>ERZ795047.4140-NODE-4140-length-12407-cov-6.151554_pt1 | contig 12407 bp, 10 predicted proteins | sample MGYA00375131_ERZ795047 | MGnify/ENA primary metagenome ERZ795047 (study PRJEB30176, sample SAMN05720228) | activated sludge metagenome | isolation source: Anaerobic digester | place: Japan | collected 2015-05-20 ... | reverse complement strand
GATATTATAATTGAGTATAAGCGAACCCACTGGTAAAAAGGATGTGCTTATGCGATCTCTCTTTTGTAAGCTCTTAAAAACATGTACGAAATTAGATCCGTGGAAAATCTGGAGGATTTTCTCGCTGGATCGCGTCTAACCTACATAAGCTACCTCTCCAGTGGACTCATCAACAAGAATAGCTTTGGGTTATACATTAGCCGCTATCACATACTACCTGTAGCGGCTATGTATCTATGCATACAGGATAAGCCTCTTTACACGGCTACGATTGTACGCGCTACGGAGCAATACGGCCTGCCATTGCTGGAAGATTTCCCTGAGCTAGAGCAATTTTGTAAAGATCCTCTTACGTGCGAAATCACCTGTCTGGCAGGTAGTACGGACGTTAAAGCATTATTTAATTTATTCTCCTATCTTTCACAGCTTCTACTGCATTTCGAGCGTTATATTATGGTATGCCATCCTGTGCACGCTCGGTACTACGAACGGAAATTCGGTGCAATACGTATCAGCGATGTCAGAGAAATCAAACGGGTGAACAATAATCCTGGTATTGCGCTTTGCTTGAATCGGGCAGTACCGGACACGTCTAGCTTTATACCTCCTCAACCGAAATGGTTTTCGCAGGATCTAATCTCCAGAATCAAGCCGCTGGCCGAGCTAGTATGGAACGACTAGCTTGCCACTTTCTTAGCATAACGACGGGCCACAATTTGCTGTCGTTGGCTGGGGAAATCTGTGTTTTTTATATTCGGCTGTCAAGCAGACTTTCAAGTTGGAGGTTCGTATGGAGATCGCATTAAATCAAAAACAACTTAAGAAGGCTCTGAGGGCTATAAGGACTCTTGTTCCGAGAAACCCATCGCAACCATTTCAGAGTTATGCATTGGTCGAATGCGTCGAAGGCACCGACAATAGCATGAGAATAGTGTACGAAAGGCCCGGGGTCACTCTGAGTATGCGTCTTGACTGTAATAGCAGTGGCCCCTGCAGATTCTTGCTCCCCGTTAGACATTTACCAGCAAAATTTGCATATTCTGCTGTGGACGTGGTATATGGTGAGTCTTGTGATATTGTTAAGTTCATATCTCCTACGGAAACTATAGCGTTCGATGTTTTCAAGCCGGAAGGTTATTCGTATAGCAATGTTGAATCAGGGGATTGTTCCGCATGTGTCTATCTTAAATCTGGTGATCTTCTCGATATTCTAAAACACACAATGTTTGCGGCTAAGCAGCGTGCGACAATGGAGCGATATGTTTTAAATTGTGTGTGCATTGAGTTTTCAGATGGCCAGGCTACCGCTGTGGCAACTGATCGTTATCGTCTTGCTGCTAAGTCTGTCGCCATTGCCAGTGGTCAGGGCGAGCATCAGGCTGTTATTCCTACCGATATCGTTCGTTCGGTCATACAGGCGCTGGATCGAACAGGTAAGGTTTGTATTAAATTCGCTGAAGATGTATTGTTCCTATCCACTGATCGGGTGACAATACGCATAACAAATGGCGGATATACGTATCCAAAGTGGCGTGTCGTTTTTCCTGAGGATTTACCTGAGCACAGGGTAGTAACAAATGCAGCAGGCTTGCTTAAAGCCGTAAAAGAAGCAGCTATTAATGCTAAGCACAAGGATCATTCTGGGACAGTTTTCACTTTTACAAATGGCCGCTTGTTATTGAAAACGGAGTGTCCGCAGGTTGGTAATGGTGCCGCGGAGATTGATGTTCAGTACGAAGGTACTGAATTTTCGCGGAAGCTGAATCCAAGATTCGTCGTGGAGTTTCTCGATAGAGTATCGCAGGAGACTGTTGAGATCCTGGTTTGGGGGGAGCGGAAACCATTGCTATTCCGGGCAGGGAAGGGATATGAGTATCTAGTGATGCCTATGTTTAAGTGATGCCTATGGTTAAGCTTCAATAAATAATCGTTTTTTAATATTCTTCAGGAATTAGCAAGCATCAAAGCATTTTTTGCATTACCCAGTTTCACAACCGGGGCGGGGACTTTCATCGGACGACGGTCGTCCGATGGTGGATTTTCTTGATAGAAAGGAGATCGAGATGGTGTTCAAGATTTGTGTGGCGGAGCGTGGAGGGTGGAAGGATATTGCGGTGACGCAAGTCAGGGTCGGCGATGAAGTTGAGGTGCCTTCCGGGTCTGGCGGCTACGTTCGGGTTCAGTTGTTCGTGCCCCCAGGGCACGAGTTGGAGGGACAAACTCACATCAAGGTCCCGTCGAAGATAATCAGACGGGAGGAAGACAGTTTTGGCGTTACCAGACACCACCTCGTGAAGATCCCCGAGGCCATGCGAGGAGCCGAGCTCCTCATAAAGGTGTACGATCTCGTTGGGGACCAGGTTAGGTACTTCTATAAGGAGGTACTTAGCATCATAGAGTGATCATACCCCCGCAATTGCGTTACCCGGAGGTCGCAACCGGGGCGGGGCTTTTTTTTTACATATTTGATTTAATCTGGCTGGGTGATCCAGTTTAAAAACAGTTAAAATACAGGCATTAAAAATTGATGTAAAATAGTTAGGGTGCCCGGTTCGTTGTAGGCTAAGCTTCGAGCCGGGCACCCTTTTGTTTTAAAGCTTAGCCACGTCAGACCAAGGAGGAGTGGATGGACTACGAGGCACGCCTAAAACAGTACGGATATATCCCCCGCGAGGGGGATGTACTGTTTTGTAAAGTGCTGGTAGACCAGGCCCTTCGGACGGGTCTGGCTGCCGGTGTAATCACCGGTGCGCCGGGCGTCGGCAAGACCCACCTTGCCGAAACGCTGGCCCGTGTACTGGGGTGGCACAGCGAATACTACCTGTGCCACAACTGGACGACGGAAGAGGACCTCTTCTTCCGTCTAAACGTTGGAAAAGTTGCCGCCATGGCGGGCGGCATTACGGATACCCTTGGGGGTGTCGTCACCCAGGCCGTGTACGAGCCTGGGGTACTCCTAAGGGCGATAAACCACGGCCCTGCCGTGGTTATATTGGATGAGTTGGATAAAGCTCAGGAGCATACGGATGTGCTCCTGTTGGATTTCCTTGTTTCCGGAAGGGTCATCGATCCTTTCGGAAAGATTTATATCAGGGAAAAGCCCGTTGTCGTTATTGTTACGAACAACGGGTATAGGGCGTTGTCGGAGCCATTGCTCCGACGAACGTATCGGTATGAGATGGCGCCATTACCACCTCATACTGAAGTTGAGCTGATCCGGCGAACAACTGGATCAGCCATCAATGTCGTTAAAACGGTGGTAGGGATGATTTCCACCGTCAGAGCCAAGGGCACGTCGTGCCCATCCCTGCAAGAAGGGATTAGGGCATGCGATGCTCTTAGGTTGATAAGCTCCGCGACTGAGGCGGAGCTAGTAATTAGAGGATTAGTCTGCAAGACTCCTGAGGATTGGGAGGCTTTGCAGCGTGTATACAAAAGCCCCGGGGCGGTGCTCTGGGGTGAAGTAAGGAGAACAAGGCCCTCCTCTGGATTGAAGGGAGGGCTCTCATGAGAGGCCAGATGGCAGTATGGCCAGAGAAGGCCGTCATAAGACTGTCATCTGGTTTAGCTGTGTTCCATAAATCCGTCCTCCTGCTAAGGCTGGACGGATTTGATGAGGATATAGTTATTATCCGAACGGATTCGGATAATAACTGGAAGCTCGACACAGAAGCGCCCCCTAGTTTAGTACAGCGGGCGCTTACAGAAATTAGTCGTATCCGGGGCGAAGGACGGTACGCTCCGAAGGGTACCCAGGAGGTCATGGAAGATGCTATTCCTGGGTCTCGTGACATCATCCACGGGGGGGATTCCTCCTCGGCGGAGGTGCCAAATTCGACCAGTGCAGGTGGGAAGCAAGGGCAGGAGGATGCCCAGAAGGGGAGTCGTCCGCCAGAATCTTCCGGCGATGCCGGAGTAGACTCTGAGGATGACGACCCATCCTCACATCCGGGTAGCGAATCCTGCAAAGATAATGCAGGAGCGGCCTGCCTGGGCCACAGGCCGCGTAGTGTGCCGGATGAATCCCTGCTAGAAGAGGCCCCGTTCGATTCCCAGGAGTCGGGCGGGGAAGGGATCGGCGGCCCCGGTCCCGCTGAATCTTCCGACCCCGGGGAATGCAATCCTCGGCTGTGTTCGGAGGATGCAGCGGACCCAGGGGATTACCCCCTGCCGTCCGCCGATGGCACCTCTACGGAACCGGTGCCAGCACCGAACGGAAATTGGTTCCGTTTTTCTAGCAAAAAACGACGGGAGGACAGGACGTCTTCTCGCCGTTCTACAGATAGTTATGGAGGGCGCTTCGCGGATTTGGAATCCGCGCACCCTGCTAGCGACCTGGTTAGGCGCTTGCGCAGGGTGATGGCCCAGATGATTGGTGGGCATAACCGCCCCGGGGGACGCTGGTCGTCCTCTAAGGTGGCGGTTAAGGTCGCCGGTTATCTACGGCCATTGACGCCCGGAGATCGACGGCAGGAATCAGGACGTCCTGCCATATTAGTTTTGCCGGACGTGTCCGGCAGCATGTCCGCGTTTGCCACTGAGGTGGTCACACTGGCGAAAGCCGTGGGCCATCTTGGTGTGCCAGGCGCTGACGTTATTGTAGTCTCGCACAGCAACGGGTACCCGGAGCAGATGTGCCGGAACGCACAGCCTCCGGTGGACCTGACTGGCGGGAATGGGTACTCGCTTCTCGACAACAAGCAGGCGAGTACTATAGACTGGTACCTGGACATCATCAGGAAGTACAATGTCCAGGCCATAATTCTGGCAGCCGACTGGGATGGATCCTGGTTGTACAGCCGTTTAGCCAGAGAGCCGAGTATTCGGCGAATCTACTGGCTGGACGTCTGGAGCTGCTCAAGAATGAGCGCGAAGGTGGTTAAATTCCCACCAAAATACGCGCTCAAAGATAGTTGGTGCATGGATGCACTTAAAGAGTGGACCGGGCTGGAACAAAAAGTCCGGTACGCCCTCGGCTGTGGCACAGCCGAGGAGGGCGTATCGGCTTTAGCGAAAATGATAGAATAGCAAGCCCGGAGCTTTCGTACCCTCCGGGCTTTTTATATAGAGTAGGTTCTAGGCCCGAGAGCTGAGGGCCACAGCTCTCGGGCCTAATTTCTTAGTTTTTTTTAGGTGTCGGGCGCAAAACAAACAGATTGGAGGAGGAGACGATGGGAGTCGTTATTTGGAAAATAATGGCTATTGTTTTAGCCATTGCGCTTGGGGTAATGGTTCTGAGGACATACCACAAAGCTAAGAGGCAGGTGGAGTTCCTAAAAGATAGACTGTTAGAGTTGGAAAATACGGAACTCCACGACATGGAAGAACGAATGGAATACATCAGGGGGCATCTTGATGCCCATCAAGGTGTGTTCCAATTCTCCGGGAGCCCTCCCAGAGAATATTGATTTAAAATGCCAGTAAATTTCTGGCATTAAGACTTGGTGAACATCTGCCCCATCCGTTAGCCGAACGGTTCGGTTAACGGGTGGGGTGTTTATATAAGGAGGAAAGGATGAGCTGGTTTGAGCTTATTCTCAGACTCGCGACCACGGTAGCGGTCGCGAGTCTGGGGTGTTGGATCCTTCTGACCCTTCGCAGGGTCAGAAGGATCATCGTCGCCCTGGACGCGCTTTCGCGCGTCCAGGAGAATTGCGTCATCCCCATCCCCCCGGAGTGGGGGGATGAGGGAGAAAAGTAGGCCTGAGTCCCGCCCCTCCGCATGGAGGGTCGGGACAAAAGGCCGCCCCCGGGGCCTTGTCGCCGACAGGCCCCGGTGGGTTTTCTTTAGTTATTTTAGAGAGAATGGTATTCTTTTTTTCATGGTTTTATTTACGATTTGCATTGTTATAATTTAATGATCAAGTGCTTTCTCTGTGGAGAGATATCTGCCACAATTACATCTTCAGTAGATAGACTGCAGAATTAATCATGACGATGGAAGGTCCTGCTGGTAAGGTTTTGCTTGAGACAGCGCTTCCTCCGGATCTACGTGATCCTGCTCGCGTATGGGATGTTTCTACCATGCGTGAGCTTATGACTACGATAGCGCTTGAGCATCCTCAGAAGTATAAAGATGTTGCAAACGAGCTTTTGACTTTAGGCAGGCTGGGTGCCACGTATTCTGGCGGGTATAACTTTTCTCTATCTGATCTCATACCGCCGGAGGAGTTGAATGCCTATCGTCAGGAAGTCAAGCAGATCATCCGCGACTACGCCACTCGTAAGGGCAGCATGGATATGCAGGACACCGATCTTGGAGAAAAATTATACGACATTACAAATAATTATTTTAACAAGATAACTAAAAAATTGGAGCAATCCGGCAATCCCATTTACAAGATTTATGCCACTGGTATTCGTGGCAATCCTACGGTTGTGAAGCGCTTCTTATTTTCAGAGGGTGTTTATGGTGATTCTTGGGATCGTCCCATACCCTGGCCTGTTATGAGGAATTTTTCTGAGGGTTTAGCTCCGCACGAGTATTGGGCAGCGGCGTATGGATCCAAGAAGGGTATAGTTACCACCAAGCTGGCTCCTGGGGATGCTGGTTTTCTTTACAAGCAGTTAGCTCAGGCAGCTCACAGGTTGATGGTGGTCAAACCTGACGGCAAGTCTGTTGGTCAGCTTCGTGGTTTTCCTGTGGATGTTGACGATAACGATAACATTGGTGCTTATTTAGCTGCTCCGGCTGGTGGTTATCCGGCTGGCACACTGATTACTAGAAAGGTTTTGGACGTTTTAAGGGATAGGAAAGTTAAGAAGATTCTCGTTCGTTCTCCGATAGCTGGTGGCCCTCCTGAAGGGGTATATGCCAAGGATGTGGGTGCTCGTGGTGGTTCTTTACCCGATCCTGGTGCTCTGGTTGGTCTGGAGGCTGCTCAGGCGATTGGTGAGCGCATTTCTCAGTCTTCCGTGGGTAAGAAGCATCAGGGTGCCGTGGTAGGCGGCATCAGTTCTGCAACAGACGTTATAAATAAGTTTCTCAATCCTCCCAGAGAGTTCAAGAATTCTGCAGCGCACGCTGAGACTGACGGGTCTGTATCTGCCATAGTGAAATCCCCGTTAGGTGGTTACGATATTTATATAAATAATATTAAGCACCACATCTCTTCTAACGCCGAACCAACTGTCAAGGTAGGTGACAAGGTAGAGGCAGGCGACATTCTTTCAACGGGTTTTCCCAATCCTGCAAAGATAGTGCAGTATAAAGGTATAGGAGAAGGCAGACGCTATTTTACAAAGCTCTTTACTGATTTGCTTCGTTCTTTTGGTTTTGCTGTGCATCGTCGTAATACTGAGCTTATCTCACGTGCTCTGATCAATCATGTTCAGTTTGACGAGAAATATGGTAACTATTATCCAGGAGATATTACAGAGTATAATGTATTAGAGCATAACTGGAAGCCGAGACCTGATGCTCAGCGCAGGGATCCGGCTTACTGTAAAGGTTATTATTTAGAGGAACCTGTTTTGCACTATACGATAGGCACAAGAATAACACCTTCTGTAATAAGAGAACTGAAAGAATATAATATAAAGAGCGTCCTTGTTAATGATAAGCCATTGCCCTTTCATGCTTTACCTGTACAGGCAGTTGAAGCTTTAGGTTATGATGCGGACTGGTTGACGAAGCTCTTTGGTAGTTATCAGAAACGTTCTTTACAGGAAGCCGCAGCATACGGAGGGGTCAGTAATAAATACAGGACATTGAGCTTTGTCCCATCATTAGTGGAGGGTATTGAATTTGGAAGACGTTGGCCCAGGGAAGCGCTTCAGCAGATCAGTCATAGAGGTTAGTACTCAATGCACGAGCTTACTCTTAAACAGCAAGAGCTTTTGAGGGATTTGCAGTCTTTTAAGCTCACTCATCATCTTAAAAAGGCTGCACCTGATGCTAAAAAGACTTTCGAGAACAATTTCAGTGTACTCGTCGATTCTATTATGGACGAGCACTTCCCAAGGCTCAAAAAGTATGATCTCGGCTTTCAATTAATAGAGAAGTCTGCGGATAATACTAAAGCTTTCGGGGTACGGGCATTGCGGCTCCGTTCCCTGGCATTTATACCTTTTTTCTACAACAATGGTACTATTTCCGGCTATGAAGTTATCTATGTTCCCAAACTCAATCTGTTTTTCCCAGCCACTGAAGCCTGGTGTGTATATCTGACTTCCCGTTCTAAAGAACCGTTAGGACTTCCCGACGAATCCCTTAAAGATCATTACCAGAAACTGTTTCCGAATTTACTTTCGCTTCGTCGTCCGTTAATTTACAAAACTGCTGCTTCCAATTCCAAGCTTCTTCCTGAGTATTTACGCAAATATGCTACAGTTGGTAAACGATTATACGCTTTCATAGATAAAGCTCCCTGGCTTATTGAAAAGCTTGCCCATTTTTACGGTATAGAGATTCTCGAACTCGTTAAAGAATCAGCACGTAGAGAAGTTCCCGCTCCTCGGCACATTCGTGACATCCCATCTATTGAAAAATCTGCAAAATTGCGTATCTATCATGAATTCCAGGATCCAGTTGTTTACTCTGATCTGACAATTGAGGAGCGGGAACAGTTATTTAAACGCGGTTATTTCATTAAAGACGCTAGAGACGATTCATCCGTTTCCAAAGCATTTCGTGTTTTCCGTCGTGATGCTTTCTTTGCCATTGATTCTCCTGGTGTCTATGAAGTTGTTGATTCCGATTTTAATATCCACAAAGCTACAGCTTACTTTGTTGATGGCACACTCACCGTAACCATTCATGATTCAAATAACACTGAAATTACTCTATCTAAAGATAAAGCTCTTTACGATTACGTTCCTATCCAGAGTACCGTTTATGCTATAAGAAAAGTATCTGATTTTCCCGATTCCGAGATTCTCGAAGAAATTGATTCTAATAAACTTGGTCGTGGTGATAAGGTAGTTTTCGATTATACTGGTCGTGGTGTTAATATTCGACGCGATTCTGATGAAGTTTTAGTTAGCCCTAATGCCAAAAAGATCACAGTAACCGTATTTCCGATAAACACACGTAAACATAGACACGATAGGTCCCTGCACAGAATTATTGTACTCCCTAAAACATGTTACAGAATGAAGGAAAACATTTATGTAGAAACACCTAACAACAAGCCTTCATATACTTTCCTTTCTCCATTCATTTTAGAGCATCCTAACCCTGCGCTTACCACTATTAAAGTTTCCTTTGACCGTCATAACAATAGATACTTTATTGGTAACCGAGCTTTCTCCAAATTCGATGCACTCTGTTGTCTGATTAAAGATTACAACCTCAGAGAAAAGACTGCTTCTGAAATCATTCGAGACGCTGAATTAAAAGAAACGACTAAATACTGGGTTAAAGCTGCCGATTCCAGTTATATCAGAAATGAAGACAAACCATCTCCTTACTTTGTTGAAGCTCCTCGCGGTGAATGGGCACCTGGATATCCTCATGAAACAAATCTAGAAGTTGAAATCTGGGTACCTGGATTACGAAGACCTCAACCGATTCTGAATATCCTCGAACCACCTCCGCTTAAAGTTATTCAAAAGATCAAACAATTAGCTGATGCAAATGATGGTGAAGCCTTTGACCTCGGTTTAATTAACAGCTTACTCTATACAACTAATATCGATGATTACATTCCTCAGATCATTCGTGGCCTCGATTCAATGTGCCGAATACTTTTTGTTAGCTATAAACATCGAGATCAAATAGAAGAACGCTACGGTAAAGAAGATTACAAGAAAATCATCGAAAGCCTCAAAAGCTGTATTGAAACTGTTGGCGATTTGATTGTTGACCTCTCACAACAAAAGATCGATCCATATATCAACTCCCTTGAAGTCGAAACCGATACCATTAACACCTGAACCTGATACGAAGCACATACACGAAAAGTACATAAAATTTTTGAACATTTTCAGACCGAATCAAAATTCCCGTACCCCGATTCCTGCAACCTGACACAGAAGATACACAATTGGAAGCCGTTTGCAACCGGAATGAATTAACTGGAGTTCCGGCGGCTCTCCTTATGTCTTTATAATTGCGGAGGGATGTCACAGCAATGCACAGTTATTCGCAGTCAAACTATAAGTATGTTAGTGGTGGTGGAAGTGCAATAGTACTCAAGGCCGGACAGACTGTTGTAGTAACGGTAGTTCCTACGACCAAGCATGGTAGGATCCATCGCCTTATTGTGAAGCAGGCGTCCGGGGCTAGCACAGCGTTCAAAGTCAATCTTTACGATGACGATATTACCAGAGCCGATACTTTTGGTACAGATATATCGAGGATTATTGCGGAGCAGACCGTGACGAGTGGTGAGACGTGTTTTGTTAATTCAGAAATGGGCTATCCGTTCCGGAATAAGCTTAATCTTGCAGAAGTATATCTTGTTATTTCTGTTACAGCAGCGCCCGCCAGCGATCTGTACTTCGATGCTTCTATTACATGGGCGACGCCTGAGACCTGAGCTTCAGCAGTGTTATGCCACTTGATTCTGTTCAGTTATCACCTAACGAAAAAAAGATCCTGGAAGTAACCAGCTATTTGGTTGACTCCGGGTATCGACCTGTTGATTGGCGAGATCGAGTGGCGAGACTACTCAAAGGGTTACCAGCCGAGTCCCGTCAGAGCATCTGTGACGATAAGTATGTCTCTTCTCTTGTATCATTTTATGAGTATATAGATTCCAGGCTTCGTTCCGATCAGCCCGTATCTATTCCAGAGATCGGCCTTGACTTATCAAGGAGGTTCAAAGACTGGGCATTCATTTTTTCTCTACTGCATAATACAGATGGTCACAATATTGTACTTGATGTTAAGTGCCATATTCTTGGGAGAGCTAGCAACGAGAGCATCTGCCAGAAGTTTAACTGGACCAACCGGCAGCTCACCATTTTTAAGAAATGCTTCTTCGATGTTGATAAGAATCTGAATAACCCTTCTTATATTCTGCACTATGCTATTTTCTTTAAGTCGGAAAAATATAATTTTACGGATCCAGAAGTTAGGGCGTTGTTTACGTGTTACTTTAACGGACTTGACGCTTTCTATTTCACAAGGCAGCGTTCCAGTCTGATGCAATACACGTACACAAAGCAGAAGGTTGAGCCGAACGGGGAAAATGTACAAGCCGACTTCATCAGATGGAAGACGCACATGATACTTGAGTCGATCGAGTCTCCAACTGAGTTTGCTGCATTCCTGAAGTCTGTTAAAGATTACTTGCAGGATAACAAAGATGCTAGGGGTCGTGAAGTGGACTACCTGATGGCGAATCTTTACGAAGCTTTAAAATTCGAGATGAAGGCCCGTATGGATTTGGCGGCGCTTACTGACAGTGATGTTGTTGATGTAGCTCTAACGAATGAAGTGTTCAATCAGCGTTCATAAAAAGATGAGAATATAGAGATGAGCGTACCTCGCTTGAGTAAACAAACTGCTGAGAAGCTGGCGAAAGCCAGTGATTATGCAGAAGAGCTTGTTCTTAACGGAGTTCCTACGGCTGAGGCGCTAGTTAAGGCTGCGGATGAATATGGTCTCAGTGGTGAGCAGGGGCATCTTCTTGTGCGCGGCTGGAATACAGCCGTTGTTCGCAGGCTTTTCGAGAAATCAAGTTCCATCGATGATCGGCTTTCCGATCTTGACCTTGTTAACATTGAAGTTTTTGATTCTCTTCGCAAGAAATCCAGGAGCGAAACAAAGAAGGCCAGTATCTCAGACGAGAACAGTGTTTGGTATGGGTATGACTCGATCCCAGAATATCAGGGTGTTCCAAATCCTCTAGATAACTATGTTCCAGAAGAAGATCCCAGTCTTCTGGAACGAATGACAAAAGAGGCTGAAGTTAAGATAGCGAAAATGCTGCGAGAATACGAGGCTGCAATTAAGCTGGCGGAAGATGAGTGGAGCAGGATTCAGGGAGACTTAGTGGCTGCGATTGAGGAAGTCAAACGGGCCTTTCGGGAAGCTCGTATTCTCCCGGAATGTGTAAAAGAAAACATTAAAGTAGCTAATCACAAAGCTTATGCAGTATTCACGATGATCGAAGATGTGCTTCCAAGGGCTAGTGATTATATTGATTATCCTATATACGACCCTAAGAAAGCTCCGTATTCTGCGATAATTAAATGTGCAGAACTGGTGGAGTATGCCGCCAGGTTTGACGAGAAGTATAAGCAATTGGTACAGCAGTATCGTAATCTGCGTTCTGATCTGGGTATCGATAAATATGAAGACATGGCTAAGCATGCCTATCTGATGGATCCGGCATATTCCAATCCTGGCGGATTCTATCCGGCTTACGATCCTTACTATAAGCCGACTCTTCTGACGAGCAAAGATGTCGAATACATTAATAAGCTTGCAAATACGGCTGAGAATCCTGATTGGGACG
>ERZ795047.4138-NODE-4138-length-12411-cov-8.943266_pt1 | contig 12411 bp, 9 predicted proteins | sample MGYA00375131_ERZ795047 | MGnify/ENA primary metagenome ERZ795047 (study PRJEB30176, sample SAMN05720228) | activated sludge metagenome | isolation source: Anaerobic digester | place: Japan | collected 2015-05-20 ... | reverse complement strand
TACATATTTGCAATAACATCTCTGAACGAGCTGACGCTTGCCATACCGTACCTCCGTAATAACATTTCATCATTTAGACCAGATATTTCCTTGTGTAAATTATAACATAAATTGCGCAAAACACAATAAAAATACGCGAACTCAAATTTATATTGTGTTTTAGCCGACTTTGTGGTATTCTTTATAACGAGCGAGGTGACAATTATGGCCGTTAGCTATAAAAAACTATGGAAACTCTTAATCGATAAAGATATGAAAAAGAAAGATTTAAGAGAAGCGGCTGGTATTAGTACATCTTCTATGGCAAAACTGGGTAAAAACGAAAATGTAACGACCGATGTGCTTGTGAAGATTTGCAAGGCATTAAAGTGTGATATTTCCGATATTATGGAGATTGAGCCAGATGAATAGGTAGCAACAGCTTTTACTTAATAGTTAAGCAACAATGACGCTAATTGAATTATTATGAAAAAACATAAATTAATAAAATTTTTAAAGTGAGGTTATAAAGATGTATAATCAATTTTTTAATACTGTTCTTGAAGTATTAAAACAGGATCAACGTTTTTTTACTGATAACGGGGAATTGCTTCGCAATTCCGTATACGAGGCAGCAATGCAAATGGATTCAAAACTCATTAAATTGCTTTTATCTAACGAAGAAACAAAAAAGCGCTTTTTTACCGATGTTGAAGGTGTTCTCGTTTTTGATAAAGTCGGCTTCGGTTGGGTTATCAATAATAGAGAATTCCTGCCTGATTCATATACTCGTTATAAAAATAAAATTGGTCTTGTAAACAGCCGAGAGGAGTATATATCCTCTTCAAAAGATGTGGTTCTTGTTTTTCCTTATAAAGACTGCGTTCTTGAAGGAGGTCAAACAAAAGAAGATCAAAAGCGAGAAGAGATATTTTATAACGAAACGCTTGCTCCGGATGAAGTGGATAGGCTCCTTTATCCTAAAGTATTCACAAATGCAAAACGTTATAATGCTGACAGAGTAGAACCAATTACAGAGTTTAAAGATACTGACAATCTCATTATTAAAGGTAATAATCTGCTTGCTATCGCCTCCTTGTTGAAAAGATACGAAGGCAGAGTAAATTGTATTTATATAGATCCACCTTTTAATACAGGAAATGATAGCTTTAATTATAACGATAAATTTAGTCGCTCAACATGGCTTACATTTATGAAAAATCGATTGACTATTGCTCAGAAATTATTAACGAGGGACGGCAATATATTTATACATATAGATGTAAATCAATCTCATTACTTAAAAGTGCTATGCGATGAAATTTTTGGTGAAAATAATTTTGTAGAAGAAATAATATGGGCATACGGCTCTCCATCTGGTGGACGAGCTGCTACCCCTAAACCCGTTAATATTCATGATTATATACTTCATTATTGTAAAGATTATCCATCAAGAAAACAACATAGGGTTTATACACCTTATAGTGAAAAGTATATAGCAGATTGGTTTAAATATAAAGATGAAGATGGTCGAGTATATCAAAAACGTCAGCGTGGAAAAGATGAAAACGGTAATACAATATGGGAAAAACAATATCTAGACGAAAGCAAAGGTATTCCATTGTCAACTGTATGGACTGATATAAAACAAGTATATGCCGATCCTCGTGCATATAAAGAAAATCAAGCTAAGCATACAGAAATCATTCGAGCCTTTACTGGTGGGCAGAAGCCCGAAGCGTTAATTAAGCGTATTTTGGAGATGTGCACAGATGAAGGAGATTTGGTCTTAGATTTCCATCTTGGTACTGGTACAACAGCAGCAGTTGCACATAAAATGAAACGCCAATACATTGGCGTTGAGCAAATGGACTATATAGACGAATTCGTAGTGAACAGATTAGTTGATGTTATTAAAGGCAATAATACTGGAATTTCCAAGGATGTTAACTGGCAAGGTGGAGGCTCTTTTGTATATTGCGAGCTTGCAAAACTAAATCAAAAATATGCTGATCGCATACAAATTGCTGAAAATGATAAAGAGCTTGCTGATATTTGGCGTGAAATGAAAAAGACCGGTTTTATAAGCTGCTATGTAAATCCTCAAGATATTAATCCTGAAGCAGAGGATTTTAAATCTCTCTCATTTGAAGAAAAAAAGCGTTTATTTATGGAGTTGCTAGATAAAAATCAACTTTACGTTAATTACTGTGATATTGATGATGAAGATTATAATATTTCGGAAGCTGACAAGGCATTTACTAAAAGCTTTTACGAGGGGGTATAATAGTGTACCTATACGAGCAAATTGAACAAGCAAAGAATTTTGGAGCATACAAAGAATTACCGAAATACATTCCTGATAATCTGAATCCATCTTTTGAATTACGCCCGTATCAAACAGATGCCTTTTGTAATTTTATAACATATTTCGAAAATGAAGCACTTTGTAGAAAGCCAACACAGACACTTTTTCATATGGCAACCGGTAGTGGGAAAACACTTATTATGGCAGGACTTATGCTATATCTTTTTAAACAGGGATATAGAAATTTTCTCTTTTTTGTAAATCTATCTAATATCGTACAAAAAACAAAAGAAAATTTCTTAAATCGTACTTCATCGAAGTATCTTTTTGCTGATGAAATTAATATTGACGGAGAAGAAGTAAAAATTCGTGAAGTTAATAATTTCCAAGCAAGCGATCCGAATGCAATAAATATTTGCTTTACAACTATACAAGGGCTTCATTCAGATATATGGTTCGTCAAAGAAAACTCTGTTTCTATAGATGATTTTCGTGATAATAAAATAGTTCTTATATCGGACGAAGCCCACCATCTCAATGTTGATACTCGCCGCGGCAACAAAGAAGAAATTGAGAATTATAGGAGCTGGGAAAGCACAGTTAAGTGTATTTTTGAAATGAACAATCAAAATGTATTACTCGAATTTACTGCAACATGTGACCTTGCAAACGAAAATATAAAACGCGAGTATGAGAACAAAATAATATTCGATTATCCTCTAAAAAAATTTAGAGACGATGGATACTCAAAGGAAATACGTACTATGCGTTCTGACATATCAATTATGGAACGAGCATTACAGGCGATAGTATTAAGTCAATACCGCTTAAAAATATTCGAAGATTTTCGCATAAGATGTAAACCAGTCGTTCTATTTAAGGCTAAGACTATTGCTGAAAGCAAAGCGTTTATGAAAGAGTTTATTGATACCATAAAAAATCTGAATGGTTCAGTACTAGAACGACTGGCAGATATTACGGAAATAGATACTATGAAAAAGGTTTATTCGTATTTTGAAAAAAACGGAATAACCTTTGAGCAATTAGCACAAGAACTAAAAGAAGCTTTTGGGGAGGATAAGTGTCTTTCAGTTAACGAAGATGCTGAGGCCGAAAAGAATCAAATAATTGTCAATTCGCTTGAAGATGCTAATAATCCTTACCGAGCAATTTTTGAAGTAAGAAAACTAGATGAAGGTTGGGATGTACTAAATTTGTTTGACATTGTACGTCTTTATGAAACTCGAGATGCCAAGAATGGCATCCCCGGGAAAACGACAATAGCAGAAGCACAGCTTATAGGACGAGGAGCAAGGTATTATCCGTTTAAGTTGGAAGAATGGCAGAATAAATATCAGCGAAAATTCGATAAAGATTTGGATCACCCCCTTCGCATCTGTGAGGAACTATATTATCATTGTCAAAACGAATCTCGTTATATTGCCGAATTATATAGGGCGCTAAAAGAGATTGGTATCGATATGGAAAACACAGTCACTAGAACATATAAATTAAAGGATGAGTTTAAGGCAGATCCGCTTTATCAGCAAGGATATGTATTCTATAATGAAAGACTAATAAAAAGCAGATCAGAGGTTACCGGTCTTTCACCTAATACATATGATGTTACTATTGCAACTGGACGAGCAGCTGAGGATACATTAATGTTAGGCGAAGAAGGAACAAAAGAGAGTTCGGTAACAACATACACTAAACATACATCTTTTGCTGAAATAGCGAGGATTAATTATTCGATTGTACATCGAGCTCTTCGTAAGTATGATGTGTTTAAGTTCAATAGACTAAAAAGCTATTTCCCACAATTAAAATCTATTAACCAATTTATCTTTGACGATAAGTATCTTGGAAATGTAAAAATAGATATTACATCAAGATATGAGGATCCTTCACCTGCTATCCTTTATGTGGCTTGCGTCAATGTTTTGAAAAAAATAGCTACTTCAATCTCTAATATTGAAGAAACTTATGAAGGTTCTAAAACATTCATGGCAAAATATATTCGAGAGGTATTTAAAGATAAGCGGGTAAATTATACTAATCCTACCGATGGAGGCTTAGGTGTTTCACAAAACGATAATACTGTTCCTATGGCCTGGAAGCTTGATTTATCTAAAGAAGATTGGTTTGTGTTTGAAGATAACTATGGAACATCGGAAGAAAAAGCATTTATTGCGTATTTTAAGCAGTATGTCGATAAACTAAAAGCTAAGTATGATAAAGTTTATCTAATACGAAATGAACGTCAATTAGCAATATATTCTTTTGATGGTGGTGAACGCTTCGAACCAGATTATCTATTATTTTTACATTCGCCTAAAGTTAATGGGTATGAGCAACTACAGATATTTATTGAGCCGAAAGGTACCCACCTTGTCAAAAATGATAGTTGGAAAGAAGATTTTTTATTGCAACTTGAGTCAAATGCGATTCCTATAGTTAAATTTGCAGACGACAATAATTACAGGATTTGGGGATTCCATTTCTTTAACAGGGATTTAAGACGTAAAGAGTTTGATGAAGATATGAACCGACTTTTATAATATATCGCATTGATATAAGTTATTGATAAGTTTTTATTTGATTTACATCCATCCTGTATCCTCAACCCCCTATAAAAAAGGGGGTTATCTAATCTGGTAACTCAACTATTAATTTTCAGGGTGGTTGATATGTTCCCGCAAACAATAAAAATAAGGGTTTCCTGACATTGCCACATCCGGCAGATCGGCCTCGAGAAAAGCTAAATGTCTGGAAACCCTTTATTTACAAGCTTTTTAGTTCTTTATTTCTTAACCCTTGACATCAATGTGACGCACTCAACATGATAAGTATGGGGGAACATGTCCACAGGTCGGGCTTTTTCTGCCTTGTAGCCTAGTTTCGTCAGATCCTTCAAATCTCTTGCCAGTGTGCCGGGATTACAACTCACATAGACGATTCGTCGCACCTCGGTGTTTGCCAGCGCCTCAAGCACCTCAGGCTGACAGCCTGCCCGAGGCGGATCCACAACTGCCACATCAAAAGTTATCCCGGCTTCGGCCAGATCCGGTAAGACCTTCTCTGCGCGACCTGCCATGAAACGGACATTGTCGATTCTGTTGCGTTTTGCGTTTGCGGTAGCGTCTTCTATCGCATTCTTATTAGCTTCTATTCCATAGACTTCCAGCGCTTGTCCGGCCAGGAAGAGGGTCAGGGTTCCCACACCGCAATAGACGTCAAGGACCTTCTCTTTACCTGAAAGTCCGGCGTACTCCAGTGCTTTTTCATACAGAATCAGGGTTTGAACGGGATTGACTTGATAAAAAGCAGTAGCCGATATCTTGAATTCGAAGTCTCCGAGAGTATCGACTATTCCATCTTCTCCCCAAAGGACGATATTTCTATCTCCAAGGACTTTATTCCCATAAGCAGGATTAATGTTTTGGACTATGCTCTTGACGTCAGGGAACTCATCGGCAAGTCTGTCCGCGAATTCCTTACTTCCAGGGAAATGTGAGTCACCGGTAACCAAAGCCACTGAGATTTCACCTGTTCCCAATGCGCGTCTTACCAATAAGTGTCTGAGGAGTCCTTTATGGGTCTCCTCTTCATATACTGACAGACCAAATTCCTCGGTAAGCTTTCGGACTCCTTGGACCACCCGGTTGTTCATAGGGTGTTGGATTCGGCAGTCAGGGGTTTCGACCACCCTGTGTGTGCCCATTTCATAACATCCTGCAATGATTCTGCTGTTGCGTATTCCAAAGGGATACTGGACTTTATTCCTGTAATGCCAGGGGTTTGCCATACCGATTATCGGGCGGACGGTAATATCAGTGATCCCGCCTATCCTTGATAAGGCATCAATAACCCTTTGCTGCTTCATGGCAAGCTGTCCCTTGTAGCTTTGATGAAGCAGTTGGCATCCGCCACAGTCAGGGTAGAAGGGGCAGCTGGGCTCTGTGCGCTCAGGTGAAGCGATGAGGATTCCTCTGTCAAGCAAGTAAGCACGGGCGTAAGTTTTCTTAACCATATCAATTGAGACTCTGACCTTCTCCCCGGCAAGCGCACCCGGGACAAAGACTGTAAATCCGTTGACTTTGGCCACGCCTTCACCTTGACTTGCATAGTTCTCAATCTCAAGAACTACTTCATCGCCTGCCTTAAAAGGAGGCCTTCTTTTTGCCATGAATGATCCCCCTGGTTTGCAGCGGAGCAGCCTGACTTTAGGCGTCTTTCCCGCATTGCATTTCTCAAGTCGTGTCTTAAGTCGCTTTATAGTTATTCTACCAAAAAACCGTGGAAAAGCTGCTATATCAGGATATCTGATCCTACTTTCCGGCGACCCTTTCCATATAGAACTCTCCTTGTACGCTCCTCCGATGAAAAGCGAGAATATCATCCGGTTCCCCTGACCCTGACCCTGAATAGGGCCGTACAATTGGCCGGGAGGATCGAGCTTCAATTGCCCCTGAAAGGACGTTCCCGTTTACTTGAGTATGACTGTAGCATATAACTGACCCCGATTGGGTCCTTTTTATCCCGGAGTACGTCGCGGGGGAATTTCAGATCCTGACCTACAGTGTATTCCGTGAGAAAGCCCGACGGAGTCTGATACGAAATCCCGTGCGCCGGTTCCCGATCGTAAATAGCCTTGCAGAAAGCCAGCGCTTGTTCCTCATCGGCTGCTGCAGCGACACCCCCTGCGAGTTTCCTTCGTAGGCTTTCTCATACGAATAATATGGCAATAACAAGTTGTCTGTCCCGGAGAAGGAATATTGAAAAAGAACCAGAATATATATGTAAGCGCATACACATAGTTGTAGCGTAGTTATACGGGAATATTGCATTTGGTCTGAAACATAATGTGAAACCTATTACACTCTTGGTTTCGTATTGGCCTGACAGGTTTGTGAAGTAATTCTTGATATCTTTCGTGTGTTATTTCGCTTTTGAGGATTGCTCAACTTTGCGAATGCAGTGAGAGTAAACCTATTTCTTTGAAGAATTAAGAGAGTGGTGAATTACGATAAGCACTATATATGAGGTAGCGCAAAAAGCAGGTGTGTCAGTTGCCACTGTTTCTCGTGCGCTGAATGGCAGTGGGTATGTGAGCAAGGAAGCGAAGGAACGTGTAATGGCTGCAGCCAAGGCATTGGACTATCATATGAATGTTAACGCCCGCAGCCTTACCAGTGGCAAGACCTACACGATAGCGCTGGTGTTACCCGATGTGACTAACCCGTTTTTTCCTGCGGTTGCCAGGGGTGTTGAGGACTATGCATCTGACAATGGGTATTGTGTGATGCTCTGCAACACTGACGGCAATTCGCGTAAGGAGTCTGATTACCTTACGATGCTTCGTTCCAGAAAGGTGGACGGTGTGATATTTGCTGTCAGCGTGCCGTCAAAATCCAGGATAAATACGCTTTTAGATGACGGAATTGCAGTGGTGTTAGTCGACAGGGACTTGGGCGATTCTTACGATATTGTGAAAACTGATAATGTCGCAGGCGCAATGTTAGCCACAAATCATCTTATTAGTCTGGGACACACTCGTATTGCTTTCATATCAGGTCCGATGCAGCTTGCTACATCCCAAGAACGTATTCGCGGATACCGAGATGCTTTCGTGTCTAAGGGTATTCCCTTTGATGAGCAATTGGTAGTTGAAGGGGACTTCCGGATGGAAAGCGGACGTGAAGCAATGTGTCATTTGATGAACAGGGTCGATCGCGGAGGTGAGAATGGATTTACCGCAGTTTTTGCAGCAAACGACTTAATGGCGGTAGGCGCAGTGACAGCCCTGGAGGAGAGCGGGTTCAGTGTCCCTACTGACGTAGCTGTCATGGGATACGACGACATCAATATTGCGTCAGTAATGCGTCCGCGCCTCTCGACTATTGCCCAGCCTAAATACGAAATGGGCTGGATTGCCGCAGAGACGGTAATCAGGCGAATGTCTGAACCAAAGGCGCCACGCTTGGAGGAGATTCTACAGCCTATGTTGGTTGTCAGGGATTCCACTGTGGAAAGGAGAGGCGCTTTGGCGTGAGCATAGTGGTTGTGGGAAGTCTTAATATGGACTACATATTGCAGGTTCCAAACCTTCCTAAGCGGGGAGAGACGGTTTTTACAGCCGGATACTCCACTGCTCCGGGAGGGAAAGGCGCGAACCAGGCGGTTGCGTCCGAGCGGTTGGGATCCAGCGTATACATGGTAGGTCGTGTAGGGCGAGACGCGGCAGGCCGTGCTTTAGTTGAGTGTCTGGAAGAGGCAGGAGTGGATATTTCCGGGGTGAAGGCTGATTCAAGAGAATCAACAGGCGCAGCTTACATAACTGTAGCTCAGGACGGGACGAACACTATCGTCGTAAACAGGGGAGCAAACTTTGCGCTGGAACCTTCGCATGTGTTAGCTGCCGAAACTCGAATTCAAGAGGCGAATGTTATTGTGGTGCAGTTGGAGACACCGACGGAAGCTGTTTTCCAGGCGCTCAAACTTGGAAGAAAGTGTAATGCTATGACAGTGCTCAATCCCGCGCCCATGGTTCCGATTAAGCCTGAGATATTAACCTTTGCGGATTGGTTAATCCCAAATGAGACGGAAGCAATATCTCTCCTCCGTCTCTTGGGCAGATGGGATCAGCTCGACGAGGATAGGATGCGCGAGGACCTAAGTCGGGAGTTTGCCGCAGAAGCCGCCGGGAGGCTGGCTGAAGCGACAGGCGCCCATGTCATTATCACCTTGGGAGATAAGGGTTGTGTGTATGTAGGTTCTTTTGACTGTAACGGCCTTTCCTTCCCTGCCTACGAGGTTGATGCGGTGGATACCACTGCTGCAGGTGATGCGTTTGTCGGGGCTTTAGCATGTGCGCTGGATGAGCATTTGGGAAATTCAATTAATGTCGTAGAGTTGATATCTTTTGCTCAGGCAACTGCTGCACTTGCTACGACTAAACTCGGAGCGCAACCTTCTCTGCCAACCCGTGTCGAAGTGGAAGAATTCTTGTCGGTCGAGAAAAGAGGCGATGGCAATGGGTGATAACAAGGATACGCCTCTCCTTGCCATGCAGGGCATATCGAAGAGTTTCCCCGGGGTAAAGGCGTTGGACAAAGTCGACTTTCAGTTATGGCCGGGTGAAGTGCACGCGCTGGTCGGTGAGAATGGAGCCGGAAAGTCCACTCTCATAAAGATCTTAGCCGGTGTCTACAGTATGGATTCAGGTGAAACCCTGATCGAAGGTAAGCCTGTTGATATTAATTCACCGCGTCAGGCTTCCGAGTACGGCATCAGCGTGGTACATCAGGAGTTTACGCTTGTGCCGCAGATGACTGTTTCCGAAAACATAATGCTATCGGACATGCCTTCAAGGCCCGGGCTTCGATTCTTAGTTGATAAGAAAGCGATGGCGTCCGGAGCCCGGGAGATCCTGGACGATCTTGGCGTGGACATTTCAGTTTCCTCACCTGTTCGTTCACTGACAGTAGCAGAGCAGCAAATAGTGGAAGTGGCTAAAGCCTTGTCCAGGAAGACCCGTATTCTTGTGATGGATGAACCTACTGCTGCCTTGTCCAATGTGGAAGTCGATCGATTGTTTAACGTGATACAGGCCCTCGTATCAAAGGGTATGGCTGTAGTTTATATTTCTCATAAGCTTGATGAAATCTTTCGGATATCTGACAGGCTTACTGTTCTAAGAGACGGGCGTGTAATTTCAAGCTCGCCTATATCGCATTTTACCAGGAATGAAGTTATTAAGCAGATGGTAGGCCGTGAGCTTACAGGCATGTACGACAAACCCAAGGTTGATATCGGCAAGCCTGTAATGGAAGTTGGGAACCTGCTTCTGGATCCCATGGGGCAGGGCATATCCTTTACGGTTCACGAAGGCGAGGTCCTTGGAATTGCAGGGCTCATGGGCGCAGGTCAGATTAGGCTTGCAAGAGCCCTCTTTGGAATAGAGCGAATATATGGCGGAGATGTGATCCTAAAAGGCAAGCCTATGAAAATATCATCTCCCGGGAAAGCCGTGAGGACGGGTATAGGCCTCGTAACCGAGAACAGAAAAGAAGAAGGTCTTGTTCAATTGCTTTCCGTCTCAAAGAACATAACCCTCACGGTGTTGGATAATGTCTCCCATATGGGTGTGCTTTCTCACCAAGCGGAAGCAAGCATTGTGGCGGACAAGATAGCAAAATTGGATATAAAAACGCCGTCCCCGAAGCAGATTGTAATGAATTTATCCGGGGGCAACCAGCAAAAGGTCGTTCTTGCGAAATGGCTGGCTGTTGACCCTGACGTGATGATTATGTGTGAGCCTACGCGTGGCATAGATGTGGGAGCAAAGGCTGAGATCTATAGACTCATAGGAGAGATGGCCTGCAACGGGAAGGCGGTCCTCCTTATATCCTCGGAGATTCCGGAGGTTGTGGGGATGAGCGATAGAGTCATGGTGATGCATTCAGGCAAGGTAGTAGGGGAGCTGACCGGTGCAGAATGCACGCAGGAAGCGGTAATGAGATTGGCGACTGGGGGTAGCGCTGTTGGAGCCTAAATCTGTTATCGATGTTCTCAGACGTTTTGGGATGGCCTTCATACTTTTGGCTATGATTATCGCGCTTTCATTCTTGAATCCTAGATTTTTTACCGTTTCGAACTTCTTAACGATAATGAGGCAGGTAGCGATCAATGGAGCACTGGCTGCAGGGATGACCATGGTAATTCTCACCGGGGGGATAGATCTTTCGGTGGGCGGGACTGTAGCCTTGGCAGGATGTCTTGCAGCAGGGGCGCTGCAGGCTACCGGCAATTCGTGGCTGGCTGTGCTTGCAGCGTTGGGAGTCGGGCTTATGATCGGCTCTGTCAATGGTTTCTTTGTCTCATATGCCAAGCTTCCGCCATTCATCGTTACTCTGGCGACACTTGCGCTTGCCAGAGGTTTTACCCTTGTCTATACAGAAGGCAGGCCTTTACTGGTTGATTCCCCTGTGTTTGACATGATAGGCGGTGGGTTCATAGCTGGAATTCCGGTGCCTGTGCTGATTGTGGCTGCAGTCTATGTAGTTGTGGGATTCGTCCTAAACCAGACAAAATTCGGACGTCTCATCTATGCTATTGGCGGAAATGAGCAGGCTTGTAAACTGTCGGGAATAAACGTTGAAAGAAACAAAATGCTGGTATATGTGTGGTGCGGTTTTCTGGCAGGATTGTCTTCAGTAATCTTAACGGCCAGACTGCTTTCTGCCCAACCTACCGCAGGGGCAGGATATGAACTTGATGCTATTGCTGCAGTTATCCTCGGGGGGACGAGCCTGTCCGGAGGCGAGGGCGGAGTACGGGGAACACTCATAGGTGCATTCATCATAGGAGTGCTGGCAAACGGACTCAACCTGCTCAATGTATCCCCATTCTATCAGGATGTGGCAAAGGGCGCTGTGATTCTTGCGGCTGTGCTTATGGACAAAGCGTTCCACAGCACCGCTGATTCAAGGTGAGAAGATCAAAATGAGGGGACTGTGAATAATGAAGAAATCCGGCATAATCAATCCCGCTTTGTGCAGAGCCATAGCTAGTATGGGACACACAGATTCAATTGTCATATGTGATGCAGGACTCCCCGTCCCGCAGGGAGTTGAGAGGATAGACTTATCTTTGGTGAGAGAGGTGCCGTCTTTCAGTCAGGTATTCCATGCCATTGTCAATGAATTACAAGTTGAACAAGCGGTTATGGCTGAGGAAGCAACGAGCGAAAACCTGCAGGCGGTCCAAGTTGTGACAGAAGCCTTGGGCGAGGACAAAGTGAAGTTTGTGCCCCACTCTAAGTTGAAGGAACTGACAGAGTCTGCAAAGGCAGTTGTCAGGACCGGTGAATTCAGACCGTACGCCAATGTCATTTTGTACTCGGGAGTTGAAGGTCTTTTCTAAGGATAGACTGTTGAAACAGGAAGGGGGAGTGATTGGAGAGTTCAGGTGAATAATGGAATAATGCCGGTGTAGTGCAGGCGTGTTAAGAGTTCCCGGGCGATTAACAGTATCCTAAAAAGGGAGGCATTTATAATGAAGTTGACTAGGACGTTGTCAATGTTACTGTGTGTGCTCATGATAGGGGGTGCCGCTGCTTC
>ERZ795047.4133-NODE-4133-length-12430-cov-4.475717_pt1 | contig 12430 bp, 11 predicted proteins | sample MGYA00375131_ERZ795047 | MGnify/ENA primary metagenome ERZ795047 (study PRJEB30176, sample SAMN05720228) | activated sludge metagenome | isolation source: Anaerobic digester | place: Japan | collected 2015-05-20 ... | reverse complement strand
AAGCGTATCGAATCGTATGAAGAGGCGCGCTATGCAGTATAGAACACGTAACATATACCTAATTCCATACGCGGCGTGGATCGTTGTCTTCGTCATCGCGCCCATCGTGCTCATCGCCTATTACTCCATGTTCGATATCGATGGAGCGCTGACGTTAGGCAACTATCGCAGGTTCTTCACACCGGTCTACATGGGCATGGCAGTCAGGTCGTTCTGGTATGCATTCCTGGTCACGCTGTTTTCGCTGTTGGTCGCGTATCCAACAGCGTACCTGCTAACAAAGACAAAGCACAAGCAGCTCTGGTTGCTTCTAATGATCATGCCGTCATGGATGAACCTGCTTCTCAAGGCGTACGCCTTCATCGGTATGTTCGGGACCTACGGCCCTGTTAACGCTCTGCTCGGCGCAGTAGGAATCGGAACGAAGCAGATTCTGTTCACCGACTTCAGTTTCATATTCGTGGCAGTGTACATCTTCATCCCATTCATGATCCTGCCCATCTTCAACGCGCTCGACGAGCTCAATCCGTCGTTGGTTGCCGCAGCTCGCGACCTTGGGGCATCGGGGTGGGACACTTTCCGCCGAGTGATATTCCCCCTGACAACTAGCGGGGTCAAGTCGGGATGTCGAGCCGTATTCATCCCGGCGCTATCGCTGTTCATGATCACGCGCCTGATTGCGGGAAATCGCGTGATTACCCTGGGAACCGCCATTGAACAGCACTTTCTTGTGACGCAGGACTGGGGCATGGGTTCTACCATCGCTGTGTTCTTGATCATCGCCATGGGCCTGACTATGGTGTTGACGGGAAGCGGGGAGGGGGGCAGGTAGCATGTCAAGTAACTCGAAAAAGACGGGGAAAGGCATAACCATATACCTCATGGTGGTCTTCTTCATTCTGTACGCTCCCATCCTCTACCTGGCGTACTACTCTTTCAACAGCGGTGGGGCCATGCACAGCTTCGAGGGGTTTACGCTTGAATGGTACGGCGAGGTGTTCCAGGACACGCGCCTGGTCATCATTCTCATGAATACTCTAGCCATAGCCTTGTTCTCTGCGGCCATATCCACGATGATCGGCGTCGCGGGCGCGATAGCCATCACACATGTCCGGAGCAAGCAGTTCAGGAGCGCACTGCTGACTCTAAACAACGTGTTGATAGTCAGCCCTGATGTCATCATCGGGGCATCGTTTCTGATACTGTTCGCCGCAATGGGGGTCAAGCTCGGTTTCGCGTCGGTGTTGATCTCTCACATCGCCTTCAGCGTACCTATTGTCGTCCTGATGGTTCTGCCGAAACTGCAGGAGATGAGCCCCACATTGATCTACGCAGCGCGCGATCTTGGGGCCACCAGGTGGGACGTGTTGACCCGGGTGATAGTCCCATACATCGCGCCTGGGATCTTCGCAGGCTTCTTCATGGCCCTAACTTACTCGCTGGACGACTTCGCCGTCACTTTCTTCGTCACCGGAAACGGCTTCTCCACGCTATCGGTGGAGATCTACTCGCGGGCAAGGCAGGGCATCTCGCTGACCATCAATGCGCTGTCGACGCTGATTTTCATGGTCACCTTGGTGTTGGCCGTCGGTTACTACGTGATGAATACACGCGCGACCACACCAGGCAGACCGGCTAGAGTGGAGGCGGGCGAATGAAGAAGGTAATGCAAATGTTCATCACGGTATTCATAGCGGCATTCGCCCTGGTCGGCGTCACGTCGTATCTGAACTCGTCAAACGGCTACTCAGGAGCGGACACTCTCACTGTATATAACTGGGGGGACTACATCGATCCCGACTTGATCCACAAGTTTCAGCGCGAGACGGGCATCAGGGTCATCTATGAGACATTCGACTCCAATGAGGCGATGCTGACCAAGATAGCCCACGGGGGTACGGCATTTGACATCGTGATCCCCTCGGACTATGCCATCAACAAGATGAAGGCTGAGGGCATGCTCATTCCCCTTGATCATTCCAAGATCCCGAACCTTGACAATATCGACCCGCGCTTTCTTGATCTGCCCTTTGACGAGGGCAACACGTATTCCGTCCCTTACTTTTGGGGGACAATGGGCATTATCTACAACCCGGAACTAGTTCCAGGGAAGGAGTTTTCCAGCTGGGCTGACCTGTGGGATGAGGAGCTGGGAAGTGAGATCCTGCTGGTAGACAGCGCCCGTGAGGTAATAGGCATGGGGCTGAATAGCTTGGGATATTCGCTCAACGACATCGACACTGAACATCTGCAGGAAGCGTACAGCAAGCTGTGCGAGCTCACGCCCAATGTGAAGGCCATTGTGGGAGACGAGATCAAGATGTTGCTCGCCAATGAAGAAGCTGCTGTTGGAGTCGTATGGTCGGGCGATGCCGCTATAATAATGGACGAGAACGACAAGCTGGACTACGTCATACCCAGCGAGGGATCGATGGTATGGTTCGATAACATCGTTATCCCCACCACCGCCAGGAACATCGAGGGGGCGCACCTGTTTATCAACTTCATGCTTGATCCGGAGATCGCCGCGCAGAACACCGAATACGTCGGGTATGCGACACCGAATGCGGCGGCTCTGGAGCACCTGCCGGAGGAGATAACCGACGATGAAAGGTTCTACCCCGACCCTGACGTCACCGACAACCTAGAGGTCCTGGCCAACCTGGGCAAGCGGATGCTGGGCTACTACAATGAGTTGTTCCTGCAGTTCAAGATGCACAGGAAGAGGGATTAGGGACGGTCGGGAGACCCCAAGTATTCACATGAGACCCCGTGGTGTTCCTATCACCTGTGGGCTTTCCACTATGCATTACCCACAGCGATGGAAAAGATGTGCATCGTGTTTACGGAGGCTGGTTAGTCCTTACAGAGTTTGGTTAGCCTGATTTGGTGCTGGCCTATCCTGCTCGTTTTGTGGCCGGTTCTCTGAGCGACCTGCTCGGATTCTGCCAGGTTTGGCCGGCACGAGTTGTCAGAATTCGCGCCGGCCACGGCGTTTCCGATTTCTGGAGCCAGACAGCCAGCAAAGCCGCAGGCAGAGGCGGGTTACATAATATGGCCATGTGCGTGACCCTCCCGAGGGCGTCTGGGAAGGCATCAAATGCCTGCCGATATACTAGAAGCATCCAAGTCCGACCACCCCTTAGCTCCGTCGGTGTTCAAACCTGACACATCTTGAGCAGGGTCACTAGAAAACCAGTCACATTTCTTACAGGTTCGCTAAGTCCCTGTTATATGCGGGTTTCCCTAACGGCCTGCGCAAGGCCTCTTTATCGGAGCAATCCCCGGCTAGGCTGTCCATAGACTCGCCATTCGATGCTTCCGCATGGGGCGCAGACTGTTCGCCGCCTGATTAGGCCTGGCCTAGTATCGCGACCAGATCCTGATCAACGGTTGTAATCGGCATGATGCCGAACTTGTCCTGCAGCACCTTTACAACCGAGGGTGTGAGGAACTCGGGGAGTGTGGGCCCCAGCCTGAAGTTCCTAACTCCCAGGTGAAGCAGGGAGAGGAGTATGCACACTGCCTTCTGCTCATACCACGACAGCACTAAGGACAGGGGAAGTCCATTGATGTCGGTGCCGAAGGCCTTGGCCAATTCCATGGCGATGACCACTGCGGAGTAAGCATCGTTGCACTGGCCCACGTCGAGGAGCCTTGGAATGCCAGCCACCTCGCCGAAGTCGAGCTTGTTGAAGCGATACTTCCCGCAGGCCAAGGTGAGTATGACACAGTCGTCCGGGACGCGCTGGGCAAGTTCGGTGTAGTAGTTCCTGCCGCTTTTCGCTCCATCGCATCCGCCGATCAAGAAGAAATGGCCGATCTTGCCTGCCTTCACCGCGTCTATCACTTGTCCGGCCACACCCATCACGGCATTGTGCCCGAACCCAACGGTGATGTAGTGGTCAGGCTCGTCTTCCGAAAAGCCGGGCTCGGCCAGCGCCGCGTCGATCGCGGGGGAGAAGTCGCGGTCGGCGATGTGGCGCACACCGGGCCACGCCACAAGGCCGGTGGTGAATATGCGGTGCCGGTATGAGTCCTGAGGCTTCTGTATGCAGTTGGTGGTCATGATGATAGCCCCGGGGAACTCGGCGAACTCGCGCCTCTGGTCCTGCCAGGCGCCGCCGTAGTTGCCCACCAGGTGGGGATACTTCTTGAGACCGGGGTATCCGTGACATGGCAGCATCTCGCCGTGGGTGTACACATTGATGCCCTTGCCTTCGGTCTGCTGCAGAATGGCCTCGAGATCCGCGAGATCGTGGCCTGATACCAGGATGGCGTGGCCCTTAACCGGGGTGACTCGCACGCGCGTGGGCGTAGGGTTACCGTACGCCGTGGTATTGGCCTTGTCGAGCATGGCCATTACCTTGATGTTCACCTCGCCGACGCGAAGGGCCATTTCCAGAGCTTCGGCCAGTGTGAAGTGGTCGCGGGCGAGGAAGTCCATGGCTTCGTGGAAGAACCCGTAGACCTCTGCATCCTCGACCCCCAGTATCTGTGCGTGATCGGCGTACGCGGCCATCCCCTTCAGGCCGAACAGCGCTAGGTTCACCACGCCGGCGGCATCGGCGCCTACGGCAATTGAGCGGGCCATCCAGGCGGCGCCTACTTCTTCGCCCTGCTTGACCAGGCCAGCCAAGTCGTCCGCTGGGGCAAATGTGGCGGGCCCGCCGAGGTCGGGGGCAGGCTGGAAAGCCTGTGCAGGCTGGCCTGACGCCGCGCCTGACGTCGCGCCCGACGTAGCGCCCGATCCAGCGTCCCATGCCACACTCGACGCTGCAAGCGCATGGGTGTACATGTCGCGGGCCTTGTCGCGCAGTTGGGCGGCTCGGCGGACCAGGTCGGCTAGGCGCTCGGGGTCGAAGTTGACATTGGTGACTGTGGTGAAGAGCGCTTCAACCACAAACAGGTCGATTTCGCGGTCGGATGCGCCCAGCGCTCGCGCGCGGTGGGCGTACATCGAGATTCCCTGGGACGCGCGGATGAGTAGGTCCTGGAGTGCCGCGGCCTGCGGGTCTTTGCCGCATACTCCCATTACTCGGCAGCCGCCGTTGGCCGCCCTCTGTTCACACTGGTAACAGAACACTTGGCAATCCTCCCTTTGTTGATTGTCAGTAGAAGTCGGTGTATTCAGAAAAGCGCCGCCGGGGTTGGCACTGGAGGCTCACGAGCCCGCCACGGGGATACTCTCGGCTGTGCGGCGTTCCCCGCCTTATGCGTGGTGCCAGCAAGCTGCGGCGCCCTAGGCCGGCTGCGCTGCTTTCGGTATCTACAGCACTCTGCCGTCCACTCCCACTACAGTTGTGCTAACCGGCACTTGGGTTCCGGCTCTCTCTTGGGCCTCTTCCACCAGACGGCCGAGCCCGCTGCAGCAGGCCACGTCCATATGCAACGCTTCGATGGACCGGACTTGGGCTACCAACAGAATCTCAGCCAACCGCGATACGAAGCGCTCGCGGTCATCAAACTTGGGGCAACCCACCAGCAACGTCTTGCCGGGAAGATGCCTTGAGTGGAAGTCAGGGCAGGTGTATGCGACACAGTCGGCGCACACAAGTAAGTCCGATCCTGCCAGCCACCGAGCAGTGGGGGAGACCAAGTTCACCTGAATGGGCCAGTTGGGGACTGCACGCGACGGGGATTTCGCGGTTTCCTGGCCTCCCGCGTCAGTGCTCACACTATCCAAAGAGATACTCCACAGAGGGCAACCAGCGGTCTGCCGCCCGCTAGACCCATCGGCGGGGCCGCCACTGGCGGCTTCGGCGGTCGCGGGTTCACAAACAACCGTGACCAAAGATATGGCGCCGTTGGGGCAGTCGCCGATGCACGCTCCCAGTCCGTCGCAGTGATCCTCATTCACGAGGCGCGCTACACCGTCGATAATCTCGATGACTCCCTCTGCACAGGCTCTGGCACAGGCGCCGCAGCCATCGCACTTGCTTTCATCGATGGCAATTGTCTGCCGATCCATGGTGCTCTACATCCTTTCCCAACGTTGTCCTTTTGTTTGACTGGCTGTGGTACTGCCCACGGCCGCCAGCAGTCTAGTCCACAATTCTACAAAGGTATTCTGGTATTAAGGTACCACAATAGGTCAATATCAGTCAATAGAAATGTGCGAGGGCATGCGAGGGAGGGCGGCGGCGCCATCCACAGAGAACGACCCCTTCCTGCACAATATGTCATTCAAATGGACTCACCTGCATGGATACGTGTTGTCTCGATCGCAGACGAAGCGAAGCTCGCAGAACTCCTTTCCTACGCTAAAGCTCTGCAAGCCCCGCCCGCCAGTGGCACTGAGCCCGGATAAAGAGAGAGCGCTTGCTGAAGCAGATGCAGAGGTGGCCAGAGGAGAGGTGGTGCCTCTGCGTGAGTTCCGACGATGACTCGTATCCGGTGCCTTTCGCTACGGTTTGGCGTCTATCTGCGCCAACTGTCGGATAATTCCGCTGTACAAGCCGATAAACTGCACTTCATCGAGGACCTCATCGTTGTTCCATGTAGCCACGACGCAGTAGTTCATCCCCGAATGCCCGACCAACCAGGTGGTGAGGTTGATCACCCCGGGCTCAGAGCCGCCCTTGAAGGCGACATGCTGCCAGTCGGCAGGCGAAGCGACACCCGGGTTAATGCTGAACACCGATAGGTCCTGGACAGCCGCCATGAGGTTGGCTAGTTCGCTTGCTGAGAAGAACCACTCGACGTCTAATGCCTGAGGGCTGGTGAAGTCAGCGACGCCGGGGAGGGGAAGGGACTGCAACTGCTTCAGCACCTCTCTGCGCTGAGCCATGTCGCCCTCGCGGTACGCCTTGAGGTGGTCTGCATTTGCCGGGTTCTTCAGGGCAAATGCTTCGCGCGTAGCGAGCAGAGGGTGGTTTAGGGCAGTGTATTCTTCGATCAACTCGCGCCCCAGCAGTGCGATCAGGGCATCTGTTGCCGTGTTGTCGCTGACTGAGATCATCAGCGATGCCAGCGTATGCACCGTCAAGGGCGATCCCACAGGCCAGCTCTGGAGGATGCCTGACGGCAGACTAATGTGGCTTGCTTCAAGGGTCACAACGTCGTCCCAAGCTAGAGCGCCGGCCGCAACCCGATCTTTCAGGGCCGCCAGGATTGCCAACTTGAACGCTGAGCCGACGGCCAAGGGCTGTTCAGGGTTGAGCTGGGCAAGGACGCCGGACTGCGATACGACGAGCACACTCACTCTCCCAGGCAGTTTGCGGAAACCGTCAAGGGCGTTATCCAGTCCGCTTACGCGTGGCTCGGGCGGGCCGAGGAAAAAGCCGGCGACGCGCCCTGCGCCGTCCAAAGCGATCTGTGCGGCAACGTAACCGTGGCTGAATGTGAGCCTGAATGCGGGTGCCTTGCCTTGTACGTCTTCAAGTGCGCCCAGGGCTGCACGATACTGCCTGACGATCTCGCTCAGCTGGCCCACAGGTACCTGGGCCAGGAAAGCCGCCGAAAACCAGTCCTCTGACATAACTTCGGCGGTGAAGATCTGCTTCAGCATCTGCTCAGGGGTGACGATCTGGCCCATGGCTGTGGCAGACGACACCGTAATACATAGAAGTAGCACGAAGGCGATTATGCCTCTGCGAATTGACATGGATGGATTCCTCCTCAGCTGAAGTCTGGATACTACGGCCACACGCAGGCTCGTTCCAGGATTCGAACGATCCCTTCCAGTCCATCCTGATCTTCGCTATCGAATCGGGCTAGGAGCGGGCTGTCGATGTCGAGCACACCGACGACCCTCTCGCCGTCGCGGATGGGGATGACGATTTCCGAATTCGATGCGGCGTCGCACGCGATGTGCCCCGGGAAGTCATGCACGTTGTCCACCCGCAAGGCTCGACCTTCTTCCACTGCGGTTCCACACACGCCTTTGCCCACGGGAATGTATATGCAGGCAGGCTTGCCTTGAAAAGGCCCTAGGACCAACTGCCCGTCGTCCATCAGGTAAAAGCCGGCCCAGTTTATATTCCGCAGACCCTGCCAGAGTAGCGCCGAGGCGTTGGCCAGGTTCGGTATCGGTTGCGGCACTCCTTCGACCAGGGCCCGCAGTTCCGTCTGCAAGAGGACGTACAGTTGAGCCTTATCCTCAGGATAGTCGAGGGCACCCTCTAGCATGAGCGATCCCTCCTCCGTATCCTTACATCTTCGACGCGCGGATGGCGTGCACCTGCCGCGGCAGTTGGGCGTTGGGAACCGTCCTCCTTTCATCTGGGGCGTCAATCAGCCTATGCTCAGCAGTCTATCGGCGAACAACCGAACGTAGCTGAACACCCTGGAGCGCATGGTCAAGAGCGCATAGAGGAGTGCTGCGCGCTTTGTCGAATGACTGATGGCAATATCAGGAGACGTAGACGATGGTCTGCGGTGGTAAACTGTGAGCTAGCGAGGCATTTGATGAAGGAGTGACTGCATTGAAGGTGTTCACGCCGAAGGATCCGACTGGTCCAACAATCGTCGCAGTGTTGCTTATCGCGATTGTGATGGTCGTCATGTTCTGGGGCGAAATCGCCGCAGGCGGAGTAGGCGCGGCCGTAGTAGTGGGTACTTGGGTTGTGCTTGCGGCCTTGGCCTGGAGAGCGGCAAGATCAATGGCCGACAGGAAGATAGTAGTCGATGGGAACATGGTCGAATTGGTGAAAGGAACATCATCGAAGAGGGTCGACCTATCGGGCGTGGAATCGCTGGAGCAGCGACGGGTCAAATCGGGTAGGACAACCTACACCGCTTTCCTGGCGCGCCTAGGCAGTGGGGAACTAGTCGAGCTGTTCGCCGACGGTCAGTTCTCGGACCAGGATGGACTGAAATCTGCCATCGCCGATGCAGCGGGCAAACCTTGGACGACGGGCTAGGCTAAGGTTAACGTGACATCATGCCGGGCCTGGCATATGACATCACTTGTGATATAATGATGGTATTGAGACCAAAGTGTCGCACCGATGGCTTCGGAGATGGCGTGGGGGAGGGAAAAGACGTGGTTCGCATGCAGGTGCAGCTCACCGAGGAGCAGGTTGAGGCCTTACGTGCCATGGCTGCTTCCGAGGGAGTATCGATTTCGGAACTCGTCCGCAGGGGCGCAGACATGGTCATTGGGCAGGCGCGAACCATGAACCGAAGGGAGCAGGTCGCGCGAGCTATTGCCATAGCCGGCCAGTTCAGATCAGGGAAGAGCGATGTATCCGTCAACCACGATGCATATCTTGAGGAGGAGTATGACGCATGAGCGTGTACGCAGATACGTCCGCGCTCTATGCGGTGATTGATGCTGACGATGCCAACCACTGTGCAGCTCGCAGCACTTGGGTCGAGCTCTTGGAGGGCGATACACCACTTGTGTGCAGCAACTACGTCCTGCTTGAGACGTGCGCTCTGATCCAGCACCGGCTAGGGGTTGACGCAGTTAGGGGCTTTCGGAAGTCCGTCTATCCGGTGCTTCAGGTGGAGTGGGTTGATAAGCGTATGCATGAAACCGCCGTGACTGCCGTTGTCACTGCCAATCGGAGGGGGCTAAGTGTCGTCGATTGTGTAAGCTTTGAGGTCATGCGGGTGCTCGGCATCGATACAGCCTTTTCGTTCGATGCCCATTTTGAGGAACAGGACTTCATCTGCCTGCCACACGTTGGCCTTCACGATAGGTCCGCGCATCTCGGGGAGTAACAACCGATGCGCTCGCCGGAAATGCCGCCAAGCTGGCCTAATGAGGGTAGTAGGACGCCAAAACGGCTGTAGCTGGCACGTACTCCGTTTTTGACATTAGTTTTGGAGATACCCTCAGAATTTGAGTACATCGATTTCGGATGGCAGTCTGACCACCCCCGGATTACGGAAACCGGGGGGTATCCGGCATACTAGGGCACCAGAACCGGTAGGGCGAGTGGCACTATACCCCATAATGTGGGCAGTTTTGGTAGCAGCGTGTCGGCCATAGCTCTAATTGCTAGCGATTACCCACATAATAGGGTACCATCGGCCCCGAATAGGCCCCTGGCAACCCCGGCTGTCCAGCGACCCAACTGGACGTACTCAAAAATTGAGTACATCGGCCCAAACTATCGTCAAAACTTGACGGTATCCCCGCCTAGATACCCCCGGGGGTATGTGGGCGGGGATACCGTAGCCCCCCGATCGGCCCGATTGACCCGACTGACCGCTACTACCGGACCGCAACGTACGCCCTACCAGAGCGCACAGCGCAGAGCGGCAGAGCGAATGATGCTGTGATGCTATGGCGCTGGGTGCTTGCGAGCCCCCGGCACACTGTGATATTGTAGACGAACGCGCTGGACGTAGAGGCTTCGTGCGGCAGTGGCCGGACGAGGGCTCAATCGGAGCAGAGCAGGGGCAGGGGGGTTCCAAAGTGCATGCCGCGGTCAGGCAGTGGCGGGTGCTGGCAGGCAAGGGGTTTGCACAGAATCTTCAGTACTTGGCGTCTCATATAGTGAACACAATCGCCAGTGTAGTTTTTGGCCTCATCTACATATACGTGTGGCGGGCGGTGACGCCCGAATCCGGTTTCGGCGCGTATTCCTCGTCCATGATCGCCCAGTACATATGCATCAACCAAACCACTGCATGGTTCACGCAGTTCGGCATGAAGATACGCCAGAGGATGGTCCAGTCTGTCAGGTCCGGCAGGGTTGCGGTGGAGCTGGCACGCCCCGTGGATTTCTTCTGGTACCATATGTCCTTCGAGTATGGCGGGCAGGTTTACAGCTTCATGTTCCGCGGCCTTGCAGTGGGGCTTGTGCTGTCACTGCTCGCGCAGCTGCGTCTACCTGAATCAGCCTCGACATGGCTCGGGGCCCTGGCATCGCTCGCAATCGGCGGGTACATTGGCATTTCCCTGAACTACCTGGTCGGCATATCGTCTTTCTGGACCAATGAGATACGCACGTTGTCATGGGTGCTCTTCTCCCTGGAGGCTTTGTTGGGCGGGCTGTCTATGCCGCTTGAGGTGCTGCCTCGTCCGCTGGAGCTTCTCGCTAAGGCATCACCCTTCGCTCATCTGGCCTACTATCCTGCACGCATCTACCTGGAGCTTTCCGGACCGGCGCCCATCTTGGCCGCGGGACTTGCGTGGGCGGCTGTTCTGACCATTGTGGCTCGCCGTGTCACGTCCCGAGCACGCCGGCGACTGGAGGTGCAGGGGAGATGATGGAACGAAGGTGTGCGCGACCGTCGGCTGGGGCGCCCGGTATAGTAGCGACTGCGGCGACGAGGCTTCGTCGGGCAGCGCGGACGTACGAGATACTGGTCTCGGCAAGCCTCAGAGGGAAGATGCAGTACCGGTTGGATTTCCTCGGGAGCACTCTCATCCAGACCCTCATGGGGGCAGATAACATTCTGTTCATAGGCGCGGTGCTGTGGCGGTTCGGGCCGGTGATGGGCTGGAGCATCTTCGATATCGCGATGCTGTATGCCGTTTCCCGCATGGGAAACGGAGTATACATGTTGTTCTGCAACGAGCTCGACAGATTCGAGCTGTACATGGTCAACGGCGATTTCGACACACTGCTGATCAGGCCGTGGCCCACGCTCTTTACCCTGTTGGCGCGGGGCGTGGGTATAGATCGTCTTGCGTTTCTCGCCCAGGGGATAGCAGCTGCAGCTCTTGCGGCGCCGCGACTTGTGTCGACAGGAGTAATCGGTGGATGGGACGCTCTCTGGCTGCTGGCCTCGGTGGCATGGAGCGCGCTGCTCTACTTTGCTGTGGGTCTTGCCACGGCGGCAGCAGGATTCTGGATCGTTCGCATCGAGGAACTGCAGGTGTTCACGATGAACGCGCCGTCTACCGCCACTGCATATCCACTGGACGTGTATCCATCCTGGCTCAAGTGGGTCTTCGTCACGCTGTTGCCCCTGGGCCTTGGCTGCTACGTTCCGCTCAGGTTCATCCTGGACAAGGGCGGCACGGCCCTCAACCTACTCTGGCCGGCACTCGCCAGCCCAGTGGCAGTATGGGCGGCACTCAAGCTTTGGAAGACAGGGGAGGCGCACTACACAAGCACTGGGACGTAGAGGGCTTGCCGCGGCTCACGCGGCAGACGGCAACCGAGATGCCAAGCACGAGGCGAGTTGCGGCCTGCAACTTGCGATTCTCGATGCGGAAGGGGTGATGGGCTATGAGCAGTGTGGGGGCGGCCACCGCGGTCATGGCGGACGGGCTGCGCAAGGTATACCGTGTGGCGGTGAGGAAACCCGGTCTTTGGGGCAGCATACGTCAGCTGGTGGCGTGCGAGACCCGTGATGTGATCGCCGTGGACGGGGTCAGCTTCGATATCTCCCAGGGCGAGTTCGTGGGGTACATCGGACCGAATGGGGCTGGTAAGTCGACTACCGTGAAGATGCTCACCGGGATTCTGCATCCCACATCGGGGCTTGTCGAGGTAAACGGGCTGTCGCCGGCGCGTGCGCGCCG
>ERZ795047.4130-NODE-4130-length-12436-cov-4.040304_pt1 | contig 12436 bp, 8 predicted proteins | sample MGYA00375131_ERZ795047 | MGnify/ENA primary metagenome ERZ795047 (study PRJEB30176, sample SAMN05720228) | activated sludge metagenome | isolation source: Anaerobic digester | place: Japan | collected 2015-05-20 ... | reverse complement strand
GATCGTCGACCTCGGGGTCGATGTCACACCAGAACGGTTCGTGGAAGCGGTTCGTCAGGAAAAACCCGATTACCTCGCCATTTCGGCGCTATTGACCAGCACGATGCTCCACATCCCTGCCGTGATTCAAGCGCTGCAGGCGGCAGGGCTGCGCGATGACGTAAAAGTGTTGGTAGGAGGGGCCCCCTTATCACAACCCTTTGCGAATGAGATCGGCGCGGATGGATACGCCGCCGATGCGACGGACGCGGTGAGCTTGGTCCGACGGATCGATCTCGAGGAAACGGGAACGTGAGCGCGATGAAAGAGGTTTTGATACAGACTCTTCAGGGCAAAAAAGCAGAGCGCACCCCTTGGGTCCCGTTTGTGGGGGTGCACGGGGGATACCTGATCGGCGAGAACGCGAGAAGCTATCTGCGTTCGGACGAAACGCTATATAAGGGCCTTCGGGAGGCGATTATTCGTTACCAACCCGACGGCATTCCGATCGTCTTCGATCTCCAGCTCGAGGCGGAGATCTTGGGATGCGATCTGCGATGGGCGGCGGACGGCCCCCCATGCGTGATCTCTCACCCTTTGGAGAACAGGTCTTTCGAACGCTTGCCCCTGCCGACAGCGCGCAGCGGACGGATCCCGCTCATTATGAAAACGGTGGATCGTCTAAAAGCCAAACACCCCGAGGTCGCGCTTCTGGGGTTGATCACGGGGCCATTGACGCTGGCCACTCATTTGAAGGGCACCGAGCTGTTGACTCAGATGATCCTCGAACCCGACGCGGTCGAGGTGGTGATCGCATTTTGTATAGAGGTTGCAGAGATCATGGCGAGCCTGTATGCGGAGAAAGGCGTGGAATTGATCGCGGTCGTCGACCCGATGATCTCCCAGATCGCCCCGCGAACGTTCAAGCGGTTTTTACTCGATCCGTACCAGCGTCTGTTTGAACGCATCCGAAGTATGGGCAGCCTTTCCGCCTCCTTCGTATGCGGAGACGCCCGAAAGAACCTTTCGGTCATCAGCGAAACCAAGCCGGATAGCCTTTTCGTGGATGAGAACGTACCTCTGGCGCAACTCAGGGATTGCGCGAAGGCCGCGGGCATCTCTTTCGGGGGGAATATTCCCCTCGCTCAAGTGCTCTTTTCGGGCTCACCGGAGAAATGCCAGCTTTCCGCGGCAAAGTGCATCTACGAATCCGGAGGAAGGGGCCACATCCTCGCCCCCGGATGCGACCTCTTGTACGCGACACCGGAACGAAACCTGGCGGCGATCGGAGAAATGGTTCACGCTGTGAGCTATCGCGAAACGGGCGCCCTCATCGCCTCTTTGTCCGCAAAACTTCCTCAGGAGCGGATGGAGCCCTACGAGCTGCCGGATTACCAAAATCGAACGACCCTGACGATCGATATCATCACACTAAATTCCAGGAGCTGCGCGGCCTGTCAATATATGGTCGAAGCGGTCAGCGCGCTGATCGAGGATTTCCCGAACTTGCCGATCGTATGGCGCGAACATAGCCTGATGGAAAAACAGACGCTCCCGATGATCAAGGCCTTCGATGTGAAAGGAATCCCGGCGATCGTCATCGACGGAGAGGTGACCTTCGAAAGCGTCACCCCCGCTCGCGAAGAGCTGCTCGAGCGAATCAAGCGCGCGTTGAAACGCCATCCCCGCATACCGCCCCAGTTTTAGGTGTACTATCCGTTATGGACAAGACTTTCGATGTCCTCTATAAAACGCGCCTTTTCAAAACGAGTTCGGAGGAAACGCTTTACGAAACCCTACGAAGGCACGGGGTCTACGTGCAATCCGCTTGCGGTGGAACCGGGCGTTGCGGGAAATGCAGAATCCGTGTCCAAGGGACCCTGAGCGAACCGGATGACACCGAGAAATCCATCTTAGGGGAAGGCGAGCTCGAACGCGGAATTCGCTTGGCCTGCCGGGCGAAAGCGCGCGGCGATCTGCGGATTTTGGAGATCGATTCTCTGGAATCGGACGCTTTCGCGCTCTCCGAGCCTTTCAGCGCATCCGAGCGGCAGAGGATAGAAGGGTGCGAATCGCGGATTCAGCTGCTCGAACGAACGTGGCCGGAGGAAACGGAGGCCGCCTCCGATATGGAGTGGCTTTTTCAAGACCTCGGGCAGGAAGCGCCGCGGTCGTCGCTTTTTATAGAGGACCTCTCTCCGGTGTTGGCTGCCTCCCTCTCTCGGAAGCTGCCCGATCTGCTTCGGTTTCCTCGATTCACCGAGATCCGCTTGGATGGCCAGCTCAGGGGCTTTCTCACAGAGGCGGAAGCGCTAAACCCCCATTACTATATCGCTGTCGATATTGGCACGACCACGTTAACGCTCTTTCTCCTCGACACAAATGGCAAGTGGAAAGGCGGGCTCACCGCGAAGAACCCTCAGATTCCGTTCGGAACCGACGTGATCGCGCGGATCAACCATGCCCGAACGCCAGGAGGTTTGGAAGAGCTGAGAACGCGGCTGACGACCAAGATCGACGGGATGATACAAGAAGTAAAGGATACCCAACGGATATCGGCGGAGCGGATCCTCTGCGTCGGGCTCGTCGGTAACACCTGCATGCAGCAATTGTTTTGGGGGATACTGCCCGAACGTTTGGGTGAGCGTCCGTTTCGGGCGTTCACGACCGAAACATTGTCTTCGAACGCGATAGAGGCCGGTTTCTATGCGTTGGAAGCCCATACGCCGGTGGTCTTCTTGCCGTCCGTGGCCGGTTATGTCGGATCGGACGCGTTGGCGGGCGCCCTGTGGTGTGAGCTCGATCGACAGCAAAGCCCATACCTCTTGGTCGACATCGGAACGAATGGAGAGATGATGCTGAACCGAGGGAACGAGGTGTTCTGTTGCTCCACCGCGGCGGGTCCAGCGCTGGAAGGAATGAACATTTCCCACGGCATGCCCGGAGTCGAAGGCGCGATAACCGGCGTCGACACCGCCGAAAATGGTGAAATCCGATACACCGTCATCGGAGACGGGCCGCCTAAAGGCCTTTGCGGTTCGGGACTGATCTCTTTGATCGCCTGGCTACTCCAACAGCGGGTATTGAAACCCGGAGGCGCCTTCGAAAAACCCGAATCGCTGGCGAATCCGCCGAAGGACTTGTGGCGTGATGAGCGAGGTCAGGTTCGCTGGCGTATACGCGGAGACGAGGTGTTCCTGGATCAGCGGGATGTCCGGCAGTTCCAACTCGCCAAAGGAGCGATTCGTTGCGGCATAGATATATTGCTGGAGAACGCGGGGATGAGACCGGAAGACCTGGCAGGAGTCTTTCTTTCGGGGTCTTTCGGTAACGCGTTGGATCGTCGGGCCGCGGTGGCGACGGGGTTGTTGCCACCCATCGACCCTTCAAAAATCACCTGTGTGGGGAACGCCGCTTGTAAAGGGCTATCATTGTGGCTCGCCTGCCGACAATCTACCGAGCGGTTGGAGAACCTGCGGAAAAGGATGAGGAGCGTGCGTTTGGAAGGTCATCCGGAGTTTTCCGATCTCTTTGGGCGTTCAATGAGGCTGGGCGAGTTCACGTGAGCGTGAAGCGGCTGACTTTAACGGTCCCCTTCCCATCCGTGGAGAGGGTAGAAAGGGTCCTTGGCCTCTCGAGCGACTCCAAAAGAAAGATATCGAAAGAGATCGAGACGCTCTGGCCCACGTTGTTATCGATAGAAACGAACCCGCTCGCCCTGTTTACGGTCTTTCGCATCCAAAAAGCGGAGGCTCAAGGGGAGTCGGTTCTTTCTACCGATTTCGAGATCGTGCGCGGGCTATGGCTCGAACCCCGGCTTCCGTTTCCTTTCAACCCGGAGTATGCGAAGGCCTACTATTCCCTCCTGATCGGCTTGATCACCTTAGGGTCGGGGTTGGAAGACGCCGCTTCGCGGGCGTTTGCAGAGGGAGAGTCGCTCAAAGGATGGTTAGCCGACAGCCTCGGCACCCTGATGCTCCGAGATGCCTTTTCGGTCTTTCTGGAACGAATGAGCGGCGAGATCGAAGGGGAACTCGGGCCACGATATGCGCCCGGTTGCCCTCCCCTCTCGCTTGGCGCGCAGAAGCGCATCTTCGAGCTTCTCGGGGCCGCTCAAGCAGGAATGCGCTTGACGAAGGGATCGATGATCCATCCGGTGAAATCCACGACCTTCGTCTTGGGCATCGGAGAGCGCCGGACAGCGCGCGAGCCCGTTCCCTGTAGAAATTGCGAACACGCCGCTCTTTGTTATGGCGGCGTGTTCGAAGAAAACCCCAAAGGCGTGGGCGGGGTTATGCGATAAAAGGCCGCCCGTCTTTTCTGCAGATTTTGGCCGCGATATTCCTGCCGTCGAGCGCGGCGGGTGGCAGGCCGCCACCGGGGGTCGTCCACTGGCCGATCATAGAAAAATGGGACAAACCCGGAAGCATTTTCGGGAAGCGTGTCATAAAAGTTTCGGGAGTCAGTCCGAACCCTTCGTAGCTTCCGCGCCAATTGCGCGTATACCGTTGGACCGTATAGGGTGTGGAGACGTCTATTTCCTCTATATCAGAGCGTATTCCCGGAAAGCGTTTTTCCAAAAGGCCAATCACTTGGTTTCCGATTTCCTTTTTCATCTCATTGTACGCGGGTCGGTCTTTGCCGGCGAGGTCTTTCCAGAATTCGCCGTTCCAAGTGTTCAATAAAACGGAGGCGGAGGTCTTTCCGGCAGGCGCGAGTGTCGGATCGTAATGGCGTAGGGTCACCGAGAGGAATGGGTGCATGCTCTTATCCGGCAGTTCGAGAGGCGAATCCAGCTCTAGAGAAAGCAGTTTCGGCTCGTCTTTCATATCCCGGGCGATTCCGAGCGCGATGAAAACCGAGGAAGGAAAGAGAGGGAAGCGTGTGTAGGCGTTCTGCAGCGTTTTTGTGAGGTATTTCCCCTCCAGCATTTGAAACAGCGTGGAGTGCCCATCAGCTGCGGAGATGATTTCGTCCCCCATCACCTGATCCCCGTTCGCTAACGCCAAACCGACCGCCTGACCGTTTTTCACGATGATTTTTTCCACTGGGTGACGGTAATGGATTTTACCGCCCAGAGAGAGGTACTTCCGCTCGATATTCCGAGCTAGATTGAGGGAGCCTCCGACGGGATATCCGGCGGCTTGGCTGTGCTGCATGCCCAACCCCATCGTCAACGTCGCGAGAGACCATTCCGCCGGGGTCACCGCGAGCAAAGCCTTCCGTATGGCCTCACTGTGATATTTCCGCGCGTAGTCTTGCATAGGAGTTTTCAGGTGCCGCATAAATCGACTCATAATTGAAAGGTACCGAAGATTCACCGCTAAGCGATACATAACGCTTCTTTTTTCGGGATCCGCGACCGGAATAAGGCGGCTCAGCGTTTTTAAATCGTTGGTTAACCGCTCGATTTCTTTACCGTCATCGGGGCCGACGCGAAGCAGCTCTTCTTTCAGACGGTCCGCGTTTGAGTAAAAACGGACGATTTGCCCGTCGGAAAGCTCCACACGTGAAGACTCATCGAAATTCCGTATCTGGGTTTTGCTGCCATCTTCATTTTGAAAAGCGCCCAATTCATTCCACAGCACATCGAAACCGGTTTCCGGATTCGTGCCGACCAACCAATGAATACAATAATCGAACGTATACTGTCCGCGCTTCCAGGCGGTGCAAAGGCCTCCCGGAAGGTAGTGGGCCTCGAATATCTCTGTGGAATACCCATTTCGCTGCAGGTAAGACGCGGCCGATAGCCCGGCGATACCGGCGCCGATGATCAACACTTTTTTCGTAGCCATACTGCCCCCCTCCTTTTATTATCCAGAACACGACTCTTTCGAGGTTAGTTTATCATATTTCTTTCTGTGCGTGGCTCGCGTGTGTGGGGATACACTTGGGAATGTCCCGCAGAACTAAAGGTGAACTCCGTCATAGGAAATTTTTATGGTTTTTCGGACTCCTGGAATCGCTTAAGCGCTTCGGCCAGAGCGGTGTTGTGTGGCTGATTATCCGATTTCTCCTGCGACTGCAGGTATTGTCGGATTTCTTTCTTGGACAGTCCGCCTTGTTTTTCGGTCTTCCGGTCTTCGAAGGCCACTTTTTTTGGGCTGAGAATCCGTTCCCGGTAACCGCACACCCGATCTTCGCAGAGGTACAGGCTACCCCGTTTGTCTTTGACCAGAAGCAAATTCTTGCCACACGTGGGACACCGTTTCCCAGACAGGTTCTGATGCTTGAACACGGCCTCGCTGTTTTTGATCTCTTTGACGATTTCCGAGGCATAGCGTTTCATATCTGCCACGAACGAGTCCTTATTCAGCGTCCCTTTTGCGATCAAGGCCAGCTTCTGTTCCCAAACAGCGGTGAGCGCGGGCGATTTCAACTCTTTTGGAACCAAGTTCAGCAGTTGCTCCCCCTTGGAGGTGATGGGCAATTCTCTGCCTTCCTTCTCGATCAGAAAGGTATTGATGAGTTTTTCGATGATATCCGCCCGTGTCGCGACCGTTCCCAGCCCACCGGTTTCTCCTAGTGTTTTCGCAAGGTCTTTCTTTTCCCCTTCCAACCATCGGGCGGGATTCTCCATAGCCGCAAGCAGCGTGGCCTCTGTAAATCGCGCGGGCGGTTTGGTGGTTCCGGTCGTTTCAAAGATCGCGTCGAGCGTCAAACGGTCTCCCTTACGAATTTCAGGCAATATTTGAACTGCGAGCCCCTCTTCATCTGGATCCTCATCATCGAAATGTCCGTAGATTTCCTTCCATCCGGCTTTCAGGACCCTTTTCCCTCTCGCGATAAAAGTTTCACCGTTGATCCGGGCTTCCACCGCTGTCTGTTCGTATTCGAATGGAGGTAGCAGGACGGCGAAGAATCGGCGTATCACCAGATCGTAGATCTTGCGCTCTTCGAGGCTGAGCTTGTCGAGATAGACCTTCTGCTCCGTCGGGATGATCGCGTGGTGATCGGTGACCTTGGTATCATCCACGAAGAAGGCGTTCGACCCGATACAGAGGTTTCGCACTCTGGCGCCTAACGGGGCGTATATCCCCACGCCGCACGCGTTGATACGCTCTCTTATCGTGTCGACGATATCGGCCGATAGGTAGCGAGAGTCTGTCCGCGGATAGGTCAGCAACTTATGGGTTTCGTAAAGCGACTGCATAATCGATAGCGTGTCTTTGGCAGAAAAAGAAAAACGGGCGTTTGCGTCTTTTTGGAGTTCGGTGAGGTTGTATAGCAAGGGCGGAAAGGTTTTCTTTTCGGTTTTTTCAACCCCCACCACGGTGGCGGTCTTGTCGGTCAACCCTTTCAGCACGGACAGGCGATACGCTTCATCAAACGTACGGTATTCTTTTGTTTTTTTATCGCGCCAGATCAAAGTGACTCCATGCGTTTTCGCGCTGATTCCATAATAGGATTTCGGAACAAAGTGCCGGATCTCCTCTTCACGATGGGCGATCATAGCGAGTGTTGGGCTCTGGACGCGGCCGCAGGAAAGCTGCGCGTTGAACTTGCAGGTCAACGCCCGGGTGGCGTTGATTCCCACATACCAATCCGCTTCCGAACGCGCGACTGCCGAATGATACAGGTTTTCGTAGTCTCTGCCGTCGCGTAACCGTGTAAAACCCTCCTGGATCGCACGATCGGTCACCGAAGAGATCCACAAGCGTTTGATCGGCTTTCTCACGTGTACTTTCTCGATAATCCAACGCGCGACGAGTTCTCCCTCACGCCCAGCGTCGGTTGCGATGACGATCTCGCTCACGTCTCCGCGCATCATCTGAGTTTTCACGACCTGGAACTGGCGCCCGGTTTCCTTGATTACCACCAATTTCATCTCCGTAGGCAACAGAGGAAGGTCCTCCATTTTCCACGTCTTATACTGGGGGCCGTAAGCATCTGGGTCCGCCAAGGTGACTAAGTGGCCCAACGCCCAAGTGACCACATATCGCGATCCTTCGAGAAAACCGTTGCCTTTTTGAGAGCAGCCCATAACCCGCGCGATATCCCTCGCGACCGAAGGTTTTTCCGCTAACACGAGTGTTTTCGCCATTGAGTCGTTCCTTTCATTATATGGAGATAGTATCTTCGCGCACGTATCGCGCCCTTCGATCATAACATACGAAACAGGAAATTAGCTTTAATGGTCGTTCACCGGATTCTGGTAAATAGGAAAAGGAAGGTTTGGTCAGGAAGAACACCGTTGCGTTTTACGGGAAACTCTTCATGTGACGTACCCCAGGTTTCTTGAAGGCTGAAAACGCGATGGCGTTCGCAAGAAAAGAGCGGACCTTTTTCGTCCGCTCTTCGCCACGGTTCTAGGGCCCGTAATCAAGCCGGCTAGTTTGCCGGGTTCAGGATCGTGATTCTGCCCTCTAACTGCGGGCTGATCACCGGGTTCTTCAGGAAGTACTCGGTGAACGCGTCACGTAGATAGGACTTCGTTCGGACCAACTCTTTACACTCTGTCAGCATAAGAAATTTATCTCCGCCGCCTGTCAAGAAATCGTTGGCGACGACGCGATACTTTCTGTCCATCTCTATAGGCGCGCCGTTGTAGATGACGGAGAGGAGCCGGTGGTAAGGTTCTTTCGAGGCGTCGAACGTGTAGCTGACGCCGGAGACTTGCAGGAATTGGCCGGCCGCTCCCGGGTAGGCTGCGATTCCGTGTTCGAGGGCATCCCAGACTTGCTTACCCGTCGCTTCGACAACGACGACGGTGTTATCGAACGGGAGAACCGTGTAGATATCTTTGACCGTGATCTTTCCGGGAGGAACGCTCTCGCGTATGCCTCCGCCGTTTTGTAAGGCGATATCGGCATCGGTCATCGCCCTTAAACTGTCCGCGATGACGTTCCCAAGGTTGGATTCTTTCAAACGAACGGTCGATCTCTCGCCGTCCAGCAACACCTTCGTTTCGCCAACGACGCGCATCAGCCGGGCATCCATCGCGGACACCGCTTTTTTGACGATGAGATCCACCACCGGATCATCGGGCATATTTTGAGAGAGGAAGATGTGCGAGAAGGTGAATCCGAGGACCTCTTTATCCCAGAAGTTGAGGTTCGTTTGGCTAATCAGTTCCGCATGCTTCCCCGAGGACAGCAGCCACGAATCATGAATCTTTTCTGGGAAGGCGACGATGTCGGTGCCACCGCCATAGACCAGGTCGATGCCTTCGACTTTTTGGCTAAGCGCGTGATTGTCGCCGTGCAAATGCGCTAAGGCGATGATAAAATCGACTTTTCCTTTTAGTTGAGCTACCGCTTCTTTAGCCGCCTCGAAGTGATCGATGAACGTGATCCCTTTCACGTTGTTCGGATGCGTGTACCACGCGCTCTCATCGTCCGTAACCCCGATGATTCCAAAGGTGATCCCTCCACATTCTATGATATGGTAGGGTTTCAGGAAGTCGGGATGACGGCCGTCCTTCAGCGTATTGGCGGAAAGAAACGGGAAATCGGCCAGCTTGGCGTTCCGTTCCAAAACCGAGAAGGGGAAATCAAAATCGTGATTTCCGAGTACCATCGCGTCGTACCCCATCCAGTTCATAATACGAATAACCGGCTCGCCTTCGAAGAGGTTGGCGACGTTCGTGTTGTAAGGGGCGTCACCCACGTCCAGCAATAGCGACGCTTTTTGGTCGTACCACACCTGATTCACGTACCGGCTCATCTTCGCCATACCGCCGATGTAATAATCGGAGCCGACGGGTTTGTAGGGTTCGAGGTGGCCGTGGATATCTGCGGACACCAAAACCGTCACCACTTGGAATTTCGGGTCTCCAATGATACTATAAAGCATACAGGCTGCCAATTCTCGAGTGAGCGGTTCTGAAGAGGGGTTCTTTGGCATTCCCAAGATGCCCAATTGATGAAACCGTTCCGCACGCGTGTTATCGTACTTTTCATCCACACCGAAAATCGCGTTGTCCAGCCAGATGAGAAATTCTTCTTGAGAGATGGGGTCGTCCACGTCAAAGGTTTCAGTGATGGGCAAGATTCTGGCCCGAGAAAGGCCTTCCACTTCCTCTCTGTAGTAATGGTAATCCATGTCCTTATATGTGGAGACGACGAAGGACTCGTCGATCACACCCAGAGGATCCTTATAGGTGTAGGACTTTTCGACGGGGTGATCGATATCGAGCGGTTCGATTCTCGGGAGTTTCAGCGCCTCGCTCAGCCAATGAGCCGCCTGTCCCCTCGTCAAAGGTTCCTTGGGTAAAAACTCCTCTCCGTAATCGCCACCGAGCCACGTGAGCTCAAAGAGCCCCTCTATGGCATTTCGGTAGGGGTTGTCATCCAAATCGACGAAGAAACCGCTCGCGATGAGGATAGAGAAGCTGGCTAAAAGAACCAGAAGAACGCTGAACAAAGTTTTTTTCATTACGATCCTCTCCTTTCGTTTTCAAAGGTTTTCGGGGTTTCGGTAAACCGGCTTTCCTGTCCTAGCGAAAAAAAGGGCAAACTCTTTCGTTTGCCCTTTCTACTTATTCGTAAGCGATTCGAGATTTTGGCGCTTTGTCGGGGTCTTTAAAGAAGGCCCCCATACGCTTTTCAACCACTTCAGCGTGTTTAGGAGCAGTAAACAGAATAGCCCGCGCCGGGTTTTTTTTGTTGAATTGATTGACGATCTCTTGAATAACCGAAGATTGCTGTCCTACACGTCTCTCGATCGTCCAACCGCGGTCGTCGATCGGCACGAACAGCAAGCCCTTCTCCGCGGCAACGTTGATAAACGGGTCTTTTCCGACGATCATCAAATCGTTGGTCTTAGGTCCCGAGATCTGGTCCAGGTGAACACACGGGGCTTCCAACAAAAAGACGAGGGCGTCGGAAAAATCTCCCACTTCGCGATGCGAAAGGCCGCGGAAGTTCGAGGGCGACGGCTCTACGTGGCTTTCGAACTTCTCTCTACCCTTCACGTACAGCGCGGCGCCGATCGCATAGCTCTTACTTTTTTCCGGAGCGACGATACAATTGGTGACAGGGAACATCGCCTCCGCTTCGTGCAGGTCGATCACGATATCGATCTTTTCATTGCGGATCATTTCCATAGCGGCGTAGGCGACCTTTTCTCCCAACGTGCCGTTTGGTTTGCCAGGCCAGGTCCTGTTCGTGTTTCTTGCGTCTATGTATGACAACAACTGCCCGTCGGGGTAGTGGACGTACACATCTGGGTCGGGCCATTGGTCTAGCGCTTGTAGTCCTCTATCCCCTAAGCGGAATTTTTTCTCTCCCCAAGGTGTGGGGATAGTGTAGTACAGAGGAAAGCCGCCGCCGGGTTGGGAGCCCAAAGAGCCGCTGTAGTTGTAATGCGGTACGACGTAAACGGTACCCGCTTGAACCTGAAGGTTTTCCACGAACATAAACGCCGTGACCATCGCAGAAACTTCGCTTTCGTGAGTGCCAGCAAGGATCAGAACTTTCCCGCCGGGGTCCTTGCCTTGAAATTCGTAAATATTCGTGTCGCCCATCGTCCCTTTTAATGGCTCAAAGAAATCGCTCAACCTCAGGACCCGAGTTACGCCATCCGCCATCACCAAGGTCTCTTTGTAGTTCCTTTGTATAAAGAGCGGTATCCCACCGGCCAAGAGAAAAAGAAGCAGAATCGCCAGTATTATCCATTTAGACCATTTCATCTTCGCACCTACTTCCATCGGAGCAATCGTAGTAGGAATGGCAGCAATGCGATCGCTATTAAGATTTGTTTTTGTTTGTCTTTCGTTTTAAAATAATTCCAGAAAAAGACGATCGCGATGATCGCCGACATCACGTAATATAAAAACATAATAAAATCCATACTAACCACCTAACCCATGAGGAAGGAAAGTTGATTACTGAAAGCGACCATCAGGATACCGACGACCGTGATGGCGATCCAAGGAACGATGCATTCTTTCAGGAACTTTCCATAACTGCCTGTGTAGCCGACGGTATCGACCGTGAGCCTTCCGATCAGTTTTGTGGGAGGCAATCCGTCTCCAAGCGGCCACAGAAGTGTCAAGCCGGACAGCGCGATCACGGTGTTGATCCCTCTGGCATTGAACATCCATATCAGCGGGATACCCAAAACGGCTACCCCACCGTAGGTCAACAATCCTTCTGAGATGGGAATCACAAATGGGAGAATGATGTAGAGCAACGCCATCGGCGCCGTGACGATCCAAAGCGAGAATAGCCCTTTGGTGCCGTTAAAGCTCATCACTTGGACGAACATACCGACGACGGTGGTTGTCGCGATCAACGGGGTGAGCTGAGCGACGGTATCAGCCATAACTCGGAAAACCTTCACTCGCTTGTAGTTCATAATCCAAGCGACAAGCGCGCTGAGCGCAAAAGACAGGGGTAATCCCAGCAGTGGGAAATCGAACGGGAATATCCGTGGCAGCGACAGCAACGCAACCAAAACGATAAACGGAATCGCTACGCTCCAAACGCTCAGTCCCTTGGGCTCAGGAATCGTT
>ERZ795047.4128-NODE-4128-length-12438-cov-4.452233_pt1 | contig 12438 bp, 9 predicted proteins | sample MGYA00375131_ERZ795047 | MGnify/ENA primary metagenome ERZ795047 (study PRJEB30176, sample SAMN05720228) | activated sludge metagenome | isolation source: Anaerobic digester | place: Japan | collected 2015-05-20 ... | reverse complement strand
AGCCTTCCAATTGCTTTACGGCGGCCGACACCCCGAAATCCGAACCCCCAACACTCTGACTGCTTTGAACCGCCTGGTTGACCATGGGTTTGTGCTGCCGAAAGACTATCAAACGTTGCGCCGCGCGTATTTACATCTGCGCGATCTGGAGAACAAGCTCCAACTGGCTAACGATTTGCAAACGCATACTCTCCCGGAAACAGAACAGGAACTGGAGCGATGGGCCAAGAGATTGCGTTACCGAGGAATGCCTGGTGATCCGGCCCGCGCCACTCCCCTGCTCTGGTTCAGCCATCACCTGGAAGAGTTAGCCCGATCTGTCCGGTCTGTCTACGATTCCCTTTTTTCAAATGGAGAAACACATTCAGGCCTTGAGGAAATGGTCTTGAACACGGAACTGAGCCCTGCGGAGGCCATCGAAAGGCTGTCTGCGTTCGGCGTGAGAAAATCCGAACAGTTCTATTCAGGCCTCCAAATGCTGGCCGAGGCGCCTGCTTATCCTAATTCTCCCTCCCGCATGCGCAACCTGTTGGCAAACCTCACACCTCGGCTGGCTGAGTATTCTGCGCTGACTGACCGTCCCGAGGCCATGCTGAGCCGGTTTGACCGCCTTTGTGAAGCCGTCGGATCGCGAGCAGCTTTCTACTCCGAGTTGATTGAAAACAGCTCTTTTGCGCGCACTTTATTCAGGCTGCTGGCAGCCGGCGATTTTCTCTCCGAGACACTTATCCGCAACCCTGAATTACTCGATGCTGTCTCGATGCCCCAGCCGCTTGCCCTGTCACGAGAGGAGTTGCTCAGGCTCGAGGAAAAAGAGGCGGCATCGGGACGAGATCCGCGCAACGCTTTGCGAATCTTCAAACACCGGGAAGAATTCAAAATCGCCGTCACCGATCTACGCGAACCTGGCCGAATGGATGCACGTCTCCGTCACAGTGATCTGGCCGAGTTGTGCCTGGCAAGAGCATTGGACCGCGTGCTCGAGCGAATGCCAGCTGTCCGGGAGCAAGCCTTCGCTCTCGTCGCCCTTGGCAAGCTGGGAGGACGGGAGATGACATACCATTCAGACCTGGACCTGGTTTTCGTCTATGACGATCTACACCAGGCGGTTAGCGCCATGGAGTTAAACGATTTTGTCAAGGGTTGGCGTGACGAACTGGAGGCTTACACCGAGACCGGCAGAGCTTACAAGATCGACTTTCGATTGCGGCCCGAAGGCAAACACGGGCCGTTAGCGGTACCGCTTTCGATTCTGCGCGACTATTTCCTGTACCGGGCCGAGACGTGGGAACGGCTAGCCTGGGTTAAATCAAGGATCGTGCTCGATCACGGGTGCGCCGTGTCGATTCCGGATCTGATCCTCAGCGTCCCGCCCGCGCCTACTGATGTGCGCAAGCTCGCTCATATCCGTGAGCGGAAAGAACTCGAAATCGGTCATGAAGAGGAGTCTGATCGTTTCAATTTCAAAGTAGGCAGGGGCGGACTGCTCGACATCCACTTCGTTGTTCAGCACCTGGAGCTGCTCAACTCGATTACTGAGCCTAATACTCTGGCTGCAATCGACGCTCTCGAATCAGCCGGCCTCCTGGAGGCCGATCGGGCGGCGATTCTCAAGAACGGCCTGACATTCCTCTTTCGTCTGGAAGCGGCCCAGCGGCTTCTGGAAGAGTCATCCGCCAACTCGTTTCCGAAAAACCCGTCCGAGTGTGAAGTCCTGGCAAGGTACACCGGGTTAGACTCAGGCGAGGAACTAATCGACAATTACCTGAACGAGACAGGCAAAATCCGGAGAATCTACACCGAGGTGTTCGGAGACACCGAGTGACGCCTGGGACATTTTGATTCAGGTGAACCCTGGGTCTCTGTAGAATGAGAGAATGAAACTCGCCATTCTCGCACTCGCCTTGTTCGCCCAGACCACAGAGGTGGATCTTCCTTCTCTCCTGCAGGTTTATCGCCAGTTGCACGCCAGCCCCGAGTTGTCGGGCCAGGAACAGAAGACGGCAAAGTTCATTGCCGAAGAGCTCCGCCGCCTGGGCTTTGAGGTCACAGAAGAAGTGGGCCGCTATGATCGCCGTCCAGGATGGAAGAGCTACGGCGTTGTGGGCGTCATGAAAAACGGCCCGGGGCCGGTGGTTCTCATAAGAACCGATCTTGATGCCCTGCCGATGGAGGAAAAAACAGGACTGCCCTTTGCCAGCAAGGTGACGGCAATCTCGGCGTCGGGCGAGACAGTTCCGGTGATGCACGCCTGCGGGCACGACCTGCACATGACCTGTTTTCTAGGCACGGCCCAGGCCTTGAGCCGAAACCGGAAAAGCTGGCAGGGAACACTGGTCATGGTGGGCCAGCCGGCCGAGGAAATCGGGGCAGGGTCCGCGGCACTGCTTCGGGACGGGCTGTACACCAGGTTTCCCAAGCCGGACTTTGCTCTCGCGCTTCACACTTCGGCGCAACTCGAGGCCGGGAAGATCGGCTACTGTCCGGAATACACCCTGGCCGGCGTGAATTCAGTGGACGTGACCATCCGGGGGCGAGGTGGCCACGGGGCGTACCCCCACACCGCCCGGGACCCGATTGTCCTGGCTGCGCAATTCATCCAGGCCATACAAACCATCGTCAGTCGTGAAGTGCGGCCAATCGATGCGGGAGTGGTCACGGTCGGCTCAATCCATGGCGGGACGAAACACAACATTATCCCGGACGAGGTCCAACTGCAACTGACAGTACGCTACTACAAGCCTGAGGTCCAGCAACTAATCCTGTCGTCCATTGAACGGATAGCCAAGGGGCTTGCCCTTGCGGCCGGTCTGAACGAAGACAGGTTCCCGATCGTCAAATATGGAGAAGAACCCGTCCCCGCGACCTATAACGATCGAGAACTCACCGAACGCCTGGCCCAGGTCTGGAAGCGAGAGATCGGTGATGACCGGGTGGTCCAGGTAGATCCAGTTATGGGCGCTGAGGATTTTTCACGCTACTCAAAAGACACTGGCGTGCGCGGTTGCATTTTCTGGCTGGGAGCCATTCCTGAGGCCATGATGAAGGAACATAAAGCACAGGGAAAGTCTCTCCCCTCGCTGCATTCATCGGACCTCGCTCCTGACGCGGAAAAAGCAATTCCAACGGGCATTAAGGCGATGGTTACCGCAGCCTTGGAACTGTTCCAGAGCGGAGGCACCAACCAGAGTTCCGGACCAAAGCCGCAATGAGTGAGAACATGTGAAGACAACCCGCGCAATCCGTGTAATCCGCGCCATCCGTGGGCCCGGGCCCGCGGATAGCACAGATAGCACGGATTACGCGGATAAGCACGCCGATTTTCCTTCACACCTTCTAAGTGCTAAGTGACGTCCTTTTCTCCCGTTCGGATGTTGTACCCTTGTTCGACCGGAAGGACAAACACACGTCCGTCGCCGATTTCGCCAGTCCGGGCGGTCTCGATAATGGTCCGGATGGTCTCCTCCACCATCTCATCGGGGAGGACAATCTCTATCTTGGCTTTCGGCAGCAAGGTGACGTTATACTCTTTGCCCCGATAAATGGCTGCATGACCTTTCTGGCGACCGTGGCCACGCACCTCTGTGATAGTCATTCCCGCAATGTTAAGCCGGGCCAGCGCATCTTTGATGTCTTCTACTTTGCTCGGTCGCACTATCGCTTTGATCAGCTTCATCTTCTCACCCTATGGCAGCAATGATCGCTTCCTTGAGTTGTTGCCGCAGTTCCGCCGGCAGTTTCTTGCCCTGGTAGCTGAGGTAAAACACATCAACAGCTTTGTTGCCTTCGGTCGAAATCAACACCAACTCAATGTTACATCGCAACCCGGATATTTCACGCCCAATGCGATAAAGAAGGCCTATGGAATCGGGAGCAATAATCTCCAGTATCGAGTAGTCGCGTGAGAACTCCTCCTCGAAGCGAACTGTCGGCGGGAAACAAGGGCCGACAGGGCGGAAAATAATGCTCTGTTCCTTACCTGCTAACACTTTCTCCACCGAGATTTCGTCCGCAATCGCCTGTTTCAGCAGTTCCAGAAAGCGAGTTTTCTCTCCCGGATTGATGCGGAAGACTTCTCGCGTGTCGTGGAACTGAAACAGATCAAGCACCGTGCTTTGCCGATTTGAGAAGCCGTAGCCACGCAGAATATTCATTTCAAAATAGGAAAGCAGGCCAACGATCTTGGCGAACAGGTAATAGCGATCCGGTGTCACGGCACAAAGCTCGTAATAACCGTCCCGATCGATAAGGCGAAGCTGAACAGGATTCTCCGGGCTCAGCTGTGTCGCCAGCCTGAAGTGCTCGTAAATCTCCGCAGGTGGAACGGTGCTCAGGTACCGCCGCGGAAAACCTTCCAGGAAACGCTCGAAAGCGCCCGGATCAAGATCGCCAGGCAGGTGGTTCAAGAGTTTTTCCCCGACATCCTCCTCCTCGATCCTCTGCGCGCCAAAGCCGAGGGTCAGTTTGTTGTAGGTGGACACATATAACTGCCACAGCAGATCCTTCTTCCAGTCGGTGAGTGTTCCGGGTGCAACCGCCTTGATATCGGCATAAGTCATGAGAGTCAGCAGGCGCAGCCTGGCCGGGTCATTAACCAGATCGGCAAACCGGCTGATAACTTGAGGGTCCTCCAGGTCCCGGCGAAATATGACGGCGGACATGGCCAGATGATTGCGGATCAGGAAGAGAACGGTCTCGAAATCGTCCGTGGACAGCCGAAACCGGCGCAGGGCCTTCGCTGCCATGGCGGTTCCCCTATTTACGTGCGCACCTTCGCTTCTCTTCCCTATGTCGTGAAGCAAAAGCGCGATATTCAAAAGTTCGGAATCGCTTGATTCGAGTAGCAGAGACCGGAACCGCAGGTCCGAGTGTTCCTTCGTCGTCAACAGCTTTTCGATGTTCCTGATCGTCAGCAGGCTATGCTCGTCAACCGTGTATTTGTGGTAGAAATCCCGCACGACGCGCGCCTTGATGCTTCCGAACTCGGGGAAAAGCAGTTCGAGCAACCCGACCTCATACATCTCGGTCAGGGTGCGGTACAGGCCTGGACGGGGCTTGAAAAGCTTCTTGACGCGGCTTGCGAGGTCCGGGAATGAGACGGTCGGCGAAACTATCGGAAGGGCTTCGGCTATGCGAGCCCGTGCCCGGTCGCTCAGGCCCCTTTTCTCATCGAGCGAGCGCAGAAAGACGTCAAGCAGGTCAGAAACACTGTTTAGAGTTGTGTCAGGGTGAAAATCGAGATCCTCTGCCCTGTTCGACTCGCCCTTGGCATCTCTGATTGCCCTGAGACAGACAGAGTGAAGGATTCGGGCATGGAGGAAGTACTCCATCATCAGGGATTCCACGCCGTCTCGGAGCGAATCTTCGCTGTATCCGCGCTTGCGCGCAATTTCCTCCTGCATGCGATGGGTCAGCTGGTTCTGTTCACGACCCCGGAGCAAATGCAACATAATCCTCAGGCGAGCGAGGACACCCCAGGCGTTTTCCACGTCAGTCTTTGAAATCGCTGGTCCGGTCGTTTCACTCGACGACAGGGCACAGAGCCACCTGCCGACCAGGTAGTCCCGAAGGCCACCCGGAGATTCTTTTACGTCCGGCTCGAGCTGATAGATTGTGTTGCGGAAAGAGGCATGTCTTTTCTCCGTGATGTCAACGATATTCTCAATCAGTGCCCGGGAATGAGTTCGAATAAAGCTTGGAAGGATGTCCTCCAGGACCTCGCGGCCCAGCTTTGCGTCGCCAGCCACTATCCGACCGTCCATTAGAGCAAGAACGAACTCCACGTCCCGCAGTGTCAGTTCTCGCAACGCTTCGACCGACCAGACCTGATGTCCAAGAAGCAGCTTCGAGTCCCACAAGTCATGCAATACCTCGGTCGCTGATTTCTCGGCTCGCTCTCGATGAGCGTCAGAGTAAATGAGAAGAAGATCAATATCGGAACACGGGTACAATTCCCGCCGCCCGTAACCGCCGATTGCGATCAGGCACAAGTGCTCGTGACATTCTCGAATCTCGACCAGCTGGCGGACAAGCTCGTCGGCCGCCTCGGTGAGACCCGAGAGCAGGAGATTAACGTCGGTCGCGCGCCAAAATTCTTCCAGTAGAGTCCGCCGACGCTCACTGTAGATTTCCCTTAAAGCGTTAAGGCTGGCCAACATTGATCCATGATACAGCAGGGTGTGAGGAGGTAGCACATCTCGTGTTTTCATACCGGTAGACCGCGTAGAACGCATTTGACTTCTTTTGAAAAAGCATTATGCTGTTATAGGTAACGCAGGGAGCGATGGACAGTCATAGAACACTGAAGACCAACATCAAAGCAATCACCTCTTTGTCTGTCGTTCCAGGCATCATTGCAGCAATTATCATCATCATTACCTCCGGTTCTTTGCGGAGGGAGATAGCCGTTATCGGTTAGATCCAGACGCTCTGCAAAGAACCCGAACCTCCCGTTAAGAAGTAACCCGAAGAGTTCTGTGCAGAGCGAGAGATAAAGCCGACCGGCGTGTGCGGATTAGGGGAGGAGAAAATGGCCCAGATTTTGTCCCTGCTGGTCAGAAACAAGGCCGGGGTATTGGCCCAGGTGGTCTCGCTTTTCAGCCGACAGGGATGCAACATCGAGAGTCTGAACGTGGCGTCGACAAGCAATCACGACCGGGCGAGAGTCACGATCGCAATCGAAACCGACCAGTCGAAACTGGATCAGATCGTCAGCGAGCTGAGCGCGCTGGCCGACGTCATCAGCGTGATTCCTTACGACCCGCATATACACGTGGTTAGGGAAATGGCGCTCGTTCGGGTGCGGATACGAGAGGAGAATCGAGCTGAGGTGCTGGCGCTTTCGGAGGTGTTCCGGGCGCGTGTCGTCGACGCCAGCCCTCACAGCTATATTTTCGAGGTCACCGGCCAATCTGAAAAAGTTGATGCTTTCCTTCAGAACATGAGCGTTTACGGGATCAGCGAGGTTCATCGAACCGGCAAGCTGGCCCTCACACGGAGCACCGCGGAAGAAAACGCGCAACCCGTTATGCAAGAACAGGGAAGGATTAGAAATGGATCGTAAGGAAAAGGTCTTGGTATATGACTGCACCCTGAGGGACGGAACCCAGGGTGAGAATATTTCGCTAAGTGTCGATGACAAGATTCATATTGCGCAGAAGCTCGACGAATTCGGAGTCCATTACATCGAAGGGGGCTGGCCAGGGTCAAACGACAAAGATGCCCGTTTCTTTGAGCGTGCCAAGAGCTATCAATGGAACAACGCCAAGATAGCAGCTTTCGGCATGACCAGGCATTGGAAAAACCCGGTAGACAAGGACCCGAATATTGCGGCACTGGTTCAAGCTGAGACTCCAGTGGTAACCCTGGTCGGGAAAAGCTGGGATTTCCATGTGCTCCGAGCCCTCGGTATTGAGCTGGAGCAGAATCTCCAGATCGTTCGAGAAAGCGTGGCTTACTTGAAGAGCCTGGGGAAGGAGGTCGTTTTTGACGCCGAGCACTTCTTTGACGGTTACTGCGCCAATCCGGATTATGCGCTTGCTGTGCTTGAAGCGGCTCATAATGCCGGCGCCGACTGGCTGGTTCCTTGTGATACCAATGGTGGCGCGCTTCCTTCGACCATCACTGCAGCCGTCGAGCTGCTTGCTCGGCGCTTCCCGAGGATTGGAATTCATACCCATAACGATTCCGAACTGGGAGTCGCCAACACCCTGGCGGCAGTCGAAGCAGGCGCGACGATGGTCCAAGGCACAATCAACGGTTACGGGGAGCGATGCGGCAATGCCAACCTGTGCTCGATCATGGCAGTGCTCGAGTTAAAGATGGGTCGTGAAACAGTCGGCCGGGAACGGATGAAGGGGCTTACGCAACTGGCTCATTTCGTGAGTGAGACGGCTAACGTTTTGTTGCCCAATAACATGCCCTTTGTAGGCAGAAGCGCGTTCGCCCATAAAGGAGGGCTGCACGTCAGCGGGATACTCCGCGACTCGCGCACTTACGAGCACCTGGAACCCGAAACAGTGGGTAATACACGGCGCGTGCTGGTCTCTGACCTGTCGGGAAAAAGCAATCTGACTTACAAGCTCAAGGAATTAACCGGCGTGGATGTGGCGAACGTCGATTTGAATGCCCTGCTCGAAAAGATCAAGAAACTCGAGTACGACGGTTATCAATTCGAAGGAGCGGAAGGCAGTTTCAAGTTGCTCGTTCACGAATTCACGGGGAACTCAAAGGATCTTTTCCAGTTCACGGGATTTCGTGTCCTCCTTGACCGCGAGCCTGACGGGTCCCTGATCAGCGAAGCGACAGTCAAAGTCTCCGTGGACGGTGTATACGAGCACACTGCGGCAGACGGAAACGGCCCGGTACACGCTATCGACCGCGCTATCAAAAAGGCGCTTGCCCGGTTCTTTCCTGAAGTCGAGAAGATTCATCTGACTGACTACAAGGTGCGGGTGCTGGACGCCCGGAGCGGCACAGCAGCCAAGGTGCGGGTTCTGATTGAGTCAACTGACGGACAGGAGTCCTGGACCACGCTGGGCGTTTCGCATAACGTGATCGAGGCGAGCTGGGACGCGATTGTCGATAGTATCGTGTATAAGCTCGTTTTTCGGAGAGAGAGTCCGGCTTTGGCAAAGGAGTCGTGATCGGTATAGATCCGATCGAAGGCACGCCTCCGGAGGTGTGCCGAGAGTTGCCGGAAAATGTATTTTCGCGAGAGTCCAAGTCGCGGAACGCGTTGCCCGTGACGCGCTGATCCGCGGCAGATTTTCCTGAAAACATGCCGTGACGCGGACCCTTCCCCGAGGGGGAAGAGCAAATGGCACGGTAGTACCGCTTTGCTCTTCCCCTTCAGGGAAGGTATAGCGCACGCAGTTTCCTGACCCAGGGTACCTGAAAACGGTACCCTGGGCTATCTTGCTTTGTCCCTATCGGGACAAAAAGCCGAAATCTTATTTTAGCGCTTATGACCCGAAATCCTGAATCAGGCAGACTTTTGCAATTGGCTCTACTTTTTCCAATTCTCGGGGCGGAGCTGGCGAACGGCCGCTCCGGCCTGCCACATCTCGGAATTGCGCATCCGCGCAAGCTCTTCCCCAAGCCTCTTTGAATAGTCGGGCAGGCTATTCGCTTCAAGGACGACTCGTGTCTCGTCTCCGTTCTTGACACGCTGGTACAGCTCTTCGAAGACCGGCTCGACCGCCTTCTTGAACTTGGGAAGCCAATCCAGCGCCCCTCTCTGGGCGGTTGTGCTGCAGTTGGCGTACATCCAGTCCATCCCGTTCTCGCCCACCAGGCGGATCAGGCTCTGGGTCAGCTCCTCGACAGTCTCGTTGAAGGCTTCGCTGGGAGAATGCCCGTTACGGCGCAGGCAGTCGTACTGGGCCTCCATGATGCCGGCAAGCGCCCCCATCAGCACTCCTCTTTCACCGGTCAGGTCACTCCAGACTTCATGTTCGAAGGTCGTCGGGAAAAGGAAGCCCGAGCCGATGGCGATTCCAAGAGCCAGGCAGCGATCCATGGCGCGTCCGGTCGCATCCTGGAAAACCGCAAAGCTGCTATTGATACCGCTGCCGGCCAGGAAATTGCGTCGCACCGATGTCCCGGAGCCCTTGGGAGCAACGAGAATCACATCAATGTCCGGAGGAGGAATGACGCCCGTTTGGTCGCGATAGACTATCGAAAACCCGTGAGAAAAATACAGAGCGTCGCCTTTCTTGAGGTTCTGCTTCACCACGGGCCACTGGGCCTTCTGTCCTGCATCGGAGATCAGGTACTGGACGATGGTCGCCCGCTCAACCGCCTCCGCTATCGGGAAAAGAGTCTCCCCGGGCTTCCAGCCGTCCTTGACAGCCTTGTCCCAGTACTGGGCTTCTTCGGGCCTCTGTCCGATGATGACGCTGAACCCGTTATCCCTCATGTTGAGCGCCTGTGCGGGGCCCTGCACACCGTAGCCGATAACCGCAATGACCTCATCCTTCAGAACCTCGTGCGCCCTTTCGAGCGGGAATTCGTCTCTGGTGACAACTTCTTCAACGACACCACCGAAATTCATCTTGGCCATTCCTCTTATGCCTCCTCGGTTTTTTGGGAAAAGCGGAATTTTACCAAACCCTGGCGCCGGTTTCCATGATAGGCGGTTCTCATCCGCGTGATCCGCGTTATCCGTGGTTTCCATGATAGGTGGTTCCCATCCGCGTAATCCGTGATATCCGTCCTATCCGCGGGCATGCACTCCCGCGGATACGACGGATAACGCGGATTACGCGGATACCTTACCCTTCACGCCGATTCCAGGCGGACACTCAGGCGGTTGCTCGGCCGCCGGAGCGTGTAACAGAAGAACCGGTAACGAATAACGCCCTTGTCTACTTCTTCAGGTTCCGTACTCGCAGGCGCCCCGATGATGCGGATCCCCCCGACGCGGCGGTCCTCGCACCGATGCAGGTGCCCGTGTACAACAAGGCGCACCCGGTGAGCCAGGCACAACAGACGTAACGCCCGCCGGTCGTGGGCAGGAATCTGGTGACCGCAGACCTCGAGCCTTGACAGACCTTTTAGCCCACGTTTCGCCGAAGTGCGGCGACTTGGAATGTTCGGGCTATGGTGAAGGGCCAGGATCTTCACCGGGACATCACGGTACTTCCACAACAGCCGGCTCAGTTTCTCGAGCTGATAGTAGCCGACATCACCCATGGCGTTAGTCGCCACGCTAAGATTTCCGAGATTATTCGAATTAAGGCCGAGAAGCACGAGTTCCTCGATCGGATGTACAGACCATGGAAACCGGCCGAAATCCCTGTGATCCGTGGGCATGAGCCGGCTCGAAGCGCAGGCCAGGCGCAGCCCTTCAACCGCTTTCTGCAAGTCCTGCCTGGCATAATCTCCCGGCCGGGTGGGGATCCTGGCCAGGCCTAGACAGCAGACGTCGTGATTGCCGGGGACGATGACTACCCGGTCGGCAACACCCGCCTGGGTAACTGCGTCCCGGAAAAAGCGCCAGGCTGCAGGATCGCCACGATCCGTCACATCTCCGGTGACGAGAATAAGATCTGAGCCAAGAACCGCACGGGTCTGCAGAATCCGGCGAAAGGCATTGTTCATGCCCATGAGCGGGCCAAGCAGCTTCGGTTCTGAACGGGGATCAGTGTCGTGGGCGGTCAGGTGCAGATCAGAAAGGTGCACGATTCGATAGGCTGCCTGAGGCTTCAGCTGGCCGGGCATACTCTTCCCCTCCCCGGCTTAAGATAGCAAAGTGAGGACGATCTCTTGGGTACTTTTTGGGGGTATTCGCGGTGGGGCTGAAAAGCCGGTTTATCTGTCGGTCTTTTTTCTGATTTGATTGCTGACCTGCTCGATCGCCTTCAACTCCGTGAGGACATTCGCTCCGCGCAGTTCCTCGAGATCAACCGTATGTGTGGGCTGCAGAAAGAGGGCTTTCAGTTTCTCCTCGGCTTTGTTGACATGTTTTTCCAGGAATTCCACCTCGACATCGAGAGATTCGGATTGCTCGGGGACTCGAACTGCTTGCTTCTTGACTTCCAGATTTGCAACAACTATGGCGACCATATTGAAAAGGTCTCCGGCCTGGTTGCCCACTTCTTTAGCCAATTCCCGAAGGCGAACCCTGGTCGTCGAGTCGGCCGTTCCCTGGGCTGACCCCGCATCGCGACGAACCGACTCCAGCTGGGCTATGCCCGACTTCATCGCCTCGAGCTTCTGTTCGAGTTCCTGGATAAACTGATTGACCTGGCTGTCTATAAACCGCTCAGCCATCGGGTCGAGTTTGGGATTTTTCGCTTGTTCGCGAGCTATAACGGGACCAATCGGGTCCCGCTCACCGTGAAGTTCAAGATAGCGTTGCAAGAAGTATTCGCGCAGCAGGATGTTCCCCGTTCGAAATCCGTCTTGAGTGTCGGGAGGTGCCGCCTGAATTATGCCCGAAGAAGCAAGGCCAAGATAAAGCACGCCAATAACCACCGATAGACAACAAATGGCGTGTATGTGCGGCTTTGCAGAAACTGCAGGAAATACTTGATACATAGGAATCCGCTGAGGAATGACACCATTATACCAAGAACAAAGGGACCGGCGGAAAACCCCGGATCCGCCTGCGTCCAAACGTCAAATGCGCCTTTGAGTGCCGCCAGGAGTATCACCGGCGTTCCCAGCAGAAACGAAAACCGCGCCGAATCAGCTCGCCTCAACCCGAGCAGCAATGCGGCGGTGATAGTGATTCCCGAACGGCTGACGCCTGGCACCAGCGCCAGCATTTGAGCGACTCCGACTAGAAGCCCGTCGATTATGGCTATCGAGGCAAGAGAGCGGTTCTGCTTGCCGCGGATGTCAGCCAGCAAGAGCAGTAACCCGAAGAAAGTCAGAGTAAAGACGGTAACGATAGGGCTTCGCAGGTGATATTCAATGACATCCCCGGCGAGT
>ERZ795047.4125-NODE-4125-length-12439-cov-3.638647_pt1 | contig 12439 bp, 10 predicted proteins | sample MGYA00375131_ERZ795047 | MGnify/ENA primary metagenome ERZ795047 (study PRJEB30176, sample SAMN05720228) | activated sludge metagenome | isolation source: Anaerobic digester | place: Japan | collected 2015-05-20 ... | reverse complement strand
CTAAGATTGATGTAATAACCGTCGGTGTTGGTTCAAAGTCAGTTATAGGGTCGCACGAAATAAAGATTGAATGTGATATTGAATTGTCCGAAGAACTTCTTGACAATAACCTATCGGCTGTTGTTTTGCCCGGAGGTATGCCGGGAACACTTAATCTTGAAAAATCCGAAACAGTAATAAAATTAGTCCAAAAAGCATACAAAGAGGGGACTTTGCTTGCAGCGATATGCGCCGCACCTTCTGTTTTGGGTAAACTTGGACTGTTAAGGGGACTTGAAGCTACCTGTTACCCCGGTTTTGAAAAGCATCTTGAGGGCGCTGTTCTGAGCGAAAAAGGGGTTTGTCAAAGCGGAAAAATAATAACGGGCAGAGGTATGGGATGCTCAATTGATTTTGCTTTAAAAATTTTGGAAAATCTGAAGACAGCGGAAGATGCGCTTCGCATCAGGAGTAGCTTGCAATGCGTATGAAGAAGTATACCGACATAAGAGTACTTAAAAACCGACTCAGGGAAAAATCGAAATCTTACAGAGAAAGCTTGAACCCAACGGAAAAAGAAAAGCTTGACAGGAAGATAACTAACCGATTTCTCAACCTTTGGCAGTACCGTGACGCACAACTGATTTTGATATATGTTTCAACCGAAATCGAAGTTGATACACATGCGATAATTTTAAATGCACTGTCCAAAGGCAAGAAGGTTGCGGTTCCTCGCTGTGTTGAAGGCACAAGGAATATTGAGTTTTATTTAATTAACTCTCTTGACGAATTGCATCCGGGAACTTTTGACGTGCCCGAACCCGATCCCGAATCTAGTGAAAAGTTAACCGACTTTGAGGGAGCTTTATGTGTGGTCCCGGCGCTGGTTTATGACACAGCGGGCTATAGGATTGGTTTTGGCAAAGGATATTTTGACCGATTTTTGACCGCAACGGATGTTAATACTATCGGAATCACTTATGACGCTTGTTTGTTTGATATTATTCCGCGCGGTAAGTATGATAGAAATGTAAATATGATAATAACCGAGAGCAAAATTTTGGATTTTAGCTTATGATTCTTGAGGTGAAATAATGTCAGGAAAGTTATTTAACGGCAAAGGTGAAAAAGATACAAACAGCTCAGAGCCTTTCTACAAGGGAGAGGTCTATTTTTCCAACCCTCCCAAAGCCTACCATGAGGCACAAAACGGGGCTCAAACGTCCGAAAATCGTTCGCCGGTTGCACTTGTTAAGAATTTATACAGAAGGAAAAATCGAAGGTTCTTGGTTATAGCTTTCATCGTCATTCTGGTCTCTGCCATTTTATCTTCAGTCGCAATTTCAAGCATAAACGATGTTTTGGCGATCGGTCGCAAGGCTTCGATTGTTACCGTTAACATTCCCGAAAATGCTGATACAAACCAAATTATCGGAATTTTGCACGATGCCGGCCTTATCAAGCAAAAACTTTTCTGCAAAACTTTTATGAAGTTTGTAAACGGAGTCATGAATAAAGATAACCCAAAATATTTAAGCGGTGTATATTATTTATCTGCCAATATGGGCCTTGAAGCCATGCTCAATGAGGTAAAGTCCGTTCAATCGGCGGCTGAAACGGTAAAACTTGTTTTTCCCGAGGGCTACACTCTTTATCAAATCGTTTCAAAACTTGAAGAATATAAGGTTTGTAAGGCTGATTACCTTTATACGGCCCTGCGCGAATCGGGCTTTAATTTTACCTTTGTTGCAGACATAAGAGCCGATGAAAAAAGAACTCAAAAACTTGAAGGATACTTTTTCCCCGATACTTATGAATTTTTCATAAACGAAAATGCAAACAGTGTTATTAACAGAATGCTTGAAAACTTTGATAAAAAATGGTCACAGAAATTCGATGAAAGGGCAAAAGAGCTTGGCCTTACAACCGACCAAGTAATCATAATTGCCTCAATAATTCAAAAAGAAGCCGCCAATAGCGAACAGATGAAATTAATCTCTTCCGTTCTTCACAACAGACTCAAAAATCCGACTGTTTTTCCAACATTGGAATGCAACTCGACAAAGGATTATATTACCAAGTTTGTTAAACCGGTAATTGGCGAGGCCTATGCGGTGGCTTATTATAAGCCTTATGACACTTATCAATCTGCCGGTTTTCCGCCCGGCCCCATATGCAACCCGGGGCTGAAGGCTATTGAGGCTGCTCTATATCCCGACAAAACAGATTATTTGTATTTTCAACACGATAAAAACGGAAAAATATATATGGCCAAAACAAATTCAGAACATAATGCAAATACCTTGGAAGTATTGAGAGAAAATAACAAATGAGTTTTAAAAACAATGGTATATCGACAGAGCCCGAACTTTTGGCACCTGCAGGTTCGCCGGAGAGTTTGGAGTTTGCGATAAGATACGGGGCGGACGCCGTATATCTCGGGACAGACGAATTTAGCATGCGGACAGTTTCAAGGTCTTTTACGGAAGAAAATCTTAAGAAAAACATTGATTTTGCCCACGACAGGGGCGTAAAAGTTTACCTCGCTTCGAACATAATTGCCCATAATTCCGATATTGCGCGTGTCGACAGTTTTTTTAAGACGGCCGCCGAAGCGGGAGCGGACGCTCTGATTATTTCCGATTTAGGCATGTTAAACAGGGCAAAAAAGATTGCACCGGCGCTTGAAATACACATATCGACCCAATTTGGAGTCACAAATTTCGAAACCGCTCGAGTTTTGCATGAATTGGGGGCAAAGCGCATTGTATTGGCTCGCGAGCTTTCTGTAGATGAGATTGCGGAAATCAGAAGCAAGATTTCACCCGAATTGCAAATTGAATGTTTTGTTCACGGTGCAATGTGCGTTTCCTTTTCGGGTCGTTGTCTTATTTCAAACTATTTGACCGGACGAGACGCAAATCGCGGAAATTGTTCACAACCTTGCAGATGGCGCTATTCCCTTGTTGAGGAGAAAAGACCCGGGGAATACTTACCGGTATTTGAAAACGAAAACGGAACTTTTATACTCAATTCCAAAGATCTTAATATGATAGAACATCTTGATGAACTGAGAAAAGCCGGAGTCAACAGTTTTAAAATTGAAGGAAGAGCAAAAAACGCCTATTATACGGGCGTTGTTACAAACGCTTACCGTATTGCCTTGGATGCTGTGATTGCGGGGGAAAAGCCGGAAGATTGGGTTATTGAGGAATTGAATAAGGTCAGCCATCGCCCATATGATACCGGCTTCTTCTTTGACAAGCCCGTTGAGAACGCTCGGGTGTCATACAAGGGTGGGTATATAAGGCAGTGGGATATAGCAGGTCTTATTGAAAGTGCCGATGGGGCCCGTATTAACTTGGTTCAGAGAAATCGATTTTTCGAGGGCGATAGCTTAGAGGTACTTGAACCCGGCAAAAAGCCGTACAATATTTTGGCACAAGATCTTTTGGATGAGGAAGGAAACAAAATTGAAAGTGCCCCTCATCCAATGATGAAGGTCAGCATTAAATCTAAACTAACTCCCGTTGCCGGTTCGATAGTAAGAATTAGCAAGGTGACATAGTTTGACAAAATCTTGTCAAAACAATATAATTTAGGGGCTTTGAAATTAAGCCGAGAAAGGCACACAGAGAGAGTAAAACGGTCTAACGACCGAGCTGGAATTTTACTTGTGTTTAAACTCGGTTATGCCGTTTCAAATTCAGTTTTCTGAAAAAGCTCCGCTGTGACGAATGGCGGCGTTTCCCGCGTTAAGGGTATTTGAGTGATGCGTTTGCATAACTTGGGTGGTACCGCGGATTTATCCGTCCCAAGAGGTCAAGGGCGTCATCTTTTTATTTTATAGAGGTGATATATTTTGGAAAAAAGAGGACTTAATGAGTTAAGAGAAATGTTTCTCAGCTATTTTGAGGGAAAAGGCCATTTAAGGTTGCCAAGCTTTTCGCTTGTGCCTGAAAGTGATAAAAGTCTTTTGCTGATTAATGCGGGAATGGCACCCTTAAAAAAATTTTTTAAGGGTGAAGCAACGCCTCCCAGTCTTAGACTCACAACTTGCCAAAAATGCATAAGAACACCCGACATTGAAAGAGTTGGGAAAACTTCCAGACATGCAACTTATTTTGAAATGTTGGGTAATTTTTCATTTGGGGATTATTTTAAACATGAGGCCATCAAATGGAGTTGGGACTTCTCTACCAATGTTGTCGGTCTTGATCCAAAAGATATTTACATAAGCGTATATGAAGAAGACGATGAAACTTATGACATTTGGTTGAATGAAATAGGCATTGAGAAGGATAAAATCGTTAGACTTGGCAAGGAAGACAATTTCTGGGAGTTGGGAGCTGGTCCCTGCGGACCTTGTTCCGAATTGTATTTTGACCGCGGAGAAGAAAACGGTTGCGGTTCGCCGGACTGCAAACCCGGCTGCGAATGTGACAGGTTTGTAGAGTACTGGAATCTTGTATTTACTCAGTTTGAGAGTGACGGCGCCGGAAATTATAAAGAACTTGAAAAGAAAAATATCGATACCGGAATGGGCCTTGAAAGGTTAGCCTGTATAGTTCAGAGTGTAAGCAATTTGTTTGAAGTTGATACGGTTCGCAACATAATGCAAAGAATCAGTGAAGTGACGGGTAAAGAGTACGGAACCGATGATAAGACGGACACTTCTTTGCGTGTTATTACCGACCATATCAGGAGCACTACCTTCTTGATAGCCGACGGAGTCGTTCCCTCAAACGAAGGAAGGGGTTATGTTCTCAGGCGACTTATCAGGCGGGCGGCACGCCACGGAAGACTTTTGGGCGTTACAGGACCATTTTTATATGAAGTTTTCGATTGTGTAATAAACGAAAACTTGACTGCTTATCCTTATCTTGAAGAAAAACGTGAGCTTGTTAAAAAAGTACTGCTTAACGAAGAAGAAAGTTTTGAGAGGACAATAGATAAGGGTTTGGGGCTTCTTAACGGAATTATGGATGAAGCCAAAGGCGGTATCATTAGGGGAGACGATGCCTTCAGGCTCGCCGATACTTTTGGTTTTCCCTTAGAATTAACCGTTGAAATAGCTCAGGAAAAAGGATTGGCGGTTGACGAAGAAGGTTTTGCCAAGCTTCTGGCCGAACAAAAACAAAGGGCACGAAATGCACGTAAAAATGCGGGGGAAGACGGTTGGGAAAAAGCGGAACAATCTCTTGCGAATTTACAGGAGACCGAAAGAACAGATCATTCCGTGCTGGAAACCGAAAGCAAAATCCTGCTCATAATTAGAGATGAAGTTAATGAGGAGCGGGCACAAATCGTATTGGATAAAAGCCCTTTCTATGTCGAAAGCGGTGGCCAGTTAGGAGATAAGGGCAGAATATTCTCGGATGAATTTAACTTTGAGGTTGCAAACGCTTCCAAAACACAAAAGGGCGTTATTATTCACGAAGGTCGAATTATCAACGGTGCGCTGCCCCGGGAAAACTGTGTGGTTTCAGTTGCGGTTGACAGGCACTTAAGAGAAGCTACTGCCAAAAATCATACCGCCGCTCATATTGTTCACAAAGCCTTAAAACATGTCCTTGGTGACCATGTCAGCCAAGCGGGGCAAGAGGTTGGCCCGGATCTAATGAGGTTTGACTTTAATCATTTCACCGCCCTGAGCCAAGATGAGATTTTTACGGTTGAACGGCTTGTTAACGAAGTCATTATGACCGCTTCTCCGGTAGAAACAGAATTGATGTCCCTGCAAGCTGCGAAGGAATCGGGGGCGGTAGCTTTGTTTGATGAAAAATACGGAGACAGTGTTAGAGTTGTCAGAACCGGAGACTTTTCCGCCGAACTATGTGGCGGTACACATGTAAAAAATACCGGAAATATCGGGCTTTTCAAGATTATAAGCGAGAGTTCCGTGGCAGCAGGAGTCAGAAGGATTGAGGCGGTAACCGGATTTAATTCGATCGATTATTTAAATAAATTGGAAACAAGGCTGCAAAATCTTGCTCAAACTGTTAAAGGGAATCTGACCGATCTTGAAAAGCGCGTTGAATCCGTAATGGGTCAAATTAAAACTTTAGAAAAAGAAAAGGCAGACCTCAAAGGAAAACTGTCTCGTTTTACCGCCGGCGAGATTTTGGAGAGTGCCGAAGAATTTGAGGGCCTTAAGATTGTTACCGGAATTATTGAAGATTCGAAACCAAATGACATAAGACTTTTGTGTGATGAAATCAAGTCAAAAGACGAAAGGACTCTTGTTGTCTTAATCGGGATTGACACTGCGGGAGAAAGTCTGTCTTTTTGCGCTTCTTGCGGAAAAGAGGCTCTTTCAAAGGGCATTCATTGCGGTCTGCTTGTGAAAGAAGTTTCAAAAATTGCCGGCGGATCCGGTGGGGGCAGACCCGACGGGGCTATGGCCGGAGCCAAGGATATATCAAAGGCGAAAGAAGCTTTTGAGGGTATAAAAAAGGAAATACTGAAGCAAGTTAAATAATTGATTTCAGGACAGGAGTGTTTTTTATGAGCTGTATTTTTTGCAAAATAATTAACGGCGAAATCCCTTGTTCAAAGGTGTACGAAGACGGCTATGTTTTTGCCTTCAACGACATTGACCCCAAGGCTCCGACCCATATTCTTGTGATTCCGAAACAGCACATCAGCTCAGTCGCAGAAATTGACACTCAAAACAGCGATTATATCGCAAAAATTTTTGAGGTCATTTCGCATCTTGCAAAAGAAAAGGGGATGGAATCAGGTTTTCGTGTCGTTACAAACAGCGGTCCCGACGCCGGCCAAACCGTGGACCATTTGCACTTTCACCTTATGAGCGGAAGAGAATTTACTTGGCCTGCCGGCTAATCTAAAAAAGGAACCACTTATGCCACGACCTTTTGCGGTTTTTGGGACAACTTTTTTTGTTGCTCTTTTATTTATCAACTTCATCTCAATCGAATATATTTGGTACTTCACAGTTTTTTCTTTAGCCTTATCGCTGATTTTTCTGTTTTTAAAGTCGGTAAGGAAATCACCGGTTTTTATCTGTGCAATTTTTGCTCTCTTAACTGCTTGCCTTTCAACGCTTTTTGTATACGAGTTCTCTTTTAAACCCGCAACGGCTTTCGCAAATGCCGAAGATAATATAATTATCGGCAAGGTAAGCCATATAGGCACAAACTCCGAGGGAAAAGCTTTTTGCTTGGTCAAGGGAAGGTTCATTAACGGAAAGCGAGTAAACTTTGTGTTAAGGCTGAGCTTTGAAAAATCACCCGAGTTTGAGTTGAATGACTTAATCAGCTTTGAATCGAAGCTGGTGCCCCTTAATTCGGCTGAAAAAGCCGTAAGGCAAAATTATCTCTCGAAAGGTGTTTTTTTCTCCGCAAAAGGGGACAATGTCGAGTTTACGGTTTTACAAAATGGCTTTGAACACCACCCAATGAAACTTGTGGCAGAAATTCGTAAAAAGCTTGTTTTTAAAATATTGGATGCACTACCGGGGGAAAACGGAGCCCTTTTGACGGGTCTATTGTTTGGTGATACAAGCTTATTGTCAAAAAGCACCATAGAAGATTTTCGCACAATAGGAGCATCTCATTTAGTTGCTGTTTCAGGTCTGCATTTTTCTGTTTTTCTGCACACGATTGCTTTGTTGTTTGACAAATTTAGATTTGGCAGGAGAACTTCTGCAGCTTTTATGTTTTGCTTTCTGGTATTTTTTATGGCAATCACCGCTTTTACGCCTTCTGTACTCAGGGCAGGATTTATGTTTGGCGTAACATTGCTCGGTCGCTTATTTCGCAGAAAGCCGGATTCTCTCAATTCACTGGGATTTGCTGTTTTTCTTATTTGTATTATCAATCCTTTAAAAGCGGCAAGCATCGGCTTGCAACTGTCATTTTTTGCTACGGCCGGTATAATCCTTGCAAGCAAATTTTATGAAAGAAGATTAAAAGCGAAAGTATTACAGATAAAAAGACCTGCGTTATCAAAGCTTGTAGAATTTCTTGTGCAAAGTTTTCTCTTTTCTTTTTTTGCAGGTGTGCTTACTCTGCCGTCGTTGATGCTAAGCTTTGGTTTTGTGTCTCTGACTTCAGTTCTTTCAAATATTTTCCTTGCAGGCTTTGCGGGACCCGCCCTAATTTTTGGAGCATCGGCAGCACTTTTCGCCTTAAGCGAGAGTTTATTTTTCCTTTCCAAGCCTTTATTTTTTCTGGCCGGACTTTGCACAGAGTATATGCTTTGGGTAAGCGAAAAACTTTCGATGCTGTCTTTTTCTTTGATTAGTTTAAAACAGAAGTATATTTTCGTCTGGCTGTTTTTTGCTTTTGTTATTTTTGCGTACGCCTTAATCGCATATAGAAAAAGAAATGTATATCTCTTTAAATCGGCGGTTATTGTAGTTGGCATTTTATTTGTGACGGGCGCTTATTCTGATTATGCCTTCAATAAAGATTCGGTTAACGTAAAAGTCATTGAAAACCGTGACAATTTCTATGTGATTCTTAATCATAAAAGAAAGGCCGCAGTTTTGTGTTGCGGCGGAAACTACTACACCTCATCCAAAGTTAAGAATACCTTCAAAGATCATAGAGTAAAACAGTTGGATTTGATTCTAATTCCGGGCTTTCAGAAAAATGAATCAAGGGCAGTGGCTTATTTGCTCGAAGATTATTCTACAAACAGACTTATTGTTTCACCCAAAAATTCGGATAATTCTTTTATCGGTGAATTTCAAACATATGAAGAGTTGCAATTTTTAAAAATGCGGCTATGGGATAAGGTTGATATTGATTCGAACTTAGAAGACGAAAATTCCTATGTTTATTTTGATGTTTCGGGAACAAAATTTCTAATAACAAACTCTTCCGGTCACAGGCTTTTATCCGTTGCCGATGTGGTTATATGCAAAACTCCGCCCGATGATTTGACGCTATTGAAAAACGGCGCAACACTTATTTTTACTTCTCATAAACCCGTTAAGGAAGAAGTTTTCAAACAATTAAGAAGTACCGAAATTAATGTTTTTGAACTTGCGGCTTGCGGGGACCTGGTTATAAAAACCTCCGGTAATTCCGCTTACAAAACAGAAAGGGGGACCTAATGGCTTATTACAAACAGAAAGATCATTCCGATGAAGAAGTGCTGATAGCTCACCTGAAGGGTAATACGCCTTCGGGCCCTTATCTGATTTACGGTGATGACAATTATTTGAAGGTTTATTATGCCAACGAAATTGTCAAAAAAGCCGTGAATGATCAGTTTCCGGACTTCAACCTTAAAAAACTTCAAGGAGATGAAGTGTCGATTGAACTGATAAGGGATGCCGTGGAGGCTCTTCCAATGTTCAGCGATAAAACCGGAGTCTTGGTCTGTGACTTGCCGGTTAACGATCTTAAATCCGCTGATTTTGACAACCTAATCGATGTAATCGGCAATATGTCCGACTCGTGCGCCTTGGTTTTTCTTATGCTCACCGTTGAGGCCAAGAGCGAAAGTAAAAAGGGTGACGGCGGAGAGGGCAGTTCGACCGTCAAAAAAAATAATTGGAAAGAGTTTAAAGATTTAATTTCGAACAAGGGGCATGTCTTTAATCTTGGACACAGAATGTCGGATAAATTGCTAAACCTTTTGATTAGAGGAGCAAGGGACAGGGGTAAGGTGCTTGATAAAGACCTTGCCGGTTATATGGTTGAAACGATTGGCAGTGACTTAAATAAACTGAGAAACGAGTTGGACAAGGTCTGCAATTTTTCAAAAGATAAAGTAATCGAACGAACCGATATTGATGCAATCACGGTCAAAACTCTGGAAGCAAATATTTTTCATTTGGCAGACAACGTATTATCGAAAAATTCAGATAAAGCATTTGAAATTTTACAAATATTGGTTGAACAGAAGGTTGAGCCGATTATGATTGTTGCAACGCTGATTGGGCCTTTTGTGGATTTATACAGGGTTAAAACGGCACTTGAATCGGGGCACAGGCCGACAGATGTTGCCAAATATTATGACTATAAAAACAAAGAGTTTAGGCTAACAAAAATCCAAGCAAAAGCAGAAAGAATTCCAAAGTCAAAGCTGATAGCTTGCCTTAACTGTTTGGATAAAGCTGACGAAAGTCTTAAGAGTCGCCCAAATGTTGACGATGAAATTGTGTTGGAACAGACCATTGCAACTTTGTTGAACATCATTTGATTTTGTTGAGGATAAGGCAAAATGTTAAGAATAAATCAAGCAGTGATTGTCGAAGGAAAGCATGATAAAATTAAACTCGAAAGTGTGATAGATGCTTTGATAATCACAACCGACGGCTTTGGAATATTTAACAATAAAGAAAAACAAAAATTTATCAGAAGACTTGCGCTTGAGAAGGGAATATTGATAATTACAGACAGTGACAGCGCCGGTTTTAAGATAAGAGGATTTTTAAAAGGTATTGTCGAAGAAGGTCAAATTTTTCACGCATATATTCCGGAAATCAAGGGTAAGGAAAGAAGAAAAGAATCCCCCTCAAAAGAAGGTACTTTGGGCGTGGAGGGGATGCCAAAGGAAATAATTGAAGAAGCCCTCAATAAAGCCGGAGTCGCTTTTGAAAGTCAAGTTGTAGCAAGTAGGCGAATAACTCAGCTCGACTTATATAATGACGGTTTTAGCGGTAGAAAAGACAGTAAGAAGAAAAAAGAGCTTTTACTCAAAAGTTTGGATTTACCTGCCAAATTGTCTACAAAAGCTTTCCTGCAGCTTATTAATATGTTTTTGACTTATGATGAGTATAAAAACGCAGTTGAAAACAGTTGTTCGGAGGATTAGAAATGATTAGGGTGGGACAAGGCTATGATGTTCACAGGTTGGTAGACGACCGACCTTTGATTGTCGGCGGAGTCGAGATTCCGTTTGAAAAAGGTTTGCTTGGGCATTCCGACGCGGATGTTTTGCTTCATGCCATAACCGATTCGCTTTTGGGGGCCGCCGCACTGGGTGATCTGGGCACTCATTTTCCCGATACGGACCCTCTTTACAAAGGGGCGGACAGTTTGGAGCTTTTGAAAGCGGCTTGTCAACTCCTAAAGGTCAGTGGTTTCAAAATTATCAATATTGATTCAACGGTTATTGCGCAAAAGCCTAAATTCAAGCCTTACATTGAGCAAATGCGTAAGAATATTGCTTATGCTTGTAAAACAGACCTTTCTGCCGTAAGTGTTAAGGCAAGCACGGAAGAAGGCTTGGGATTTACGGGTGCCGGAGAGGGTATGGCGGCAAGAGCCGTGTGTCTTATTGAGAAAATAAATTGACAGACCTGTTAATTTTTTGAAAATATTGCATTCTTTTGATGTTTAGTGAACGTTTTGATGCTATGATATATGAGGATGCAAATACCATAGTAATAAAGGGATGTTGTTATGCCGTTAATTGAAAATATTGTTGACTTCTGGAGGCGACTAATCTCTATTTTTTCCACTTTCAGATTTGTTGATTTATTGGATATTTTACTGGTTGCTCTTGTCTTATTTAGCCTGATTAAGCTTATAAGAGACACAAGAGCTTTTCAGTTAGCCAAGGGATTTGCACTTTTGGGTATTGCCTACCTTCTTATCCTCACTCTAAAGATGCAGGCCAGTGCCTTTATTTTTCAAAAGCTAATTTCTGACTTTATTATCTTAATAATTATCCTATTTCAACCGGAAATTCGTCATGCTCTAGAAAGTGTGGGAGGCAGTAAACTTTCAAGAATTAATCCTTTCGGAAGTCGAGGAGGCGACAGTGAAGCCAGAGATATCGTAAAAAGTGCGATTAATGAAGTTAGCAAGGCCTGTTCGGATCTTAGCAAAAAAAGAACGGGTGCTATAATAGTGTTCGAAAATAAAACGCTCTTGGGCGATGTTGTTGCCACAGGTACACCTATCGACGCAACAACCACAAGGGAATTAATAGGAAATATCTTCTTCCCGCTTTCACCCCTTCACGACGGTGCAGTAATTATCAGAGAAGGTCGTATCAGCGCCGCAGGCTGTATCTTACCCTTAACACAAAACAGTGAGCTGAGTCGTGACCTTGGCACAAGGCACCGTGCCGCAATAGGAATCAGCGAAAACAGCGATGCAGTCATTGTTGTTGTTTCTGAGGAGACGGGACATATTTCTGTTGCCCATAAGGGCATCTTGGAACGAAATCTTTCGGAAGCGATTGCAAGAGAAAGGATTCTTCAAGCTTTGGTTTATGCAAATGAACCCACAGACACTAATGGCGGGTTTATAAAACGCTTCTTTGGAGGACAGAAAAAATGAATTCAAAAAAGATCTCCATTGACAAGCTCTTTTACAATGACAGATTTGCCATTGTATTCTCTCTCCTTCTTTCCATTGCTATTTGGTTAACCGTTGCAATCGGATTTAGTCCTTTGGAGGAGAGGGTGGTTAAAGATGTCCCGGTAAAAATTGAATCATCACAAAGTGTACAAGCTTTTGATTTGAAAATT
>ERZ795047.4116-NODE-4116-length-12459-cov-3.902128_pt1 | contig 12459 bp, 8 predicted proteins | sample MGYA00375131_ERZ795047 | MGnify/ENA primary metagenome ERZ795047 (study PRJEB30176, sample SAMN05720228) | activated sludge metagenome | isolation source: Anaerobic digester | place: Japan | collected 2015-05-20 ... | reverse complement strand
TCTTGAAGCGTTTTGGTCTGCGTGAAAACCGTTTTGGCTATCATGAAGAAGCCTGGAGGGCGGGGGAGGCTGCCATGGATGGAATCAACCGCGCCGCCATCGAAAGGGATCGGCTCGCTGCGCTCTTCAATCCGCCTGTAGAGGAGGAACAGAAGCAAGCAGAAGCAGAGGTCGGGGAAGTATAATTTTCCTGTAAAATAAAAAAAGAAGCAGGCATCTTGCGATGTCTGCCTCCGTGTTTACAGAGCGGGGAAGGGATTAGAGTTCTTCCATCACGGCGCGGGCGACGGCTTTTGCCAGACGGCGACGACGTGTTTCAGACGGCTTTTCGTAGTAGGTTACCTCTTTCAGCCGCTGCATGAGCCCTTCTTTATTGCATTTCTTTTTGAATCGGCGCAATGCTTTTTCAAAGGGTTCATCGGTTTTGACACGAACCTTAGTCACTAAAACTCAACCTCCCTCCTGGGCAGATTACGTCCCTCAACGGGCGTGGGTAGTAAGACAGCGACTCCTGTCACTGCTTAACAGATAATTTAGGGGAAACTGAAAAGATTGCTTATTTTATCAGCAAAAGGCAATTTGTGTCAAGTTTGTGAATTGTGTGAGGTGAATTCACAGGTTTTTTCCGTTTAAAAAAGTAAAATCCTGACTTTTACTGTCACATGTGCACGGGCTGTAAAGGAAACCGGTTTTTCAGGTGGAGTGCCTGTAAAGGACAGAGAAGTTTCCATACACTCCATATCCGGCGACATTAAGAAGGCCAGCCAGTCCATATTTTCTACCGGCCTCAAAGGAATCTGTTGAGGGGTGATTTCCTGACTTTGCAAGCGGATGGATTTTCCCTGGGAACTGTCCTTGATTTCGAAACTCAGTGCATTAATGCCAGTGAAAGTGTTTTTTGTCGCATTGAGGTCAACTTCGTTGATATGCAGGGCACGGACTTCAATTTTTGGTTTAATGAAGGGCAGGAATCCATAGGCGCCCAGGTCAATTTCCTGGTTGGTAATCTGATCCTGCAGTTTTTTCACCAGAGCTCTGACCTGCGCCGGGATCTCGCAGTTTTCTTCCAGCTCGAGTTTGAATTCACCGCCCGGAAGCGTCTGGAGCAGCGCTGTATCCAGCAGCACAGGTTTCGACAGGATATCGAAACTTGCGGTCTGATCAAGATCATAGTGGCAGCCGCTGAAGAGCGCCATGGCTGTTGTAAGACTCAAGAGAAAAAGCATCCGGAACATTGTTTTTTTCATGTCTGTTTTCCTTTGTGACTTGTTTTTGAACGATGCGATCCTCAGAGGAAAAAAGATCCCTCTCCGCCGGAGTTTATGTAAAGGCTGCGCATGGACACGCTTTCTGTTTCCTGACGTTTTTTTTGAAAGCAGAAATTCTTCCGTCCATGTCTGTTCAGCATGTAACTTAATTATGCCATACTTTACACTTTTCGACGTAGTAATGTGCTCATAAAAAGGACACTCAGGCAAAGTGCCACGAGCAGCCAGTCGCCCAGCAGGTCTTTGACAGAAGTCCGGAGGTCTTTGGAGGCGCATCCGCAACCGGCGCATCCTTTTTTCTCCGGATTAATAGAAACTTCGCCTTCGACCTCTGGTTCTTCACCTTCGATCCCGGGTTCTTCGCCTTCGACATCAGGCCCTTCGCCTTCGACATCAGGCCCTTCACCTTCGATCCCGGGTTCTTCGCCTTCGATCCCGGGTTCTTCACCTTCGATCCCGGGTTCTTCACCTTCGATCCCGGGTTCTTCGCCTTCGATCCCGGGTTCTTCACCTTCGACATCAGGCTCTTCGCCTTCGATCCCGGGTTCTTCGCCTTCGATCCCGGGTTCTTCACCTTCGATCCCGGGTTCTTCACCTTCGATCCCGGGTTCTTCGCCTTCGATCCCGGGTTCTTCACCTTCGACATCAGGTTCTTCACCTTCGATGTCATTTTCATCGTCCTGCGGCGGGCGGGGGAGATTACGCAGCCAGGGGTATCCTGCATTCATGTTGCCATTTTCATCTGCAGCCCAGATCCCGTTCAAATCCCAATTGATATAAGTATTTGCTGCATGGGGATGAGTCATCTCAGTCGTGGTGCGTCCCGCTCCTCCTGCGCTAATCAGTGTGCCCGAATACTCCTTGTCCCAGTAGGATGTAATGACTTCGGCACCGCCATTTTCGCCGATCAGCCCTCCGGCAATGCCATTGTCCGAAGTCAATTTCAGCCGTACAGCGGCATAGCATCGGTTTATCTGGGCGTTATCCGCTTTGTCATTGAGCCTGTTATTTAAACGTGCAATGAATCCGGCGGCACAATGTACGCCTCTTGTCTGCCCGCGGGCATAGCAGTCGTTCAGCACGCTTGAGACCGTTTCCGCTGCAAAACCCGCTGCTACTTCACCCTGGACTCTTCCATGGGCATAAGAAGTGCTGCAGGTTCCACGATCAATCAGACCGGCCATGCCGCCGGCGCTCCGCCCGGTGACGTGTGCGACAGATGTACATCTGGCAATATTTCCGGAAAAGATATTTCCTAAGAGCCCTCCTGACCAGGACTTGCCTTGAATGGTTCCTGCGCTGCTGCACTGCTCTACGGTGCCGTCGAGTAATAGAGCGGCGATACCGCCGGCGGTGGCGTAGTCGGCTGTCGTATGAATTTCAACATCCGCCCGGCATCTCTGCACCAGGCTGCCCTGGGACATTATTCTGGCGGCGATCCCCCCCAGCATAGGCATCGCCGGAGATGGTGCCGCTTACAAAGCAGTTTATGACGGTGCTGTCTTCCAGATATACAGCAAGAGCGGCGGCGCGTTCGCCGGAAACTATGTGGACTTGCTCGATATTAAGGTTTCGTATGACCGCATTTTTTAAATGATAGAACAAGGCAACGTCCTCCTCCGCTTGAGGCATGCTGAGGTTTATGAGGCGTTTATGATTTCCTTCCAATGTTCCCTGAAAAAACGGAACAGGGTGATCAGGGTGCATTCTGTTATAATTCCGGCCTAGAGGCACAGCGATTACACCGGTAAAGTCCAGATCACGGATGATTTCAAAATGCTTTGTCCAGTCCTCCTGTGACCGGCACAATTGCTGCCAGTCTGCGACGCTGGCGATTTGATAGGGCTTTGCTGCGGTGCCTTCGCCGCCGCTGTACTTGTCGCCCAGGAGGATCACAGCGGCCGGCGGCAGATTGCGGAGCCAGGGGTAGCCACTGTTTTTGGAGTAGTCGGGATCAGAAGCCCATACAGCATTAAAATCCCATCCGACAAAGGAGTTGGCGGCGTAGGGAAAAGACATGTCCGCCGTTGTCCGCCTTTCACCACCGACGCTGCTATTGTTTCCTGAGCGTTCCGAATCCCAATATGACGCGGTGACATTGGTGTTTGTGCTGCTGGCGATCAGTCCGGCAGCGATTCCGCCTTCACCGTCAACACGTGTTCGAACTGCCGCAAAGCAACGATTGATTTCCGCATTGTCCGTATTGTTGAGCACCATGCCGTCAGTTTTGGCAATGAGTCCGGCAGCATATGTTTTTCCGGAAGCGATGCCGCGTGCATAGCAATCGGTGAAGCAGCCGTCTTTTACAGAAGCTGCCAGTCCTCCTGCAACGGAAGCCTGCACCGTTACATGTGCATAGCATTCTGAAAAAGAAGAGGCGAGGGAGTGAGCCGTCAAACCGCCTGCATCGGTTTTTCCGACGATGGTGCCTGCACTGCTGCACTTGAGAAAAGCAGTATCCTGCGTGAAACAGGTGATTCCGCCGGCTAATCCACCCACGGGGTTCAACTCATTTCTGACCCGGACGTTTGTCTGAAGGATACAGCTTTGAATTTGTGAATCGCCGCTGATTAATGTTGCCATGCCTCCGGCGCTGTCCAGAGACTGAACGGAGCCGGATATGAAGCATCTGCTGACGGTGCTGGAGGAAATGTAGACGGCGAGTGCACCGGCATAGGTACGGGCATCGACGGAGATATTGTCTATAAAAAGGTTCTGAATCCTGGCGCCCTTCAGACTGTAGAATAAGGCGACATCGTTCATATCCGGGCGATTCAGGTTCACGTTCCGCAGATGAAAGTAATTTCCGTTGAGCGAGCCGGTGAACGATGGAAGGGGATGAAACTCATTGTCGGGATCATAATCCCACCCCACTGATCTCACTTCCGCACCGGTGAAATCCAGTGTTCGGGTCAGTTCAAAATGGGCTCCCCAGTCTTTCTGAGTCCGGCACAGAGTTTGCCAGTCTTCTACGCTGCTGATCAGAAAGGGATTTTCTTCTGTTCCGTCGCCGCCGCTGTACCTGTCCTCAGAAATTTCGCCTTCTGCAGCCTCTTCTCCTTCCGGAGGCTCCTCGCCCTCAACCGTTACTTCGAGTGCAACAGGAGGGGTATTGCGCAGCCAGGGGTACCCGTCATTTACGGTGCTGTCCGTGTCTGCAGTCCAGAAAATCCCAAACCGCCATTTTGTGTAGGTATTCACAGCGTGAGGATAGGTCATTGCATTGGTTGTTCTTCCGTCCCCGCCGGCACTGTATGCCGTGCCGGATACTTCTGTGTCCCAGTAGCAAAAATCCAGACTTGTATTGTCTGCATACCCCAGAAGCCCGCCTGCATTTCGGTTCGCACCAAAAAGGGTGAGCCCGCCGGCAGCATAGCAGTTGGAAAGGGTTGACTGGCCGGCGGAACCGGCAATCCCTCCGACAAAGCCGACACCCGTTATCTGACCCCGGGCGTAACAGTTTGTTAAAGTTGAATTGCGCAATACCCCTGCCAGACCTCCGGAATCGCCCAGAACGCTGCTGGCAGCAACAGAGGAAAAACTCTCTTTGAAACTGACATTGTGGTCGCAGAAACCGACCAGCCCGCCTGCCGCATTGTTGCCGGAGACACTGCCACGGGTGAAAGTGTTGAAAAAGTTACTGTTCTGGGCATAGCCTGCGAGGCCGCCGCCATAATTGTAGCCGCGCACGTCTATCAGAGCGGAGGATTTTGTGACAGTCAGTTTATCGGCATATCCGACAAAGCCTCCGGCGAGGGCGCTTTGTGTCGTTGCAAAAGAAGTGCTGTTTCTAATTGCCAAATCCAGTGCTGTGGCGAAGAAGCCGCCTGCCCGCTCTTTTGCAACGATAGTTCCGATGCTTTCTGAAAAAGAAATTTCCTCACCCTGTGCCAGCGCTGCAATACCGCCTGCCCGGCTGTTGTCGTCGGTGCATTGGATATCCGTACCGATCCAGCAGCGCATAAATTTGGAGTTCAGGCAGTCCACAGCCAGACCGCCTGCATCGCCTTCTGCGCTGATTCTGCTGATTATTTTTACATCTTTGGCAGCACTTTCATCAAAATAGACTGCCAGAGAGGCAGCCTGCCGTTTCGCTTTTATTTCCATATTTTCAATAATCAGATTGTTCACGGAGGCACGCTGCATGCTGAAAAAAAGCGCAACATCGTTTTCATCAGGATAATTTAACACGATGTTTTTAAGGCGATATCCGCCGCCGTCCAGGCTGCCGCTGAAGTAAATATGCGGGTAGTCAGGGTTGGCGGGATCAAAGTCCCGGCCTACAGGCTTTACGGTGACACCGCTGAAATCAATGCTTCGGGTCAGCCTGAAATCGCTGCCCCAGTCGCTTTGTGTTTCAGACAACTCAAGCCAGTCAGCCGCACGGCTCAGCAGATACGGATTGTCAGCAGTGCCGCTGCCTCCGCTGTAGGTTCCCGCTGTTGCGATGGATAGCGGCATGACAACCAAAATGGCACCAAGGATAAGGGCAGTCTTTTTTGTTAACAAGTCTTTTCTCGAAAAAATAAGTTGCGAACATGCAAAGTACAGATTACAAGATTCAGAGCCGGGTACTGTTCCGGACAGGAAACTTTCGAAAAGTAATCATTAGTAAATTACTCATAATTCAATGCAAAAAAAACAAAAGATCATACCGCTGGCAGACCGGGTTTACGAGGGTGCTTTCCGTGGTACTATTATTTGCCTGTATAACACCTGTATGGGCGAAAGTATTGCTTTGTAATTAGCGAATAGTGTTGTGTATTTATTCATAAATCAATCAATCTGAAACAAACTGCGCTTTTCTAAAACATATCACATAAATCGTTATTTGTCAAAAGATAAATATAGGCGGGACAGGCGTTGTTTTTCTGAAACAGAAAAAGGAGAAGGGATTGAAAAATCCGCTTCTCCTTCGAGTGGGCTTAAGGCGCTGTTTTATGCGCTGCTGCTCTTTCAGAAGCTGAAAAAGCGCAATTTAACCTCATATACCGCTGTTGCTTTTGCAGTGAAAATAAGGTCGTTTTGGGGCCGGGAGCCCTGCATAGTCATTTCGCTTGTGAGGCATTCGACTCCGGCATCGCGAATGACCCGGTAGATATCAATGTTGCGGTCAGGTGTCAGAACGGGTTTACCCTGAAAAGGCCCTGCGGCACTGTAGGAGTTGATGGTGCCCTGGATTTCGTCAAATGCCCGCAGAGAGCATCGTGTGATAGTGTCGAAATTCCCGGAAGAAGGTTCCAGAGCAATTTTGGTAAGCACCAGCCCGTCCAATTTGCCCTGTACAAAGAAAATTTTGAGCAGAGGCGCGAAGGGGCTGTCCAGAAACTGCACAGGATCTTTCACTTTTTCTGCAAGTTCCAGAATGTTTTTGGTAAAATCACAGTTTATTCCCAGCGGGAAAGTGACCAGACCGTTTTTCCAGCCTTGCAGCAACACTTCTTCGTAAAGATCATTTTCTGTCAGAGTGCCGTTAGTATTGTTTATCCGGTTGGCTCCCGAAACGGTAACATTCTCTGTAAGAATAATCTCTGTTTCCCGCTGTATTGTGAAATGGCATCCGCTGAGGGCAACAGCGCACACAATAAGAAGGGCAAGACGGCTGATAACAGGAGCATTCAGTTTCATAACGGTATGTTTCCTTTAAGTATAAATACATGCCGGGACTGTAAATGTGTCAGTTTTTCTCCGGTTTGATCCGACAAGCTGCCTGAAGAATGACCCGCCACAACCGGAGAACTGAACAAACCGTATCGGGCATATTCTAGACAAACAGCCGTAAAATGTCAAACTTGCGAATTCCATGAAGGTTTATGCGGATGTGTAGTGTATATATAAGAAAATATCTTTTCAGGTGGGCACGTTTTCTTGGCGCCGATAGGACAAGCGGTGTAAAATAACATGAAGGCATTTTGCGTCAGGAGGGTGCATAAAATGAAAAAGAGGCAGGATTGTTATGTTTTTTATGTATTATCTGTCCTGTTGGCTCTGGGAGCGAGTGTGATGGGAGATGCCTTCTCCTGCGATAGGGGCGCCATTAACGTGGACCCGGAGCATCCGGCGTGGCTTCTCTATGGTGACAATGCTCCCTTTTACATGTGCGGTCCTGGAGATCCTGAAGGCTTTTTATATCGGGGTCTGCGCAAGGCTGACGGAACCCGGGAGGGCGATCAGCAGGCGCTCATCAGAAAAATGGCGGGCACCGGTGCCAACTGCATTTATATGATCATGGTACGCAGCCACGGCGGTGACGGTACTGCCGATGAAAACCCTTTTGTTAATGGCGATCCCGGGCAGGGACTTAATACGGCTATTCTGGATCAATGGGATCAGTGGTTTTCAGAGATGAACAGGCAGGGCATCGTTATTTTTCTCTTTTTTTATGATGACAGTGCGGCGCCTTTTCACAGAGATCTGACGGATGGTGCCCTGGATCCCCGGGAAGAGCAGTTCATAGATACTGTTGTTGCGCGGTTCCATCGTCACCCGTATCTTATCTGGTGTGTGGCGGAAGAATATATCGAGGCAGTATCTCCCGCCCGGGCAGCGAAAATTGCTGAGCGCATCAAAGCGCAGGATCCGTTGCGGCATCCTGTGGCGGTACATCAGAATCATGGAACAGTTTTTGACTTTACCGACAACATCCACGTGGATCAGTTTGCCATGCAGTTCAACACCGCATCCAGTGACAGCCTTCATGAAGCAGCGGTTTCGGCGTGGCAGAATACAGGAGGGCGGAAAAACATTAATTTGTCCGAATTTCAGCCCCGCCCAACCGGTCTTGCACTTCAGAAAACCATCTGGTCCATCGCCTTTGGCGGGGCATATTCTATGATCCTGCAAATGGACATAGACAAAACAAAAGAAGAGGATCTGAAGATTTGCGGCGGACTGGTGCGATTCATGGAGTCGGTACGGTTTAATGAAACAGCCCCTTCTGATGCGCTGGCGCGGGGTGACAGCCGTTATGTTCTTGCCAGGCCGGGGCAGCTCTACCTCATCTACAGTGAAACCGGCCGGTATCCGGGTGTTGATCTGCAAGCAGGCTGCTATACGCTTCAGTGGTTTGACATCAGCAGCGGCCGGTGGTTTCATGGAGGCAGAAAAACACTGTCCGACGGCGAACAGTATTTTAAAAAGCCCGCGTCCGTGGGTGATGCAGCTGTGCTGTATCTGGTATGCTGTCTGTAGCAGGAGACGCAGACATCCCGGGAAACAGCGCCGTGTATGTGCAGTGCACAAAAGGTAAAGATTCGCATGCAGGAAAATGAATCCGCCCCGCAGGCAGAAGAACAGCACAGGTCCTTCCGGTATTGGGCGGATAAACTGCGCACTGCGGTGCTGTGTCTTATTGCGGGCATTACCCTTTATGCCTTGTACAGCCTGCGGGGGAGCGACTGGGGGGCTGTGTATGCTTTCTGGCATGCCCGCCGGTTCCTGCTGGCTCAGGTATTCCTGCTTGGCTGCTGCGATATTTTTCTGGATGGGCTGATCTGGCGGCAGGTGCTGCGACATCAGGGCGTCACGCCGGGGAAGGTGCAAAGCATTTTCCTGTATTTTTCAGCCCATGCCGCTCTGCTGATGCCTGCCCAGCTTGGTCGCGCATTCCGTTCTGCTGAAACAGCACGGCGCTGCTACGTTTCAGCCGCAACTACTTTTTCCGCAGAAGTGCTTTATCTGGGTTTTACGGCGATTTCCGCTTCGGCACTCTTTGTATCTGCATTCATGTTTTTTCAGATTTCTGCCATAGCTTTCTTCCTGCCGCTGCTGCTTATCCCTGCCGGATTGGTGGCGGCTCAGATAATACGGCCCTTGCTCATCCGGTTGAAGCTGCAGATTGGCTTTGTCAGTTTTCTCCAGCCGGCTCTGGCAGGACTTGTTTTCTTAAGCATGCTCAACTGGCTGATCAATGCGCTGAACCTGTATCTGGTCTTCAGAGAGCTGATTCCCGATCTATCGTATATGCATGCTCTTATGATCAGCACTTCCACTCTTTTTGTGGGTGCCATTTCGGGCATACCGGGCGGATTCGGCGTGGCTGAAAGTTATATTGGCGCACTGCTCTATTGGCTGAAGGCGCCCCCTGTGCATTTGGTTCCGGCCGTCCTCGCTTTCCGCATTCTTTCCGTCTGGATCTGGGTTCCGGTCGGATGGCTTACATTGGGACTGCAATCCGTCGCTTTCAGAAAAAAAAGCACAGAAGAAACAGAAGCGTCTCAGTGAGCATCCCCGTCTTTTTTCTGTTTTGGCTGCCGGACGTTTTTTTTCTTTGAAGCCATTTCTGCCAGCAGTTTTTTAAGATCATGAGCGTGTTCTTTGTGCATGACAAGAACGGCATCTTCCGTGACTACGAGAACAATATCGGAGAGTCCCAGAGCAGCTACGGAAATCCCTTTATCCGTGGCGGCGTTCCAGATGATGCTGTCCCTGCAGTCCATAATGGCGGCATTACCGGCGGTCACATTGCCCATATCATCGGGCGTACGTTCTTCTGCGACGCTCTGCCAGGTGCCCATGTCCCGCCAGGAAAAGTCGCCCCGAACCATTAAAATGCGGTCGGCATGCTCCAGCAGGGCGTGATCGATGCTGATGGCTTCCAGCGTGGCGAAAAGCGCATCCACTTCTTCCAGTCTTTTTTCTCTGATCAGTGTCGCAAGCTGATAAACCAGGGCTGCCATATCAGGGCGCGCTTTTTGCAGCTGATTCATGAGCACGGAAAAACGACAGAAGAGCATGCCGCTGTTCCAGAAATGCCGCCCTGTACTGATAAAACGGCGTGCCCGTGCAGCGTCCGGCTTTTCATGAAATGCTTTGACCGGCCAGGCAACCATCTTTTTCCCCCGGGCACAGAAAGGAGTGGATACGGTTGTCTCTATGTAGCCGAACCCTTTTTCCGGGCGTGAGGGCATGATGCCGCAAAGTACCAGAGCATCCTCCGCCTGTGCAGTGGCGACTGCCTCACGAAGCATGCGATGGAAGCAGAAGCGGCGCTCGATTTTCTGATCCGCTGTCACAAGTGCCAGCGTCATGGCGGAAAGTTTTTCCTCTCCTTTGGCCGCCAGCATGCGTGCCAGCGTATAAATCAATGCACCGCCTGTATTCTTTGTACAGGGCTCCGCATAGATGTGGGACGCCGGAATGTCTTTCAGCAGTTTCCGGACTGTTGGCGCCAGCAGTCTGTTGGTACTGATATAGAGCTGGTTTGGCGGAATTAACGGGTTCAGATGATCTACAGCCTGCCGGAGCATACATTTTCCGGAACCGTCCAGATCAAGGAGCTGCTTGGGCCGGTGCGGTCTCGACAGGGGCCAGAAACGCTCGCCCGAACCTCCGGCAAGAACCAGGGCTGCAACAGCAGTGAAATCGGCATCCATTCTGAAATGATCTCCCTGTCAAGTCAATGGCTTGTGTTTGCCGGACAGGTGTTGCTCCTGCTTTTCCCGGCTGAAGTGACATAGGTGGCGAGAAGAAGAATAACACAGAACAGCGCTGTCAGTGCGCTGATAAAACTTCCTGCAAGCATAAGCGGGGGGCGATAGGAAAAGATGATGGAATGATTTCCTTTATCCAGGGCTATCCCCATAAAAAGACCGTTGACACGGAGCAGCGGCGCAGGAACACCATTGTCCGTTGCATGCCATCCTTCGTCAAAACATTCGCTGAAGGTCAGAATGCCCGGCCCCGGCGTGTCTAGCTGAATGGAAACGGCTTCCGGACGCTTTTCGCTCAGTACGATGCGCGGCTGCTCATAGTCGCGGCTCTCTTCCGTACTTTCGGCGACAATGCGTGCCAGATGATGAATGGTTTTCTTTGCCGTTGTCACGAGACATTCCCGGGACGGATCAAAGTCGGGTGCGCAGACACCTTCCAGTGCGGCGCGATCGTCTGTAGCAAGGCGCCAGCGGGGCGTCCAGTATGCCCGGGACAGCCCCGGCGGGCTGTTAAAGACAGTGATGCCGCCGTCACGGCTGTGCTGCTGAAGGTTTAAGCCTGAAGGTGCGTTTTCCGAAGCGGAAAAAGAACTGTCGGCCGCTACAGCACGGACAGACATCAACTGCATCATGGCAGTGGAAGGGACTCCGTTGTTTTCCGCCATTGTTTTGTTCCACTGCTCCAGCCATTTCTGCTGTGAGCGACTGAGGACAGCACTTTCACCAAGCGCACCGTAGAGGTGTGCGGCAATGCTGCTGTTGGGGTGAAAACTGCGGTTGTCGGGTGCGGCGAGCAGGAGTGCTCTGCCATCCAGAGCGCTTTCGCGAAGTGCTTTTTCAGTCCGGGCATGAAGCCGCAGTTCCGGAACCGCCTGAAAAAAGGGGTGATCCTGACGGTTTACAAAAGAAGACGCCAGATCCACATAGAGGAAGATCAGTATGCCGATACCCGCAGCGGTAGCTGCCCAGTTGCGCCGGATCGCAAGAAAAAAAACGAGCGCAGGCAGAAAAGGAATCATCCGTCCCCGTGCACTATCCGGTACGATGGGAAAAAGAATAATAAAAAGGAGACAGGATGCGGCTGCAGGAACCCAGAGTCGGGGCGTCATGGGATTGCGACGTACAGTAAAAAGGCGGTCCATGCCCAGTGCCGCCAGCACCGCCAGACAGAAACTGACGGGAAAATACAGTGCCTGCACCCATCCTGCGTCCCGTGTAAAGAGAGCAAGAATAATCAGTGCGGGCAGGGCGAGACCGAAAAAAAAGCGTTCCTTTCGCTGAAGCCGGTGGAAAAAAGCAGGAGGCAGCAGGAGCAGCGCAAGAACACCGATCCGCCCGGGAGCAGGCAGCAGCTGTGTCTGCAGATCGAAGAGCTGCGTCCAGAGCCCTTTGATTCCGGAGGGAAGCGCAGCGGCAAGACGAAAACCACTCAGGAGCCGGGCAGGGGTTTCCAACTGCAGACTTCTGTGCAGCATCGGCAGCCCCTGTATGCTGAAAAGCAGCAGGGCGAGGGTTATCATGGCGATGAGTGCGAGAATACGCTGCAGCCTGCTGTTTTTTGTCGAGCCTGACTCTTCGGCGTCGATGCCCATATAGGCACAGAGCGCGCCGTAAAACAGTGCGGTCAGAGCAAGAACAAAAGCTGGCATCAATGCGCCGCCCAGAAGCAGGAGCGCAAGCGACAGCGCGCCCAGAACGAGTGTGTCACGCCGTGGTTTTCGCATATGTTCCCGCAGCATCCACAGAAGAAGAGGGAACCA
>ERZ795047.4113-NODE-4113-length-12463-cov-4.162395_pt1 | contig 12463 bp, 8 predicted proteins | sample MGYA00375131_ERZ795047 | MGnify/ENA primary metagenome ERZ795047 (study PRJEB30176, sample SAMN05720228) | activated sludge metagenome | isolation source: Anaerobic digester | place: Japan | collected 2015-05-20 ... | reverse complement strand
GGCCACCCTGAGCGGCTTTCCGTTTTCGTCAAGCTCGAAAAGCTCAGGCCACGCCCATACATCGGAGCTGTCATAGGCAGTATAATATGGAATGTCCCCAATAATGCCGATGCCTTTTCCGTTAGCATACCTCTTAAGCTCCATCCACTGCTCATGAAACATGAACTGAAGGAATTTGTGGTATCTTACAGATCTGCGTTCCGCGTTAAGCACTTCTTCAAGAGCAGCGGGAAAACGAAGTTTCAGTGATGGCTCCCAGGAATACCACGGCAAACCTCCGTTTTTATCTTTAAGGACTCTGAAAAGTGCATAATCATCAAGCCAGTACTTCTCCCGGTCACAAAACTCACTGAATTCTCTGGTATCATCAAAACGGGCATAAGCTTTTCTGAACAATTTTTCTTTTTCGATTATAACCGAACCAAAATCAACCCGGTTCTGAGGAAGCGATGGAAACTCATCTAATTCACTCTGTTCCAGAAGACCGGATTCTTTCAGTTTCTCTGGAGAGATAAGAAGATGGTTGCCGGCAAAAGAGCTGAAACTCTGGTAGGGTGAGTCACCGTAACCGGTAGGCCCAAGTGGACATACCTGCCAGAAGGATTGTTTCATTGCCGAAAGCATATCAATCCATCTGTATGCAGAGACTCCAAGGTCTCCAACCCCAAACCCTGATGGCAACGATGTAGGATGTAAAAACAGGCCCGATGAACGGTTCATAGAAAATCCCCGAATATTACGTTAATTGAGGCACAAAATTCACTCTGTCCAGGCAGTGCAGTGAGATGGATTAAAATAATACTTTATTTATGGCTGTTTGTCGAGATTTTACATCTCCTGCCTGATATCCAACTGTGGATCATCTATCCCTGCAAACAATAAATCTTCAATCGTTTGCAGTTTAATACAGCAATCAGAGTTCCATTAAGTAAATTTATGAATCAAACACTGAACAGTGCAGATTACTGCACATGCAATCTGTCCTCGGCCCTCTGCCCCTCGGAAACAAGCTCCTGAAGCTCACTGATGATATCCCGACCGCCAAATCCTCCGGACTTACTGATAAACGGGATTTTCCGCTCCCCTGCTGATCCCATACAGAATGTCAATCCTGGTGAAATATCCGATACAGGGACAAGATAGTTTAAACTCAGAGCCAGAGAAACAGCACTTGCCGTATCACCGCCGAAAACTGCGACTGTTATGTCATCCCGCTGTTCAATAATCTTTTTTGTTAAATAGCCTAAAACCTCTCCGACTCTCCTGAAAACACACTCTCCGGATAAAGCATCCCCGGGCTCCAGTGCACTTGTAAGAATAACGGTTCTGTCCTCCATGAGCTCACGTCTAATCTGTTCAACAGATATAGTATTCAATTCTCCGTGTAAATCCAGGATATCAGCCTTGAAGCACTTTACACCTTTTTTTGCGGCACAATGCAACTGCTCCAGGGACACCTCATTGAGACTGCCATTCACGATCAGTAAAGGTGAACCCGGCTCATAGCAGACTGTTTCCCTCCTGTTCAGAGCAGTGGATTGAGCTATAAGAGAAGCGAAAACTGCCGGGCCTGCGCAGAAATGAAGTAAAGAGTTTTTCTCCAGGAATTCCCGGATTCTATTCAGGTCATCATTACCGGCAGCATCAAAGATGAAGATCCCCTTTTTTTTCAACAATTTCCCCCCCCCCTCTCCCAGTACAGCCACAGGAACCAGGTGCAGATTAAAATCAGTCTGATCCCTCAAAATATCAGGGATAAAGTTGGAGCGGACAGGGTTCAAGGGATCGTTTGCATATGAGGTTTCCTGCAGCGGCACTCCATTCACAAAGAGGGAGCCGTCTGTCACAGTTCTTCCCGCATCCGGGAAAGCCGGAATGAACATCAGCCTGTCGTATCCGGCAGCTCTCATCAGGGCATCTATCTCCGATCCGATATTGCCCCGTAAAGTTGAATCGGTTTTTTTGTAGAACCATCTCACACCTCTCCTGACAGCCTCTTCTGAGACTGTTCTGACAATCGAAGCGGACTCACAGGGAGATGCGTGGCGGGATTCCGTGTTTACGACGATCACACTGAAATCACTCCAGAGGGTACATTCTCTCAGGTACTCAATACCGGTCACGACTGAGGCAATGCCGTGTTTTACGAACTGTACACCGGTATCTACAGCACCGGTCAAGTCATCAGAAATAACGATCAATTCGCTCATAGTTTTAAAATGAACTCAGCCTCTCGCCCTCAAAAAGTCTGCAGGGTCCGGAAATCAGTTCAATCTTTCCGTTTGTCTTCAGAGTATCCCAGATGTTTGGAGAGACGTAAAGCTGATCGATATGAAGAGTGTCTCTGATACGCACTATTCTGGCTTCTTCCAGAGAGACAGCACCACAGTTCCTTAATGCAAACTCAAGTCCTTTGCGGTCATTTTCGGCGATTACAGGGATTTTTGCCCGCTCAAGAAAAGTGCTTGTAAAGGCATTCTCATATGTCTCGTCAAAATTGATTTTATTAAATAATCTCCTTGAGATTACATCCGCCAGACCGATCCCCAGCGCGTTTCCCAGTGATTTTTCGGTAAGATCTGCCACAAAGATACTCTTAATGCGGGGAGAAGATGGTTCCGGTTCTCCATTTATTCTCATCCTGCCGATTATCCAGGGATCCATCCCTACGCCGCTTATATCTTTGCCCGATCTGTCCACAATCAGCACATCGATATCCTCAAGGGGCAGTGAAGGCATATTGAGTCTTGCCAGGTCAAGAAGTTCAGGTTCGCGCTCCAGTATGCGGTCATGAGGAATGGCCTCTATATGTACAGCCCGGTCACAGGAGTTCTCAACTATTCCCAATCCCAGCAAGATCTTTCCTGTCGAGAGTACTCTTTCTGCTGTCTGAGGGATCAGTTCCTTTAACCCAAGCACTCCAAACTTGTGAATTTCCATTGCCTGAGCATGTTTCCCAAGCCCGATCACAGACATCTTTACCAGTCCACTCTCATATCTTCCATGGAAGTCTGTATGCGGTTTTATTCTGTTAATAAGAATCACACCATCAGATTCAAAAGCCGGCTTGCTCATGAAAACCCGGTTTGGCAGACCATTCGACGGCAGTTCTACTACTTCCATTGACGAAACAACAGGGACTTTCAGAGTATTCTCTGAGATACCATAGGCTTCCAGCAAGGCTTTCTGTCCCTGAGCCGAAGCCCCTCCATGGCTGCCCATCGCAGGAATGATAAACGGATTTCCTCCCATCCTTTGAATAAAGGAGATGGTTGAGCGGACAATTGGCAGAAGATCAGTTATCCCCCTGCTGCCCACAGCCAGAGCGATTGAAGCGCCACAGAAGCGTGGTGCAAGACCGGAAAGCTCCAGTTGAGAACATACAGACGAATCGATGTTTTTTATGTGTTCTGAAGGAAACTTTTGAAGAATCTTGATCAAATTGTAATTTTGCATATTATCAACCTGTTTTGTAGACTGCATCCTTCAGAAAAATACGTTAAACCGGGTAACCCGCTCCTAAGCAGTCAACATTTCGTTTGTATAGGAAAAATATGAAATTTCACAAAAAAGCACCAGAAAGCCGGCTCCAGTCATTATATTTTAACTCTATCCGGATTTCTATCATTAAAGGGAGGTAATGTAATGAAGGTAAAAAGCCTGTTCCTAGCCGCTTTACTGATATTGGCAGGATGTTCATCGTACAAGCAACTCAAACCAAAGCCTGAACTCTCTCCGGCTGAAAGCGGGTACATAGAACTTAAAAGCGGCAAGAAGTTTTTCGAGCTTAAAAAAGGAAAGAAGTATTTCCTTGCATTTCCGCCGCCTCAGGATGACAATTTTTACCTCGTGCTGAACATGAAGCAGAAGAACGTGTTCAAGAGTTCTTTTACATCTGAACTGGTGGACAAGAAAAAATACGGAGAACTGATAAAAGATGAATCGGTTACCGATACTCAGAGTGTGTTTCCGATTCACAAAAGTTCCTCAGGATACTATTTCCTCCTGGAGCAGGCTCAGAATGACATTATCCTCCAGCTTTCATACAGATATGCGCCGCAATGGCGTTTCAAGTTTGAAAACAAGCATCAGACATTCAAAGAGATTTTTAAAAACAACAAAGTAGACCGCAGCACATACAAGTCGATTGGCTCAGGATACCATCTCGATGGAGTTGACTTTGCCAAAGCCATAGACACTGTAAAGAAACACACCTCTGAACTGGATAAAGTCTACAAAGAACTGCTTGCGATCGAAAGCATTTTCCCTAAAAGTATAGTTAACAGTAAAGATGAAGCATACGAGAACTATAAAGTACTGAAATCCGATCTTGAGGAAGAGATGGAGTTTCAGAGTAACTATCTGGCTGTTCTGGAGTTTTTCGGTGCTGAATACGCCTGCAGAGGAAATCCATCGGAACTGGTGAAATCAGTCGATACATTCGTATCATTTTTCGAGAAAAAAGAGAAGTTTCCAAATACGATAATTTCCGAAGCACAGGCGGTGATCGGAGCCAGACTAAACGAAGTCGTTCCTTTTTACGATCAGTCCCTTTCCCAAAAAGAGGACTCCGCGCCATTTGACAATGACAAATTTCTCATAAGCCAGCTTTACAGAGTCGGAATGCTCTACAAATCAGCCGGACTTACCACACCTGCTGAATTTACCGTGCTTGAGAAGTTTGTAAAAGAATTCGATGCAAGAAGTGCCTCTTATTCCTCTGCCAAAGAACTTCTGGATAAAGTGAAGGATGTCGTTCAGAAACTTAAAGAGATGCCTTCCGATGACTTTTTCAGAGAAGCCGCTAAAAAGGCCTCCCTTGTCCAGAGCAGACTTCCTGTGGAGCTCGACCAGGAAACTTTCGGCAAGTACTACGGATACCGCTGTGCCACAGCCCTGAACTCTGCAATAAAGGAACTCACCGATGAGACATCAAAGCTGCTTGGCCAATACAAGGAAGCCGAAGCCCTTGTACCGCAGTTGAATGTTTATAAAGGGCAGAAAGATTACAGCACGATGCTGGCGATGCTCAAACAGAGCAGCCATCTTGGATTCCTGATCGAAAAATACCGTCCTCTGGACAAGATGTCGGTTGAAGAACAGAGGAACACAATCGCAACAGCACTTAACAACCAGCAGTGGGCAGTTTCTGAAGACAGGCTGAGGAAACTTCATGAGGACATAAATTTCCTCAATCCCGCTGAAATCTATCCTTTTAAATCCGCTGTTGTAGAAGAACTGGAAGACACACTCTATACTCGGATCGACAGAGTGTCAAGATACAGCATAAACAAATTTCTGGAAGAGAATGTAAACACCCTGGAGAACATCGATTCTCTCTACGCAGACTCGGTTTTCCTTCCGGTTTACGATGTCACATTTTCTTCAGGATCGAAGAAACAGCTCGCCCAGCGGAAAGCAGATCTGGTCGCGCACCTTCTTCTTATGAAGGATAATGAATTTCCGGCAAAGGCAATTACCCTCCTTTATGATCAGTTTATGGCCAAACCGAATGACAATGGGATCGCAAAGGCACGCGCGATTGTTGCTCACGGGAAATACTACAAAGGTGAGGATAAGAAAATAAAACAGCGCATAGCCGAGGTTGATCCGATGTCCTCAAAGTGGATAGTAAAGCCCAAGGAGTACAGACGGGTTTTCGCGATACCGGTCACAGACAACAAGAAGGGCAAAAACAGGTATGTAGTGCGCTTTATGGTTGATATACCTACCGAGGCAAACTTCCCTGTTTACGATGTCAACATTAAACTTCCAAAAGAGATCGCCGAAAACGCAGCTACCGAGCAGTGGTATGAAAAAATCTCCCTGAATAAAAAAGAGCTTAAAAACGAGGGCAGGTTTGTGATCTCTGCTCCCAGCGCCTCAAACAACTATGAATGCCAGATAACACCTGTTCAGATGACAAAAGGAAAAGCCAACTTCCTTGAAATCAGCTTTAATCACAATTCCTACAAGGTCCATTCTCTGAGTGTGATGGTACAGAAGCCGATTATCAAGAAGAACTGAGATACCCCTGAAAGGAGCACACAATGAAGAAAGCATTGGTAATTATAGGAATAGTGATCGCATTAGCCGGGGCAGGTGCAGCATACTACTTTATATTTGCAAAAAATCTTAAAGACCAGATCGTTCTGCCCTTCATTGCTCATCAGAAGCCAAGAATCGATCCTCACGTCCCAAGTGCGGTCCCAATCGCGGATAAACTCGATGAGGTGCTGTTTGACGGGCTTTTCAATGTATCAGCAAACCCAAGCGGAGTTATCTATGAGGACGGACTTGGTGAGTTCATATCAATTGACGAGAAGAGTCAGATAGTGGTGATCAGGCTGAAGCCAAACAGGAAATGGCACTCCAGCTACACTGTGACAATTGACAAGAAAAAAATCTCCCTCAGCAATGCTCAGGAGATTGCCTTTACCGCAAAAGACCTGAAATTCACATTGAGTCGTATCCAGAAGCTCGGAAGCATATCTCCGGACTACATTCTCGTCTCACAGGCTATTCCGAATTTTGACTTTGCAGGCCCGGATGAAAACGGGGAGATCCGTTTTCAGTTCAGAGGTGACAGAATCTGGACTGAGAGCGACATAAAAGAGGTGCTTTCATTTAAAATCCTCCCCCATAATTCAGAAATCGATGCTCCTTTTTACGGAACCGGAACAGGTCCCTACCTTCAGGCCGGCGAAATCGAAAACCGTATTCACTTTGTCAAATCACCGGATTACAGTTCAATGCTTTCCAATGTGGTCCTGAAACCATATATTGACAACAGCACATTTACAACCGAGCTGAAAAACCGGAATATCAATTCACTTCTCAGCACTCCATTCGGCGCGATCTCCCCCATTCTGGGAGACAGCGGGAAGTACTTCTACAAATCGAGCATAGCAACCTGTTTTTTTGCTCTTTTCTATAATGTCGAACGCCTCTCTCTCGAGCAGCGTATCGCCCTGCGCAATCTGATAGATAATAAGAAAGTAATGCGCAGGTTTTTCAGAACCGGCACAGAGCAACAGCGTCATATCGCAAATTACCGTGGTGCGGGTGATAACTACGAAGAATATCTCAACTACAGTGTGTTCCCAACCACTTCCTATTACATTGAGGAAGAGATCGTTACACCTCTGAAAGAAAAGGATACTCCTGATCTCTCGGTTCTCCCCGACACAGTGCGGATTCAAACATGTCTGAACCATGATTTCAGGGAAGAACTCGCAGATTTAGTCGAGATACTGAATGATCCGGGACTCTTCGGCGGAAAGATCAAAGTCAACGCAGTACAGAATGAGGAGATCCGCAAAGGAAATTATGATGCGGTTCTGGTAGCAGTAAGCGGCTACAGGAGCAATTTCCTTTTTGATATGTACAACATCTTCCTTAGACAGCCCGACTTTGAGACATATCAGATCAATCTCCGCACTACAGTTGACAGAAAAGGCAAACAGGTCATTGACCCGCAGTCCTTTGAAGCTGACCGGAACTTCTTCAGAATCGACCTGAGCGCGGACAGCCCCGAAAAGGAGGATTTCCGTCAGTTACTGGACTACATCTACGGATTCATGTCCACTCACGAGATCGGAGACAAGCAGGCTTATGCGCAGTATATCGATCAGATCGACCAGAAAATCGCGCTTGGAAGCTGGCTTTTCTCTCTGCCTTCTCTTGCGTATTTCAGTTCTCAGTTTGACAAAAACACAATCGACCTTTACGGAACTGCTTCTCAACTCTCGACTATCGAGAAATGGCAGGAGAAAAAGAAAAAATAAGCTGTACTTTCTGCAGGAATTCCGGAGCTGCTTGACAGTAGCTCCGGGAAACTTCCTGTTTGTATAAATAACCTGATGAAATCTGTAATCATTTCACTTCTGGCCCTGATCTTCACCTCCAGCGCGGCTGAGTTTGTCATCGTATCTCAGCCGGGCAAGTTGTCTATCTTTGACCAGTACGAGCAGCCGCTCTCTGAAGAGGATAAAAAACAACTGCTCCCGAATTCTCCTTTCCAGATCATAAACCGGAATGAACTCATGGGTGATCAGATTACCGAGGCACTGCGCTTTTCATATCAGGGAAGGACATTTTTCCTGCGCAAGGGAGATGGAACGAGTGCATTCTTACAGAAAACTCTTACAAACTGCACAGTTATTAATGATACAGTCCAATTGAAAAGTGACATCAGAATGTCTGGTGGAACATCTCCGGGAGGATCATCTTTTCCGGCTAAAGCCGGCCAGAAGGTGATAAGGGTATTTCGCCGCGGCAACGACTTTTATCTCCTGCTTCCGGGCCAGAACGAGCGCTATGGATGGTACAGCGGACCGTCATCGGTATTTCTCACCAGCGCAGCACCTCAGGTTGCTGTAAAATCCGATGACCTCTCGAGTATCGAGCAGATAGTAAAGAAGCGTATCGATGCTGTAAATGATACCTACAGGTCGATGTTTGATTTTTTTAACGAGGTAACAAACCAGCAAAAATCAATTCCTTCATGGACTGTTACTGTAGAGAAGAAAAGTATCAACTGCAAACTCTCCGGCCCGTCACAGGTGATCGGACAACTTGAGCAGAGCACTCGTTATATAGTTCAGGATCTTGAGCAGTCACTGCTTGGGAAACCATTTACAGTCAGCTATACACCGGGAAAAATCGAAATCGGACCGAGACAGGAATGATTACCGTGCCGGTTAAAAAGAGTGTAAAGAGGAAAGCGTGAGAGCAAAACTGATAGAACATGTGTCGGGCCTGCTTTTTGTCACAGCAGTACTGCTTCTGGCCATGTTTGTCTTTTATCACAGCCGCTCCATGGAAAACAAACAGAAGGGATCCAGGGTCGAGTCTCTTCTCGATGTACCCGTTTCAAATATCCGTGATCCTTTCCAGAGAGCGCTGGTAAAGGACCTGATGAACATATTCTATCCGGATCAGGCAGAGCGTAATGCCGTTACATCGAAAGAATTATTGCAAATCAAGGAAGATCAGTTCAATGCGAAACTTCAGAAATCCCATCTTCAGGAACAACTCTCATTCAGTAAATTTACCAGCCTCGGAGGAATGTTTTTCAAGTTTATTTTTGTATATGTTTTTGTCATGATACTCACATACTACGGTGTCCAGACACTTGCAATTCTGAGATTTGTATCGAGAAAGCAGCACCAATACCATAAACTGTACGGACCCCGCAGAAAATCCGCCCCGAAACAAAACTTGTTTCTTAAAATGTCCAGATCGGTCCTGAAAGGCATCATGTATTTCGTTCTGTTCAGCCCGGCCTATGTGATCGCCTATTCCATGCGTACAGAATTCAACACTGATTCCATAATCTTCATGATTCTTCTGGCCGTTATCTCCAATGGCCTGCTGGTAATGTACTCCAATAAATTCCACGCGTTTTTAACATCTGAAAGCCGCAAAGGATACGTTGAAACAGCTATAGTCAAAAATCTGAACACATCGTGGGATTTCAACCGTCCTGACGGTATCTCTTTAAAATCAATCCTGAGTCCAAAAAAGAATTTCAAGGGACATGTTTTCGAGCACATTTTCCGCAACGCGAAATTTCAGTATCTCTCAACGATCAAGGAACAGGCATCCTTTCTCATTACAGGGCTGGTAATTATAGAGATGGCCCTTAACATCCATGGATACCTCAATTATGAGATGCTGCGCCAGATACTCTATAAAAACTATGATATAGTGATATTTATCATCCTTGGAATTTTTTACGTCGTAAAGGTAACCGAAATTCTTACGGATATTCTGACTCACAGGGAAAACATGAAATATGAAAACAGACAGGCATAATCCGTTTGAATTCATCCTTTCAGGAAAAGACCGCCTATGGACGGCTGTGTGGATTCTTGTGGTGGCGATTGTGGGAATATGGGACCTTCTGTTTCTTAATACCCCCGCGTTAAAGAGAGTTGTTACCGGATTTGTAAACACCTTCGCTATCTCTCTTCTTGTTGTCTGTATAACTTTAATTCTGGGCTGGCTTACTACCCTCAGCCTGCACCATCTGCAGTTAAAAGGCAAAAGCGCGGGCTATATAGCATTAACCTTTTTCCTGAACCTTATCCGTTCAGTACCTCAGATAGTAGGTGTGCTTTTCAGTTATATAGCAATCGCCGCTTTAGTTGACAGAGGCATTCTGCGGGGTAATCTGTCCGTGTTTCCAGTGATGGCATTCTGCATGAGCGTGTTTATTTTCGTGGAGACCGTTGACCTGATGCGCGAAAGGATCGAGCATTTCAGAAAGCTGGACTTCTACAACGCGATGAGAGTCTGCGGTGTATCTGAGAACAGAATAATCAACTTCGATATCCTGTGGAAAAACAGCAGGATCCATATCTTCAACAAGCTGATTTCTGTGTTTGGAAGCGCCATTTTTCTCCAGTGCAGCGTAGATTTCATCATCTCAGTCGGTCTGTCTACCGATGTAAACCCGGTAAGTATTCCGGTAACTCTGGGAAGCCTTCTGGCAAAGATCGACAGCAAACAGGATATCCTTGCCATAGGATATACCCTGTTTCATCCCGCTTATTTCCCCAAACTGCTTTTCCAGCATTTACAAGGAATAACAGTGGCATTTCTGATTGTCTTCTCACTCTTCAGTATCAATAATATCTCCAATGGATACGCGGAAAGGCACAGATTATGAGCGAGCGCCGGTTTTCAGTTGAAGTCAGGTCCGGCAACCGCTGCATTGTCCGTGTCCAGGAATACCCTGTTTACCAGAAAGAGATCACCTTTCTTTTCGGGGAATCCGGAATCGGAAAATCGGTCATTTCCAAGGCTCTTTACGGACTTCTCGACAATGAGGAACTCGATGTTGCAATAGATGGCCAGCCTTACAGCAAACATCTCAATGATGTCTGGACAAGACAGGTCCGCAAAAACAGCTTCTTTGTTTTCCAGGAGCCATCCTCACATCTTAATCCCCTGCTGACTATTCAGGATCAGCTCAGGGAGGGTAACCTTGCCAGTGGAAATGACAGGGAGATATTGAACTATCTCTGGCAGACAGAAAGCGATTCCGCAATCAGGAAAATTATCGATGTCTACCCCAAACCCTATCGTCCCTCCGGAGGCGAGAAGCAGAGAATTCTTCTTGCCATGGCATTCAAGAGAATAAATACCCTGCTTGAACAGAGGCTCATTGATGAACCAACATACTTTGTATTCGATGAGCCCACAGGCAGTCTTGACAACAATTACAGAAATCTCTTTCTTCAACTGCTCTTTGCAAAATACGCGGCATCTCCTTTTACTATACTAATAATAACCCACGACTACTCCATTATAAGTGAAATCTACAAAAATCACAGGAACATCCTCCCCTGCATCCATTTCAAGGAACTCTCCCGTATTCAGGAACCGGATGTGGAGGTTCATGATTTCTCTGCAGACCAGTACCTGAACTGGCTTGAGTCACCAAGAAGCAGCAGAACATCAGTGATCGCTGAAGAGCCCGTTCTGCAGTTCGACCCGGAGTTCAGGATTTTCGGCAGAACTCTGGGCATCTTTGAGGATTCCTCCCATAGATCGATGAGAACTCTTACAATCCGTAAAGGTGATATGGTCTATCTAAAGGCTCCCAGTGGAGTTGGGAAAACGACTCTGGCCAAGATAGTGATGGGAATTTATTATCCTGAAAGATTCAGGATGATGCTTGGAGGGGTAAATATCACTGAGGAGACTTCTAAAACTGTCTGGCCTAAAAAAATCTGGGGAAGACGGGCCGGGATGGTTTTTCAGCATGCAGATGAAGCATTGAACCTGGAATCAACGGTTTTCGAGACTTTCAGGGGATTGCCTCTGAAAGAGTCTTTCACAAGTGAAAGCCTGAAGAAAAAGCTGCTTGAACTCTTTGACGGGCCGCTGCCGGCACAGTTTCTTAAAAAGAAAGTTGCATACCTGAGCGGCGGGCAGAAACAGCGCCTTAATCTTCTCAGAACGCTTGTACTGGGGCCGCAGCTCATTATCCTTGATGAGCCGTTAAACGGACTGGATTTCAACAGTGTCAAAAAAGTGCTGTCACTTCTGGATCAGAAACGGGCCGCAGGAAGCGCCTTCCTTATGATCTCTCACAACGAGGAGATATTCGATCACTTCATCGACAAGAAAAACATCTACTATCTGGCTGAGATCTGACCTTGTCTTATTCGGTATCGGCATCGGCATCGTTTTTTTATCAAATATTCTCTTGTCATCTCTCCCACACTCACTTCGGCTGCACTCAGTCAGCACAACTCTTGTGAGTCTCTCTCTTCACTCGTATTTATTATTGGGGCTGATTATCAGTATTAGGAACAGAATAATCAGTGTAATCAGTCAAATCGGTTTAATCAGTGGTCAAAATCAGTGTTCAAAGACACGCACACTGCCGAAAACTCCGTCATAGCCTGAATCAAGCACTACCTTTCCCTCACGCAGCCGGGAGATTCCC
>ERZ795047.4107-NODE-4107-length-12470-cov-17.981393_pt1 | contig 12470 bp, 7 predicted proteins | sample MGYA00375131_ERZ795047 | MGnify/ENA primary metagenome ERZ795047 (study PRJEB30176, sample SAMN05720228) | activated sludge metagenome | isolation source: Anaerobic digester | place: Japan | collected 2015-05-20 ... | reverse complement strand
CCTTGCTCCTGTTGCCGGCGAGACTATAATGCGCCCGTAGCGCGTCGGAACAGCGGAAAAGCGAAAAGGCGAGAAGGCGAAAAGGCGAGAAAGCGAAAAGGCGAAAAAGTGAAAAGGCGAAAAAGCGAGTGAAAATAACGAAGACACATGGACACATCGGCACGTGGGCACGTGGGCACGTGGACACGTGGGCACGTATGCACATGGGCGTGTATGAATGCGCGAACGAAGGAATGACATCGTGACGCCACCGGCCATTGAAACGCATGAGCTCACCAAATGGTTTGCCCCGCCGCCGCGCTTCAGGCGCCTCCTCCACGGCAGCGCCACGGAGGAAGGCACGCTGGCAGTCAACCGGGTCAACCTCCGCATCGCGCCCGGCCAGATTTTCGGCCTGGTGGGTCCCAACGGCGCCGGCAAAACCACGCTGGTCAAAACGCTGTGCACGCTGATCCTGCCAACCTCGGGGACGGCGTACCTTCACGGCATCCCCCTCACCCAGGAGAACACCATCAAGCGCACCGTCGGGCTGATGACGGGGAACGAACGGCACTTCTACTGGCGCCTGACGGGGCGGGAGAATCTTCGCTTCTACGCCGGCCTGCACGGGATCACACCCGCCGAAAGCGAGGCACGCATCGCCGAACTGGCCGAATTGCTGGATCTCGGACGCTATCTCGACCGGCGCTTCGATGCCTACTCCACCGGCATGAAACACAGCCTAGCCCTGGCCTGCAGCCTGCTGCATCGCCCCACCCTGCTCTTCCTCGACGAACCTACCCGCAGCCTCGATCCGCTCGCCGCCGCCCGCTTCCGACAAGTCGTGCAGCGGCAGGCCCGCGAGGAACAGCGCACGGTCTTTTTGGTGACCCACGATCTGCACGAAGCCATCGAGCTCTGCGACAGCGCCGCGGTGATGGTCAAAGGGGAGCTGCACATGGCGGCGTCGCCCGCACAGCTGCGCGGGTTGCTCCGCCCCCAGGAGCGCTGCCGCCTTGAAGTACGGGGCTTCGATCCGCTCTGGCTGACGGAGCTTGCGGAGGCGGAAACCGTCGAGATGAAGATGGAGGAGAGCGCCGCGCCGGGGGTCGCGGTCGTGACGTTGTCCCTGCCTCAGGGGAACAAAGCGCCGCTGTCCCCGCTCCTGGAAGCCATCGAGCAGCACGGCGGCGCCGTTGAGCACATCACGTTCACGCCGCCCTCGTGGGAAGACCTCGTCGCCGAGCTGGATAGCGCGCCGGCTCCCCCTCCGCCGGCGCCGGAGACGGACGCCGCTCCGACGCTGCCCCTCCCTGCGTCGCAGCCCCCGACTCCCCCGGCAGCACCGCCTCGCGCCGGCACGCCCTGGCGACGTCTGCGGGCCAGGCTCAACAAGCCGCTCCTGTTCCTGCGGCGGGACTTTCTGATGGAGACCAGCTACCGCTTCGGCTTTGTGCTGCAGCTGCTGGGGATCCTGTTCTCCACGACGTCCTTCTACTTCATCTCGCAGTTGCTCACGCCGGGAGCCTCCAGCTTTCTGGAGCAATACGGGGGGAATTACTTTTCCTTCGTGCTGATCGGCATGGCCTTCACCGGCTATCAGAGCGTAGCGCTCAACACTTTCTCTAGCGTCATCCGTTCGGGGCAGGTCTCCGGCACGCTGGAGGCGCTGCTGATGACGCCGACGCGCCTTCCCACGATCCTGCTCTCCTCCAGCCTGTGGGAATTTCTGTTCACGACCTTGCGGGTCGTCATTTACCTGACGATGGGGGTGTTGCTCTTCGGCGCCAACCTGCAACAGGCCAATGTGCTCTCGGCGCTGGTCATTTTGGGGATGACGGTGCTGGCGATGAGCGGCATCGGGATCCTTTCCGCCTCGTTCATCATGGTCCTCAAACGTGGGGATCCGGTCTCCTTCATGTTTTCCAGCCTGTCCACGTTGTTAGGCGGGGTTTACTACCCCATCAGCGTGCTGCCGGGCTGGTTACGCCTGGCGGCGCAGTTCTTCCCCCTCACACACGCGCTCGAGGCCATGCGCCGCGCGCTGCTGAACGGCGCGTCGCTGGCCGATTTGTGGCGCGAGACCGCCATCCTGGCAGGCTTTGCAGCGGTCCTGCTCCCGCTGAGCATGGTCGCCTTCCGTCAGGCGGTGCGTCTCGCGCGGCGGGACGGCAGCCTGACGCAGTTCTGAGCGGAGCATCAAAAATCCGGGGTCAGGCATCCCCTCACGCCTGACCCCGGACTCGCGGCTCAAATCAGATAGAACGGCCGCGCTCAAGGGGACTGACGCACCACCAACGGCAGATAGACCCGGTACGAGCGGGTGATCTGCGTGACGAGCTGGGCGCTGTTGTGATCCGCATCGCTCTCGAAGCTTGAGGTAGCGATGCTCGCGGTGTTGGTGAGCGCGCCCGCGTAAGCGGCGTCCACCGTCGCTGTGATCGTCAGGACGCCGCCCACGTCCGGCGCGAGGTCCGCCACGTCCCACACAAACGTCGTCCCCTCCCGCGGCGTGACCGCTGCACCCGAAGCGGTGAAACTCGCCCCCTGCAGCGGCTCAGGCAGCACATCAGTGATCACCACACCCCGCGCCAGAGAAGTCCCGACGTTGGTAAAAGTCAGCCGATAGGTGATACTGTCCCCCGACGCCGCCGTGGCCGGGCCGCGCTTCTGAATCAGCACGTCCGGCAGAAGGAGCTGCGTCACGACCGGCGCGCTGCCGTTGTTCGCCGTGTTGAGCTCGTTGGCAGCCGCAATCCACGCCGTGTTGACCAGGTCAGCGGAAGCGTCCGCCCGCACGCGAGCCGTGAGGGTGATCACGCCACCCGCGCCCGGCGCGAGGTCCGCCACGTCCCACACAAACGTCGTCCCCGCCCGCGGCGTGATCGTCGCGTCGGCATATGTCACCGTCGGGGTCATCAACGTCGCGGGCAGCACATCGGTGATCACCACCCCCGTCGCCAGGCCGTTATCGGTGTTGGTGTACACCAGCGTATAGGTCATCACGTCGCCCGGACTTACCTGCGCCGGGCCGATCTTGGCGATCGTCACATCGGGCCTGGAGACGAAGGTCTCGACGCGCGCCGAGGTGTTATTCGCGGTCGTAGTCTCAGGCGACGCGGCAGCGATCCGCGCCTGATTGAAAAGCGCACCCCGGTAGAGAGGGGATACTCGACCGGCGATGGTGAGCGTCCCGCCCGCGCCGGGCGCCAGATCCGGCACCTCCCAGACAAAGGACGTCCCCGGTCGCGCCGTCACCCCCGGCAGCGAGGAGGTCACGTTCACCCCCAAGAGCTCTGGCGGCAGCGTATCGGTGATGACGACGCCGGTCGCCGGAGCGTTATCGGTGTTGGTGAAGGCCAGCGTGTAGGTGAGGCGCTCGCCGGCAAGCACCGCCGTCGGGCCGATTTTGGCGATCGTCACATCCGCGATGGAGACGAAGGTCGAAAGCGCGGCGGTGTTGTCACCCGGATGGCTATCGGGGGTTTTCGCGGCGATGGTCGCCGTGTTCACCAGCGTCCCCCGGAACTCCGGCGCGATCGTCCCCGTGAGGGTGATCCTTCCCCCCGCAGCAGGCGGCAGATCCGCCACATTCCAGACGTAGGCGCCGCTCACACACAGGGTAATGACCGCCCCCGCCGAGGACACCGTCACATTCTGGAGAGCTGCGGGCAGCAGGTCGGTAATGACGACGCCGCTGGCAATCTCATTTCCCAGATTCACGTACGTCACGACGTAGGTGACGTCCATCCCCGGCAGCGCCACGGCGGGGCCAAATTGCTCCACGATGAGGTCGGGTACGAGGACGCCAGTCGCCACGATGGCGGAGACGTTGTTCCCCTTCTGCACCTCCGGCGAGGACGTGGAAATCCTGGACTGATTGGAAAGGACGCCGCCCAGGAAAGCAGAGCTCACGTCTGCGGTGATCGTGATGCATCCCCGCGCGCCTGGAGGAAGCGGCGCCACGTCCCACACAAAGGTCTGTCCCGGCCGCGGCGTGATGGCAGGACCGGAGGACGTGACGACGGGATTGAGCAGCTCCGCGCGCAGCAGGTCGGTGATCACTACGCCGACGGCGGGAGCGGTCCCCACATTGCCATAGTTGAGGACGTACTCGATGGTCTGGCCGGGCAGAGCGGAATGCGGGCCGGTCTTGAGGATCTCCACGTCCGCCGCGATCACCTGAGTGGTGAGAGAGGCGCTGTTGTTGAGGGTCGCCGTCTCACGGGCGGTGGTGCGGATGGTCGCCGTGTGGGTGAAGGTCCCGACGTAATCGAGGGGCACCTGGGCGGTGATCGTAATCCTGCCGCCCGCGCCGGGGACCAGGTCAGCCGTGTCCCAGACGAAGCGAGTGTCGGGGCGGGGCGTAATCGTCGCGCCGGACGAAGTGACGGCGGGGGTGAGCAACATCGCGGGCAAGAGGTCTTCGATCACGACGTTGTTAGCGCGCGCCGGGCCGGTATTGGTGAAGGTGAGCGTGTAGGTGAGCCAGTCGCCGGGGTACAGCGGCGTGGTGGGGGTCACCGTCTGCGAGAGCGCGACATCGGCGGGCAAGACGTTGAGCCGCAGGGCGGGATCGCCGAAGAGGAGGTAGGTTTCGATGAGGTAATCGTGTCCCATGCCGGCGAGGGCCAGCTTCCCCAGCGTCGTGGCCGGGCCCAGGGCAGTGACGTCCTCGAAGAAAATGGCCGTGAATAAAGCACGATTCATGATATCATGGCCCGTTGCAAGGCCGTAACCCGTCGGTGACCAACTTGCAATAGCGCCTTTACCTTCCACGCGCGTCACAGTCTCGCCGAGTGAAGCCATGTTAGTGCCAGACAGTGGCGGGAAGATGTAATAACCTTCTGCACATGTCATAGGAACCATAAAGGGGAGTCTACCGCCGTTGGACATCGCTGCGACATAATCCCGATGCCAAAGATTTTCGCTAGCCCACCCTCTCGTGCTGCCGTGTCCAACATAATTCACTATCAGCCGCCCTGCGTTCATCGCCTGTTGTATAGCACTCCGCGCCGAAGTCAGATTGGTGTGAGTAACGCCCCAGTACACCTTGTCGTTCACATACGGCGTAGGAACATAGGTATTGGCAATAACATCGGAGAGGGCTCCAAAATTACCTCCCGAATCTGCGTTGTCAGCGACAAACAAAATTTTGCGGTTCCAATCTCCACTTTCAGGCATTTGCTCATAAGCCAGGACTTTGTTGACCATGACCGTTGCTTGCGCAGCAGTCTGCACAGGGAATCGTCCCAAATACATATCGGGCCAAATATCATCCCCATGAATTGAGACATAGCGGTTATCAGCTGCCGTCTCACCTACCCAAGGGTCAATATCTAATAAATAAGGAGGTACGTAGTTGGGCTCCCCAAGCCCCAAGTTATTCTTGGGATCATAGTTACCATCGCCGACAAGCAAGACATAGAGCGGGGCCGGCGCCTGCCAATTAGCATATGCATACGCCAGGAAAGACCGGATAGCCTCAGGATCGAAAAGACCGTAGGCAAATTCATCATATATGTCTTGAACATCAACGAGGGTCACACGCATGCCTTGTTGTGTATGGTAATCCACTAACGACTGCATGGCGTTATAAAAGTCCGGATGGGCGATGATGACATAATCTGCCCCATTATCTGTACTCCGCAAATTAGACGGAGCATCACGGGTGATGCTCAAAGGAGTGGAGAATCGCGCGGGAGTCAGGGCAAAATAGTCGCGTGTGACTGTAGTGAGCGTCTGCTGAAAATCCAGTCGGTATAAACCATCAACAAGCGTAACTGTCGCATTCAAAATCCGTATCGGGCGCGTAGGATTGGAAATATCGAAAGTCCATATTGTGCCCGATGTAAAACCCGGCACTTGATACTGCCATGTACCGACACGGTCCCCAGCAAAAAACGCCATATCACTCTGCGCTAAATACCTGGCATAATAGTCAAGCACAAACCAGTTGGTATAAAACACATCGGAAGAAACAGGCGCCGTCCATGCTTTTCCTCCCCTGACCTCCAGATTGTTATTGCCAGAAGTCAAATATGTTTGAGGAAATTGCCGGCTAAATTCCTGAACAGCACCAGAAGGCCAAGTAGCAGAATACACCAAGTGATTGGTTACGGAAACAGCAATGGAATGATAGGGCGTAGCGCTATACCCCTTAAACAGCCCACTTAGCGTAGCAGTCAAAGGCACAGAAGCCACATCGGGCACAGTAAGGGTGTAAGTTCGAGAAGGTACGCTGGGATAATAAACATAGTTCCAATACCAGTGATCACCATAGCTGTCCGGGTAAGAGGAGTGATACTCACTATCAACCTCAAAACGGCGAGTTGTGTGGTAATACGGTGGAACAGGAGCGCCTGAAGGCGTGCCATCAAGAGTAGCCATCCGCAATCCTGGGAATTGATCCCACTTCAGCCAATAAATGTTGGTCCTGGTATACTTGGTATTGATCTCCTCCCCATAGAAATAAATTGCATCGCCGGCATCAAAAGATCCATCCTCCTCACCCTCAATAAAAATGGCAATTTCATGACCTTGCTTTGAAATATGAATAGTCCGTGGATCAACAAGGCTAAGATCCACAGCGGGATCGGCCGCTTGCAAATCCGCGCGTGTAATCCGATACAACCCTGGAGTCGTGACGGAAAGGCGATATGCCGGACTGGAATCTTGCACGGCAAACGATCTGACAGCAGTGGCTTGTGAGGGTTCTCGCCACATTTGAGCCTCAGCATAATTCAAAAGCGTCTGCCGTAGTACCTCTTCAAAAATGCCTTCATCCACATATGACTTTGCTAAAGTCTCATTATCATGACGAAGATTCAATGGCATAAAGCTGATTTTTACCTGAATACGTCTCAGGTGATGCAATTTTCCCGAGACGGGATTATAAGCAAAAGGAGCGATTTTTATCTCCGCAACCCTCTGACTGCGAATAAAGCCCGTGGACTCTACACTCACGTACATCTCTGGGCTAAATTTGTCCATATTATAGTAGTGCACGTTACGAAGCCGTTCTGAAGCAACAAAATCCGGCAGCGGATTCTGAATATCAGTGCTCACGATAGGCGTTTCAACAGGGCAAAGCACGTAGGAGCCAGGAACATCTATTACATCGGCGTCAAGCACTGTTATTTGAATATCAGCGTCTTGCGGGATGCCAATCATCGCTCCTTTTATCGGCAATGCAGGCGCACCCGCCTCTCCAGCCAATTCATAACCGTTCGATAGGAGCTCCCAGCAAGCCCCTGCTGCATCTTTACCGGGCAACAGCCGATATTCAGGCGTAGAAATTTCCAATACTACACCAGTCTGATCAGAGGAAAGAACCCGGACCGTGTTTTCGTCGTCAGGCTGGTTTGCAGCAGGATGATCGTCAGGCAGAGGCTCCCTACGTGCCATCGTGAATAAATCCTCTTGCTCAGCCAGCGACATTGCCGGCCTGACGACACCATAATGAGCACCAGATCCCAAAACCGCAAATGCCAATAAGATCCCGCACCATGCCCGTCCCCACTTAGCTGCCTTCATTTCTCCCCCCTGCACTCACCATTTCAAACTATTATTATATAATAACCTATAATAATAAAACATTTTTTATTTAATGAAGCTAAACAAAACTGTGGCACACCATAAGATGTGCCACAGTTCACGCCTGCGTTGTCTGCAGACAAATCTCGAGCTAGGTCCAACGGTGAGAGCGAATGCATTCTACAGCACTGGCGTCAGGTTTAAAGCCAAATTCAAAACAGGGCACTGTTTCACTCAACTCATGGAAAAGGTCCAAAGTCGCTGCCATGCCAGCGGCGTCCCACAGCGGCGCAAAAGTGCGCACAAGCAGTTGCGAGACGGCCTCTCGTGGACGAAGCTGCCTCAAGGTGTTTTCTTCAGCATGACGAAGAATAAATACACCCGTCAAAGGCACAGATTCAGGCGAAGCAAAATGCCCCACCCCCCACCAAGGCGTACCATAGATTTGAAAACGCCCCTCTCGTTTGCGCAGCACAATCCGATCATCGCTGAGCGGAATTGCATCGGACACAGTCGAAGCCCACAAGGTCGCCGTAGTGGTCTTCCCCGCCCCTGAGAATCCAACAAACAGATAACCCTGATCGCCATCCTTAATAGCGGTGGCGTGCATCACCATCCCATTGTGCTGCGCAAGCCAATCAATGGCACACACCTCACTCAGAGGAAAATCCAATGGAAAAATCGGCCGCCCAAAATAATCGCCCTGTGGAGCAACATATAGCCGGCCTCCCTCATCAGCTACAGGCAAGATCAACACACAGGCAGGGTCAAGCCCAAAGGATTTTACGTGGAGGGCTTTGTGCCCTGCCCGATCATGCCATAGAGACCAGCGCTGCCCAGAGTCGAAAATTTTGTGCGCCAGGCCTAATTCCGGGAATCCCTTGAGAACAGAGAGAGAAATCTCGGGATCATGTTGTACGATAAAACGCTCAAAGGGCTCCCGAACCAGAACCCAAGGCCCAGATTCTGCTTGCCTCAAACCCAACGTAAAATCAGCAATGCAATAACGAATCTCCATAACCATTGGTTGAAAAGACGGCTTGCCCTATTGAGATGCCACTAGCTACGTGCAGAAGAAGTACAACCGAGATCGCCTGCAGCCTGGCATGAAGACTCTCCTGAAGCACCAGCGTTGTTTTTGCAAGTCGCCAAAACGGCCTCTTCAGCCACCATTTGCACCTCTTCCACCACCGGTCGAACGTACAGCTTGCGTGTGCTCTCAATGCTCGAATTCATGATGTCCCTCCTGAGAATAGTAATGACTAACTAACGCTGACTCAATGCTAATGATGCAATACGAAGATGTGCAAGCTGGCACAGAAAGTCTACATGCTGATCTTCCGTACCATTCTCACACAACGACCACCCTGGACATTGCCCACAAAACAAACGAAGGCCACACTCGGCGCACACTTGATCCAGAGAGGCAGGTCGCTCACGTTCAGCAGGGATTGCCACTCGCCATCCCTCAGCAAACGAACCCTGACGTAAATCATAGCCAGGTCCCCGAGAAATCATACATAACCCCAGATAACCATAGGGATCAATCACAAAAGCATTCATCCCCGCCCCACACGCATATCTTGCTTGTGAGTCTATGTGAGTGGACAGAGTAGTTTCGTAAAGCCGCTTCCATGCCTCCCGGCGTTTTGAATCGGCCATATCAATGGCTACAATCTCCGCAGCTGTCAAACGCTGCTTCACCGGCCCGTGATGATGATCTAAAGTTCCGTGCACCATCGGATCAAAATAAAACTGTACCCCCAAACTTTCAGCAAAAGACTTCAATGCATCCAGTTCATGGATGTTCTCCTTCATCACCACGGTTTTTAACCGGAGGGGAATGCCACGATCTAATAACAACTCGACGCCGCGCATGCACCGCGCATGCGACCCCGGAATCCCCGTAATACGCTCATATGTTTCTTGCGTATAACCGTAAAGTGTTATTTCAGTCGCAAAAGGCGGCCATTCACGCAAGTAATCCACGATCGCCGGAGTTAGCAAAGTACCATTAGTAAATACCGTTAGCAACAATCCCTTGCGCTTGGCATACGTATAAATATCCAGAAAATCACTGCGGGTAAAGGGCTCTCCCCCTGTCAATAGCAGCCACAAACACCCTTCATCTGCAATCTCATCCAAAATACGGCAAATCTCGCCATAGCTCGATTCAGGCCGCGGTGATACATTAAAGCGCGCGTCTCCCACATAACAATGTATACACCTCACATTACAGCGGTAAGTGACCTCGAGAGTCCCTGATATCGGCAGCCGTTGCCCGGCGATTTTCTCATGGAGCCGCTTGCTGAACTCGCCATAGCCCAGTTCGGGGATATGCGGGCAATCCATCGGCTACCCCTGCGCGATTGCTTTCACGGATTCCAGCTGCGCGATGAGGGCCAGGACGTCCCGCTCGGCTTGCGCGGGCTCGACCTCGTATTCGGTTACGAGGGCAGCGACGACCTCTGCAAGGGTGCGAACGCCATCAAGGCGCTCCCAGACAAAGGCCGCCGTTTCGTTGAGGGTGTAGATGCTATCGAGATCACCGACGTTATTGCGAATCGGCACGAGGATGACTTCCCCGGCAATGTTGCGCGCGACAATCGAGGGATCGTGATGGTAAATAGAAGCCAGCTCGGTCAAAGTCCCCTCCATGGGATGATCTGAAGTGAAATCTCGCCGTCCCACACTATTGAGTTCACCTTACACACTTATTATACCTGCATTGTCAAGCCTGGCAAGGATCCAGACGATGAGACAGAACGCGAAAGCTTGGCAAAGGATTAAATCCATGCTATAATTTTGTCGAAGTCTTCAGCAACTCACTTTCCATTCATCTTCTGTGAAAGCAGGCAATCGGTTGAAAAACGCTTCGATCCACATAGTATCTGAAAGGAGATCAGTGACATGGAACGGCTATTGCGCAAAAGTGTGATGGTGTTGATGGCCCTGGCGCTGGCGTTGGGCGCGTGGGGGAGGCTGCCGGTGCAGCCGGTGGCAGCGGAAGCTTGCTCAACATTGGGAGATTATCGTTCCGCAGCTACCGGGAACTGGAATGCTACAGCTACATGGGAGTATTGTGACGGATCTAACTGGGTCGCTGCAAGCTCGACTCCGACTTCTGCTAGTGGTGCTATTTCCATCCGAAATGGCCATACGGTTACCGTGACAGCCGCTGTTACGGTTGACCAAGTAACAATTGAGGCAGGCGGTCAGGTCTCAATCAATAGCGCAACCACATGGACAATTGCCGACGGGACTGGCGTTGATCTAGTAATTAACGGCATTGTTGAAAATAAGGGGACTTTCTCACCATCCGCTTCTAACGCTTGGACTCTGAATTCAGGTGCCACTTTCATACATAACACCACCACTGGCATTTCAACACCCCTCACAAGAGGAACGTTAGATCCAGCAAGTACATTCATCTATCGCGGCAGCTCAACCTTGACACCTGCTGTATCCATGTCTGGTAAGACCTATGGAAATCTCATTTTCGAAAGCACATCGGGGAGTTGGTCAACTTCATCTCTTACCGGCTCAACTGCTACGTCCATAAAAGGAGACTTTACGCTAGGAACGGGGGTTACCATTAACATGGGTACCTTTGTGGGACTAACAATAGGAGGCAATTGGACCAACAACGGCACCTTCACCGCCAGTAGTAGTCTCGTCACCTTCAACGGCACCGCCGAACAAACCATCGGGGGGAGCAGCGCCACAACCTTCAACAATCTCACCATCAATACTGGCGCGACTGTTGTCGTACCTACAACAGTGGCGGTCAACGGCACCCTCACCAACAACGGGGCGCTGAAGCAAACACGCGCAGTGAGCTCTGGCACTGTCTCCTTCCTCAACATCAGCTCCACCAAGTATTATGGTGTTGACATCGCTCCGCAGGGCGACATGGGCGATACCACGGTGACGGTCTGGGGCAATCAGGCCTGCGCCGGTACGCAGAACACGGTCCTGCGCTGCTTCGACATCAGTCCGACGACTTCGCAACAGGCAGAAATCACCCTCTACTATCGTGATGCAGAGGCAAATAGTCAGACCACACCAAATATCTGGCACTTTTCCGGTGGCAGCTGGGTACAAGCCACCGGCATTACTCGCGGCGGCACCGGGGAAGGCACCTGGGTCAAAGGCACAGTGACTACCTTCTCGCCCTTCACCTTGAGTGACAATGATCCCACCGCCGTTGACCTCACCGACTTCTCCGCTGCCTGGGACGGCGATGCCGTAGCCGTGAGCTGGGAGACGGCGCAGGAGCTCGACAATCTCGGCTTCAACCTCTATCGCGGCGAGTCGGCTGCCGGCCCGTGGACCCGCCTCAACGCGGAGCTCATCCCCACGCAGAACCCCGGCGCAGTCTTCGGCGCGACGTATACGTGGCTCGATGAGAACGTGACGCCCGGCGCGACGTACTTCTACCGCCTGGAGGACGTGGATATTTACGGCGTGAGCACTTTCCACGGCCCGGTGAGCACGGCTCCCGTGGATCCCAGCGCGGTGGCACTCGCCGCTTTCGGCGCGCGCGGGCCGGCCTTCGGGCTGCCGTTGGCGCTCGCAGCGCTGGGGTTGTGGGGGTTGGCGCGCAAACGGCGCTCGTAGTTCAATCATCGCTCCCAACCACTCTCGGAGAGGGGAGCCATACAGCACGAAGAAGCGTCTTTCGTGGGTGAGGGATTTCACTCGCGAGAGACGCTTCTCTATTGGCCGGGGCGGCTGGGGATGGCGCGGCCAGGGATGGTACGTCTGGGGATGGAATCCCCAGCCTGACACAAGCAAACCGCGCTGAAGCGCGTTGTTGGGGACCTGTCAGACCCGGAATTCATTCCGGGGCGGCTGAGGTTCACAGATTCGCTTTTTCACTGATTCGCTGACGGCTGACCGCTGATCTCTATTTTCGAAGGAGACGCCATGTGCTGGCGCACACCATCCAAAAA
>ERZ795047.4101-NODE-4101-length-12493-cov-4.473951_pt1 | contig 12493 bp, 11 predicted proteins | sample MGYA00375131_ERZ795047 | MGnify/ENA primary metagenome ERZ795047 (study PRJEB30176, sample SAMN05720228) | activated sludge metagenome | isolation source: Anaerobic digester | place: Japan | collected 2015-05-20 ... | reverse complement strand
AGCCGTTGGCCGAGGTCCCGCTGGTCGCCGACCCGCTCGGGGCGCCGGAGGGAGTCTGGCCGTTCGCGCCCGGAGCGGCCGCGCCGCCAGGGCCGCCCTGACCCATGGTCTGGACGTTGGTCACGGCGAAGCTCTTGTCGATCTGGACGATGATCTGGGTGCCGTCGGTCCGCACCATGTGGGCCTCGTAGACGCCCTCGGAGTCGGTCTCGACCCGCTGGATCGTCGCCGTGGGCTCCTTGGCCTTGGCCGCCGCCGTGACCTTGGCGGCGGTGTCACCGGTCAGCCGGGCCTCGTCCGAGCGGACCGGCTTGCTCGGGTCGGGTGCGGCCTGGGTGCCGTTCGCGGCCGGCGCCTGGGTCGTGGTCGTGGCAGTCGAGGCCGAGCCCGACGTTGTGTCGGCCGAGGCGAAGGCCGCGCCGCCGATCCCGAGAACCGCTGCCGCCAGGACCGCCGCGCCTGCGCCGACGAGGGTGTTCTTGTTCATGTCGCACATCTCCTTGGTGTGTGGGTCGGGGCGTGTCCCGACCTCGTAGGACCACAGTGCGAGCGCGCCCTATGCCGGACCTGGCACCTCGGCCTGGGCCGGCTGTGGCCTGGTGGGTGCGGGCTGTGACCCGATGTGGATCGGCTGTGCGGACGGGCCGGCGGGGCGGCGGGGTCGGCGGCCCGCGATAGGCTGAGCGCCGCGATCACGCACCGGGGCAGTAGCTCAGATGGTCAGAGCAGGAGACTCATAATCTCTCGGTCGCCGGTTCGAGCCCGGCCTGCCCCACTGCAGAACTCGCGCTGTGGCCGTGGCTCTGGATCTGTCCAGGTCAGGAGGCAACCCAGCGCATCGGGTCACCCCACCCGAGGTCTCCGACGCCAGCCTTGTCAAGAGCGAGTGCGACGAGAGTGCGCCGGTGGGCGGCGAACGTCAGGACGTGAGCGATCATCCCGCCGTATGTGAAGACCTCCGCCGGGTCGCAGAGCGCGTCGACAAAGGTCTCGTCCAGCTCTTCGGCGGCCACGACTCGACGGACCTCGGCGAGATACTTCGGCCCATCCACCGCCAGCCGTGCACGCAGAGAGAGCACGGACTCGTGGTCCTCCACCGACCAGTCGTAGTCGTACTGCCCGATCGCCGCATTCCACATCCCTAGCTGGCCCACGAGCCGGGACAGCAGCGAGCGGATCGACTGGACGTCGTCGTCCACGTCGAGCCCGATGCGTTCATCGAGTCGGTCATCGGGCAGGGTTGCGGCGCGCTCGATCATCTCGCCGACGAGCCACACATGGTGTTCGACCATCCTGGTAAGCAGATCCATCGCAGACACCTTTCTCTGGGCCGGCAGTCGGATGCCCGCCGGAGGGTGGAAGTGGATATGACTCGTCGACGGAAGGTGTATGCGCCCCGGCCGCCGCCGGAAGCTGCTCGGCGAAACACCGAAAGCTCGGTGGAAGGCGCGAGTGAACGCCTCGTTGGAGCCGTAACCCGCCCCCACCGCAATATCAAGCACCGTGTCGCGGGTCGTCACCAGCCGGTATGCCGCGCGTTCGAGCAGGATGCGTGGACGCAAAGTCGCGGGCGGTTCCCCCGCGACCGATGCGACGATGCGGTCGGCGTGGTAGCGCGAGAGGTGCAGGCGCGCCGCCAACGTCGCGGCGCTGGTACCGGGCTCGTCGAGGGTGTCGGCCAGGACGGCGACGAATGCGGCGAGGGTGTCGCTCGCGGTTGTCATACCTGACATCGTGGCGGTGGGCCGGTCGGCGCGCTTGATCGCCCTTGCGCTTCCGGCTTCGCGGTACGGTCGAGGCGGACCTTGCGCCACGCCAGGAGACGGAGACCGCCGTGCGAGCCACGATCATGCTGTGCGACTACGCAACCGTGGCTGACGGCAAGCTGTACATCAGCGGGGGCGGCTGGAGCGTGACGAACGCCCAGGTGCCCGCATCGGCCGTCGCGGCGAAGTTCGAGGTGCCGTGGACCCAGGCCAACCAGCCGATCCGCATCGCCTTCCGGCTCATCGACGCCGACGGCGCGCCGGTCCTTCTCGCCGGGCCCCAAGGGCCACTCCCGGTCGGCGCCGAGGCGGTGCTGGAGGTGAGCCGGCCGTTAGGCGTGCCTGCCGGGACGCCGATCGACGCGCCGATGGCCTTTGGAGTCCCGCCCCTCAGCCTGGCGGCGGGTCGCCGGTTCAGCTGGGTCCTCGAAGTGGACGGTGAGACCCGCGAGGACTGGACCCTGACCTTCAGTACCCGCCCAGCCGGCGAGCACCCCTGAGCCGCGCGGGTAGCGGTGCCGCGGGCGGCGGCGTTGGTCGGCCGACTCGTACGCCGCCTGCCGCCCAGTCGGGTCAGCGTCAACCACCGGGACGATGGTCGCCGTTCAGGAGGCGCGCCGAGTGTCGCCACGACCCCTGGGGTGCGCATGCCACGTCGGACGGGAGGGCGTTGTCGGCCCCTATGCCGTGCACCACTGACTGAAGCAGTGGGCCTTTGCTCCAGCATGCGAGGCAGTGGGCCTTTGCTCCAGCATGTGAAGCAATGGCCCGCTGCTCCCGGATACGAAGCAGAGGCCCGCTGCTCCCGGATACGAAGCAGAGGCCCTCTGCTCCCGAATGTGGAGCAGAGGGCCGTTGCGTCGAGGGGTGGAGCAGAGCATAGGGAGGCGAAGAGCCCTCACGGGACGGCCAAGGGCCGCCCGCCAGGCTGCCTCACCTCCCGCGTCAGCGTCAGCGTCAGCGTCAGCGTCGGTCGACAAGCCCCGGACGCGGGCGGCCGGACCCGGTCAGGGCGAGGCGTCACCCCGCGTCAAGGGTGGCCCGCATCGCCTCGACCATGTGGTCGATGTCGGCCTCGGTGCAAACCAGTGGCGGGGCGAGCCGGATCGTCGAGCCATGGGTGTCCTTGGCCAGGACACCGCGGCGCGCCATACCCTCGCACAACCGGCGACCGGTCATCAGCGAGGTGTCGACGTCGACCCCGGCCCACAGCCCACGCTGGCGGATCCCGACGACGCCGTGCCCCTCGAGGGTGCGCAGAGCCGTGTGGAGCTCCTCACCGAGCCGCCGGGCCCGCTCCTGGAACTCCCCGGTCTTGAGCATGAGGACGACCTCGTGCCCGATCGCGCAGGCCAGCGGGTTGCCGCCGAAGGTGGACCCGTGCGAGCCGGGCGTGATGACGTCCATGACGTCGTGGTTCGCGGCGATCGCCGAGACGGGCATGATCCCGCCGCCGAGGGCCTTCCCCATGACCCAGATGTCCGGGACGACCAGCTCGTGGTCGCACGCGAAGGTCTTCCCGGTCCGCGCGAGACCGGACTGGATCTCGTCCGCGACCATGAGGACGCCGTGCCGCGTACAGAGCTCGCGCACCGCTGCGAGATAGCCGTCCGGCGGTATGACGACCCCGCCCTCACCCTGGATGGGCTCGAGCAGGACCGCGACGGTGTGCTCGGTGATGGCGGCCTCGACGGCGGCTGCGTCGCCATACGGGACGATCGTGAAGCCGGGCGTGAACGGCGAGTAGCCCTCCCGCGCAACCGGGTCCGTCGAGAAGCCGACGATGGTCGTCGTCCGACCGTGGAAGTTGCCGTCCATCACGACGATATTGGCCCGCTCCGGGTCGACCTTCTTGACCTGGATGCCCCATTTGCGGCTCACCTTGATGGCGGTCTCGACGGCCTCGGCACCGGAGTTCATCGGGAGGATCATGTCCTTGCCGGTGAGCTCGGCCAGCTCGCGGGCAAACTCCCCGAGCCGGTCGTGGAAGAACGCGCGGCTCGTCAGCGTCAGGGTGGCGAGCTGCTCCTGCGCGCGCGCCACCAGCCGCGGGTGGGAGTGGCCGAAGTTGAGCGCCGAGTACCCGGAGAGGCAGTCGAAGTACTCCCGTCCCTCGACATCCCACACCCAGGCACCCTCGCCGCGGTCGAGCACGACCTCGAGCGGGTGATAGTTGTGGGCGGCGTACCGCTCGACCACCGCGATGTGGTCGGTCGTGGACATCGAGACCGCTGTAGCGGGCATGTCGACTTGCCTTCCTCCGGACGCTGCCGGTGCCGTTGGCCCGCGGCAGCGCCGGTGGGCGCGACCGCGGGCTCCTCCCGGCTACGGTACAGCCCCACCGGGCGAGCCACGCGAGGCGGTAGCGTGTTCGCGTCCCGATGACGGGCCCTGTGCCGGGGCCCGTCACCCGCTCGGGAAGGAAACGCCCGAAATGACCGAACGCCGGCCAGACGACACCGCCGCAGCCCCCGCCGTGGGTGCGGACCTGCTCCTGCGCCGAGTCCGTCTGGTCCCGCTCGACGGTATGCCGACCCCGTCCGTTGAGACCGACGTCCTCATCCGGACCGGCCGGATCACCGCGGTCGGGCCAGGCCTGGACCGCAGCGGTCACGGCAGCCGCGGCGGTCCCGGCGGCCGGTCCGACCTACGCGGCTCGGACCTCGAGGTCTACGACGGCGCGGGCCGGTTCGTCATCCCGGGCCTGTGGGACCACCACGTCCACCTCGTCCAGTGGGCGCTCACCGCCTCGAGGCTCGACCTCAGCGGCACGTCGAGCGCGTCGGCCGTCCTCGACCGGGTTGCCGGGCACCTGCGCACTCTCGGGCCGGGCTCGGAGCTGGTCCAGGGGTACGGCTATCGAAGCGCGGCCTGGCCCGAGCGCCCGAGCGTCGCTCAGCTCGACACGGTCACCGGCAGCCGCCCGGTCGTCCTCGTCAGCGGCGACGCCCACAACGGCTGGCTCAACTCGGCCGCCTTCACCCTCCTCGGGGTCCCCCGGGTCGAGGGGCCGCTGGAGGAGGACGACTGGTTCCCCATCTACGGGCGGCTTCAGGACCTGCCGGGGGCGGCCGAGGCCGCGGCGGCGGCATACCGCCGGGAGGTGCGGCGAGCCCACGCGAAGGGGATCGTCGGGGTGACCGACCTGGAGTTCGACCGCGGCCACGTCCAGTGGCCGCGCCGGATCGCCGCAGGCATCGACACCCTGAAGGTGCGCGTCGGTGCCTACGCCGAGGAGCTCGACGACATCCTCGCCGCGCGGCTGCGGACCGGCGATCCCCTGCCCGGTGGCGGCGGGATGGCGGTCATGGGTCCGCTGAAGATCATCTCGGACGGCTCGGTCAACACGCGGACGGCATACTGCTGTCATCCGTATGCCGATACGAGTAACGACATGGACCGCGGTCCGGACGCGCGCGGCGGCTACGGACGCCAGCTCACTCCCCCGGACGTTCTGAGCGAGCTGCTCGCCCAGGCGCACGCCAACGGCCTCACAGCCGCCGTGCACGCGATCGGGGACGCCGCGAACCGGGACGCGGTCGAAGCCTTCGCGGCCACCGGGGCGCGGGGCAGCATCGAGCACGCTCAGCTGCTCCGGCGCGAGGACATCCCCAGGATGGCCGCGCTGGGCGTGGCGGCGAGCGTCCAGCCGGCGCACCTGCTCGACGACCGGGATATCACCGAACGGCTGTGGGCGGGCCGATGCGACCGGGCGTACCCCTTCCGCTGGCTGCTCGATGCCGGGGTCGAGCTGCGGTTCGGTTCGGACGCGCCGGTCGCGCCCCTGGACCCGTGGCTGGCCATGGCCGCCGCGGTGCATCGCAGCGCCGACGAGCGTCCACCGTGGCACGGCGAGCAGGCCCTGAGCGTCGCTGAGGCCCTGCGCAGCAGCGTCGACGGCATCCTCGCCGTGGCTCCCGGCGGGCCCGGTGACCTCGTCCTGCTCGACGAGGACCCGCTCGCCGGCGCCGACTCCTTGCCCACAGGAACGCTCGCAGCGCGGCTGCGGGCGACGCCGGTGGCGGCAACCGTCGTCGCCGGTCGGGTCGTCCACGGGTGAGCGGCGGCGCGTGATATCGTCTGATATCTAACAGGAGGTGGACCGTGCCGGATGTGCTGATTCGCAACTTCCCCGCCGACGACCTCACCCTGCTCGATGAGCAGGCTGCCCGGATGGGCATCTCACGGACCGAGTACCTGCGTCGGCACCTTCATCGTGAAGCGCGTCGCACGGCAGGCTCGGTGACCGTCGGCGACCTTCGCGCGGTGGCCGAGCTGTTGCCCGACCTCGCCGACGACACGATCATGTCCGATGCCTGGTCATGAGCACGTCCTGGCTGGTCGACAAGTCCGCGCTCGTTCGCCTGGGCTCGAGCCCCGACGCTGAGGAGTGGGCGAACCGGATCGAGCGCGGACTCGTTGCCATCAGCACCGTCACCCTGCTCGAAGCGGGCTTCTCCGCCAGGTCAGCAGTCGAGCTGTCCCGGGCCTTGGGCTCAGCACCATTGGCCGCGATGCCGGTGGAGTACCTCAGCCCCGCCGCCGAGGACCGTGCGGTCGACGTGCAACGCCTCCTGGCCGAGCACGGGCACCATCGCGGGCCGTCCATTCCCGACCTGCTGATCGCCGCCGCGGCCGAAGTGAGCCGGCGAACCGTGCTTCACCTGGACAAGGACTTTGACCTCATCGCCGAGCTCACCGCCCAACCCGTCGAACGCCTCCGCACCGAGTAGACCGTGCACTCGAGGCGCACAACCGGCCGCAGGGTGAGACGCCGAGAGGCGCCCCTGGGGGCGCCTCTCGGATGGGGGTGCTGGTGGCTCCCCCGGTTGGACTCGAACCAACAACCTACCGGTTAACAGCCGGTTGCTCTGCCAGTTGAGCTACGGAGGATCGGCAGCCGGAACTCTACCAAGAGCGCCGCGCGATACCGAATCAGGCCCGGTCACGGCAGCGGCATACCGACCTGTTCGCGAAGGTACGCACGGACCCGCCACACCTGGTCGGCCACCTCCGGGTCGTCGGGCCGGGCGAACCGGCCGAGGACCACCTGGTCGAACAGCTCCCCGGTCGCGAGGTTGCGCCGGATCGCGATCCGCCCGGAGCGCCGGTCGCCGAGGTCGAGGGGGTGGGTGAGGACCGCGCTGGCCTGGACCCGCTCACGCACCACGGTGAGCAGGCGTTCGGCGTCGTCGAGCGCCCACTGCGCCGGCCGGGCGCCGTCCACCCAGGTGACGACCAGCCTGGCCGCCTCGCGGCTCCACGACGCACCGTCGACGTGATGCCAAGGCCGCTCCCAGCCGCCCTCCCCGGTGAGCACCAGCCGGTATGTCGTTGCGACGACCCAGCCGTCATGGCCGCTCGGCACGGCGGCGGCGAGGACCTTCTCGCCACGCCCGAGCGCGACGCCCTGTAGTGCCTCGTCCGGGATCTCGGTGCGATGCCTGCTCCAGCGCGCCACGCTCACCCGCCTGCTCGGGCCCGAAGGTCGGCGAGCTCGCGCTGGAGCAGCTGCAGCTCGCGGGCCACCTGGCGCTGCCGGTCCGGGTCGGGCTGCTCCGCGGAGTCGAGCCGGCGCAGCGCGCTCATCGCGTCAGCCACGCGGGCCTGCAGGCCGGACTCGATGACCCGGGCCAGCAGCCCGTCGACATACCGACGGTCGGGAGCGCCACTGACCGGGTCCATCTGGACCGGCAGCCCCGCGACCGCGAGCTCACCGACGAGGGGCTGCAGGCCGTCCGGAACCGCGGCAGACACCGACGCCACCCAGGCGCTGAGCGGGGCGTCGGCCTGCGGGCCCCCGAGCTGCTGCGCCGCCGCGACGACGGCGCGATGTGCGGGCGCCCGGAAGGCCAGCGCGTCGAGCGCGACGAAAGCCGGCCCGTCGACGAGCTCGGGGTACTGGAGGATGCACTGGAGCAGCTGGCGCTCGGCCTGGACGACGGGATCGCGCAGGTCCGGCGGCGGGATTTCGGCGGGCCCGTCCTCGACGTGGTCGAGGTCGTCGGGCGGGGCGGCCGACGGCCTCTCGGTCGGGGGGTTCTTGGCCGCCCGCGCCACTTCCGAGGCCACCTGCTCGACCTCCACCCCGAGCCAGCCGGCGACCGTGCGGACGTACTCCGGTCGCAGCGACCGGTCGCGGATCGAGGCGATGATCGGCGCGGCGGCGCGGATGCCGCTCACCCGGCCCTCGGCGGTGCCGAGGTCGAAGCGCCGGATCGTCGTGCGGACGGCGAACTCGAACATCGGCACGGCATCCTCGACCAGCCCACGCACGGCGAGCTCGCCGGAGGACAACCGCAGGTCACACGGGTCCTGGCCACCGGGCGCGACGGCGACATACGACTGGGCGGCCCACCGCTGGTCATCGGCGAAGGCGCGCATCGCCGCCTTCTGGCCGGCCGCGTCGCCGTCGAAGGTGAAGACGACCTTGCCCGGCGCGAGCTCGGCCTCGTCGCGGATCAGCCGGCGGAGCACCTTGACGTGCTCGGCGCCGAAGGCCGTGCCGCACGTCGCGACGGCGGTCCCGACTCCGGAGAGGTGGCAGGCCATGACGTCGGTGTACCCCTCGACGATGACGGCGAGCCGGTCCTTGGCGATGGCCTTCTTCGCCAGGTCGAGGCCGTAGAGGACCGAGGTCTTCTTGTAGATCGGGGTCTCCGACGTGTTGAGGTACTTCGCCTCGATCCGGTCGTCGTCATAGAGGCGCCGGGCGCCGAAGCCGACCGTGTCGCCGGTGATATCGCGGATCGGCCAGACGAGCCGGCCGCGGAACCGGTCGAAGAGGCCGAACCGGCCCCGACCGGCCAGGCCGGCGGTGACGATCTCGTCCTCGCTGAACCCCTTGCTGCGCAGATGGGCGGCCAGCGCCTCACCGGCCTTCGGGGCGTACCCGACGCCGAACTGCTTGGCCACCGCGCTGTCGAAGCCCCGGGAGCGCATGAAGTCCCTCGCGGCTCGGGCCTCGGCGCCCGACAGCAGCTCCGCGCCATAGAACTCCGCCGTCACGCGGTTTGCCTCGACCAGCCGGGCCCGCCGGCCCTGCCCGAGCCCGTCGTCGCGAGCGCCCTTGCCGCCGGGGCCGGTCTCGTCATACCTCAGCTGGATGCCGAGCTTGCCGGCGAGCCGTTCGACGGCCTCGGCGAAGGACAGATGCTCGACCTTCTGGACGAAGGAGATGACGTCGCCGCCCTCGCTGCAGCCGAAGCAGTGCCACACCCCGAGCGCGGGGCGGATGGTGAAGGACGGGGTCTTCTCCTCGTGGAAGGGACACAGCCCCTTGAGCGACCCTGGGCCGGCCGAGCGCAGCGAGACGTGCTCGCGGACGACGTCCTCGATCGAGGAGCGGTCCTTGACCGCGGCGAGGTCGTCGGCGTTGATCCGTCCGGCCATGTCACCTCCTCGGGTCGTCGCTGCCCGCAGTCTAGGAGCCTGGACCGTCAGCCGGCCCACTGTCGGTGCAGCGCGACCGCTCGGGCGTCGGTCAGCGAGGCCACCTGGTCGATGACGACCCGCAGCCGGGCGGCCTCGTCGGCCGCCGTCGCGTAGTCCACCCAGAGGTCGGGGTCGAGCCGCCCCGCGGGGTCGGACTGGTATGCCGCGCACAGCTCGGCGATGACCTCGCGCTCCTCGGCGTGGATGGCGAGCAGCCCGTCGGCGTGCATGACGAAGTGGGCGGCCGTGCCTTTGAGGACGGCACACTCGGCCCGGATCGGGTCCGGGACGACCAGCTCGGCGGCATACCGGGCCAGCGGTCCGTCGCCATACCGGGCCCGGGTAGCCTGCTCGACCCCCCCGACGAAGCGCCCGATGAACTGGCTGGTGAGGTCCTTCAGCGCCGCCTGGTCGGTGCGGGTGCCGTCATACCGTCTGGGGAAGAGGCCGCTGCCGACGAGCCGGTCCAGTGCCGCTGCCAGCTCACCTGGGTCAAGATCCGGCGCGTATGCCGAGTGCGCCTCGGCCAGGGCCGGCTCCATGTCGGCGCGGGAGCTGAGCACGCGGACATCGACCAGCCCCGCCGCGACCGCGTCCTCGACGTCGTGGACCGAGTAGGCGACATCGTCGGACCAGTCCATGACCTGGGCCTCGAGGCAGCGCCGCCGCTCGGGCGCGCCCTCCCGGAGCCAGCCGAAGACGTCGCTGTCGTCGGCATAGGCGCCGAACTTCGGGGTCGGGTAGGGCGCGCTGCCGTGGACCCACGGGTACTTCGCGACCGCGTCGAGGCTCGCGCGGGTGAGGTTGAGCCCGGCGGAACGGCCGTCCGGATGGTGCCTTTTTGCCTCTAGGCGGGTGAGCAGGCGCAGGCTCTGGGCGTTGCCCTCGAAGCCGCCGATGTCGCGGGCCACCTCGTTGAGGGCGGTCTCGCCGTTGTGGCCGAACGGGGGGTGGCCGAGGTCGTGGGCGAGACAGGCCACCTCGACGACGTCGGCATTGCAGCCGAGCCCCTCACCGAACTCGCGGCCGATCTGGGCGACCTCGAGGGAGTGGGTGAGCCGGTTGCGGACGAAGTCGTCGAAACCTGCGGTGAGCACCTGGGTCTTCGCCGCGAGCCGGCGCAGGCTGGCCGAGTGGAGCACCCTGCCACGGTCCCTGGCGAAGTCGTCCCGGTCGGCTCGCTTGCGCGCGGGGTCCTCGGCGAGCCAGCGCTGCCGGTCGGCGGCGGTGTAGCCCGTCATTGGCGTTCCTGCGCCGCGTCGCCGTCGGCGTCGGCGTCGGCGGCCGAGGTGGCAGCGGCGACTGCGACGGCGTGTGCGCGGGTGAGCCAGGCCGGGGTCTCGCCATACCGCTGCGGTCGGATGAGCCGGCCTGCGGCACAGTCGGCGACGAGGTCGGCGAAGCGGCTCTCCCGTGTGCGCTCCTGCTTGGCCGAGAGCACCCAGTAGGTCGCCAGCTTGCGGTATGACGCCGTCGCTTCCGCCCAGAAGGCTTGGGCCGCGGGGTTCGCTACCAGCCGGGCCGCGAGCTCGTCGGGCAGTCCCACCTCGGCCTGCTCGTAGGCGTAGACGACTTGTCGGTCAGCCGTACGGTTTTCCCAGGCGGCGATGCCGGCCGGCGTCATCCGCCCAGCGGCGGTGAGCTCCTCGACCGAGGCGAGGTTGATCCGGCTCCATACGGAGCCCTTCTTGCGAGGCGTCCAGCGTTGGCGGACCGCGTCGTCGTCGAGCCGTTGGACGACCGAGTCGATCCAGCCGTAGCAGAGCGCCTCGCGGACGGCGTCGGGGTAGAGCAGACCGCGCTTTGTCACGTGCTTCTTCCAGAACCCCACCCACAGCTCGGTCTCCGTGGCGTGGTGGGCGTCGAGCCAGGCGCGGAACTCCTCCGCGGAGTCGAAGAAGCGCGCCGGGCGCTCGCCGGTGCCGCCAGGGCGACCCGGCCCAACGCCGGGCTGGCCGCGCCCGCGGTCGCTCTCCGCCGCCATGTCCGCCGACTCACTCACGGACGACCTCCAACCGGCGGCCGCAAACGCAGTCCACGGGGCCTCTCTGGCGCCCTATGCCGTGCTCCACATCCCGGAGCAGAGACCCACTGCCCCTCATTCCGACGCATAGGCCACTGCTCCACCTCTCGGCGCAGAGCGCCATTGCTCCACATCCCGGAGCAGAGACCCACTGCCCCTCATTCCGACGCATAGGCCACTGCGCCACATTTCGACGCAGCGACTCATTGCTCCAGCCCGGGACGCAGTGGGCCACTGCCCCACATCCCGGAGCAAGGGCCTGCTGCCCCACATCCCGGAGCAGAGCGCAACTGCCCCACATCCCGACGCAAAGGGCACTGCTTCCGATGTCGGAGCAGCGGCCCTCTGCGTCGAGATACGGAGCACGGCATAAGGCACCCAAAGAGACACCACGAACGCGCTCGCGACCGGCGCACACGCCCCAGCGCGAGACGCACGCAAGTCGATCGCCATCGCCCCACGGCAGGCAGCCCAACACGCCCCACGGCGGGGCCCCCAACACGCAGCGCGGGCGGTCAGCGTCCGGCGACGAGCACGCGTCACCGCGCCGCTCTCCCGGCGCGGCGCCCAACGATCGTCCCCACGACGGCGGCCACCCAGCCCGTCTCACCGTTCATCCACCGCACGGCAACGAGGTTCGTGGGCACCAGGAAGTCGTCGTCTCGGTCCGAGCCCACCCCGATCTCGACCCCGAAGGCGTCACTGACCCGACCCCAACGCAGATCAGTCGCCGTGGTGAGGTAGTGGGCGATCCCCAGCCCGTAGCGCTCCACTAGCGGGTCGTGGTCGGGGCGCTTCGAGGCCCGAAGGGCAGACCACGCCAGGTACGTCCGGTCATAGCCGGCCGCGAGGGAACCGAGGTTCCCAGCGTCCACCCCATCGGCGGCGAGGGCGGCCAGCGCCGCGTCGATCCTGCGCTGTCCGGCGTCGTCCAGGGGCAACAGACGCGGTATGACGAGCGGGGTCGCCTCAGCCTCGGCGGCATCCAGCTCCTCCAGCTGCGGGGCCGGCTCGGGCACCGAACGGCTCTCACTTCTGTCCCGGAACCACGCCATGGCGCCCAGCGTACGGGGCCGCCCCGGTGGCCGCCCGTTCCCTTGGCCGCCCGCCCCCGTGGCCGCCCGCTCCCTTGGCGGCCCGCCCCCTTGGCGCCCACCACCTGAGAGGCGATGCGACGTCAGCCGCGACGCGATGCGACGACAGCCGCGACGCGATGCGACGTCAGCCGCCGGAGACCGACAGCTCGGCCTGGCCGACGAGGACCCGCTGC
>ERZ795047.4098-NODE-4098-length-12501-cov-5.902218_pt1 | contig 12501 bp, 11 predicted proteins | sample MGYA00375131_ERZ795047 | MGnify/ENA primary metagenome ERZ795047 (study PRJEB30176, sample SAMN05720228) | activated sludge metagenome | isolation source: Anaerobic digester | place: Japan | collected 2015-05-20 ... | reverse complement strand
GAAGCATGGCCGAGCATACGATATTTGAAGCAACCAGCGGCGCCCCCAGCACATTCTTGTTCAGTCTCGCCAAAGACGGCGGAGACTGCACCGTGGTCAGCGGAAACAGCTGCGGCGGCAAAATAGAAGCAGATCTGAGCCTCATAAGCCGCAAACAGCTCAAAGTAAAGGGTGTCAGCAACGGCGCTCAGGAATTTGATTCCGCCATAAACATTCTTGCGCAAAAAATACTGAATTTCCAAGGTCTGATTGACGCGAGATATCCCCTTCAGGAAGCGGCCGCCGCTTTCAAGGATATGGAAGAGGGAAAGGGCACGGTAATAATCGACCTCATTTAGCGGTCGGAAAGTCGGGTCGGTATGAGAAATATTATTTCTCATAAACTAAGAGAAAAATTGTATGAGCCGAAAAACAAAAGACCTCATAGCTTTGTGCGTCGTTATTGTATTGGCGGTGAGCATATTCGCCATTGTAATTTACGATGCCGTATCGGCTAATAAACAGCCTCCCGAGCTTGATATTTACATTGACACAACGCCCATAAATTACACCGACGCCGACAAGGCGGCATACGCTTTCAAGTTTTCACAGACAATCGTAAATCTTGCCAAACAGCTCGGATTAAGCGCAGACGGTTCGGAAGTAAATACTCTTCTTTCGAGGACTCTTTCGGCGATGAGTAAAGCGCGCATTCCGGCCGAGAAGCTGGGAAAGATTGCCGACGCGATAACCGACTCTTCCCAGGACATTGTCGATTTTTTCACAACAAACAGAAACATTGACGAAGACGACGCTGCAGAGCTTCTGCTTAACGCAAAAGTAAAGAAAATCGCCGAGTTTTCCCGCAGCTTTTTTGTTAAAACAACCCTCAACGAGGAAGAGTTTGCTTACGTTCTGTACCAATATATGCTCGCCAACGCTTCCACTTCCTACAAGCAGGCGATGAACAAGCTGGGCAAAAACGACTATATAACCTTTATTTCCAACACGTTTTTCCTGCTCAATACCCTTGACGAGATTTCGCAAAGCGATTCGCGAAAGGCGCAGAGCAATGTGCTGCAAGCCGCGCTTTACGAACTCGGAAGCGATTATATCGACATTCTCGACAAAGCGGGCAACGACACCATAACCAAAATACTGGGCTTTGAATGGAATTACTCCGGCACAGACCAAAAGGCAGAAACGCTCAACGATTATTCGGAAAAAATCACAAGCAAAGTAGCTTTCATTTTCGGCACTTTCGGATATGCCATGAGAGAAGTCAAGCGAGAAAACATTGACGTTCTGACAAAATATGTCTCCCTTAAGGACGGGAAGGAGAAAAACGACTGTCTAATTTACCTTGAATGTGAAATTTCAAAGGTTCTGTCCTCGGCGTTGACGAGCGGAGAAAAATACCTTGAAGACAACGAAACAGAGGACGTAACGGCAATTCTCAAACAGCTTATTTTTGACGCCTACAGAATGAGAATTACCATTACCGACGAGGAAGAGGATACCGTTCTTGCGGCGAAATACAATACAGATTTTGACAAGTTTGCTCAGAGCATGAATTATTTTGCCGACAAAAATCTCACTTTGGACGAGGTTTCGTCCATGACAGATACAGTATACTACAATGAGCTGCTTAACAATGCCAAAAACATAAACGGCATTACCCAGACGCTGGACGACTTCGGATTTAATCTTATCTACATCTGGATGGGACACATCCTTAGCGGCATAAGCACGGAGGCGCAATGACAAATACCATTTTAGAGGTAAAAAACCTCTCAAAAATCTTCACCAATATGACTGATTATGTCCTTAAAGACATAAATCTCACTATAGACAAAGGGGATTTTGTTTCAATCCTGGGCGAATCGGGCTCCGGCAAAAGCACACTGCTGACAATCCTTGGCGGTATGGATATGCCTACCGAAGGGGAAGTGCTTCTTGAAGGAACGGATATAACAAAACTAAAGGAAAAGGATCTTGCACACCTTCGCCGCACGCGAATAGGGTTTGTGTTCCAGTTCTTCAACCTCGCGCCCTATCTTACCGTTGAGGAGAACATCGTCCTTCCCATGGTGCTGGAGAGAAAGACGCAAAAAGACTACGGCGAGAAACTGAAGTACTATCTTGAATATCTCAAGCTTACCGACCTTGCGAAAAAAATGCCGGGCACATTATCGGGCGGCGAACAGCAGAGGGTGGCAATTGCGCGCGGACTTATCTACCAGCCCGACATAATCTTCCTCGACGAGCCCACGGGCAACCTCGACAGTAAGTCGGCAAAGGAGATAATGGAGCTTTTAAAACGCATTAACGGCGAATTTAACACAACTATCGTTCAGGTAACCCACAGCGAGACCAACGCGTCCTACGGCAACAAAATCATAAGGATTAAGGACGGCAACATCATAGAGGAAATGGTGCTGGCCGAAAAGTAGAATGAACATACTGATCGCCCATACTTTACGAAGCATAAGGAAAAACGCAGGACAGTTTGCGGTAATTCTCATTACCGTGACCATTGTAACTGCGATGTTTTTCGTTACGCTAACTATCGGCGACCTTTTTTACAACCTCAACGTTGCGCTCGACTCCCGCCTTGGCAGCGCGACCGATATTACCCTCTCCGGCGATGTCTTCCCGAGCGCAAAGTTCAACGAGTTTTTGACTGAGTACGATAAAGACATCGAATACGTCGACGCCTACCTTCAGATAGGCGCACTGTTCAAAAACGAAAACTCCGACGACAAGACCAGCAAAGCGGTTTTAGTTGAGGCCGCCGACACAAAGACGCTCGCGGCAAGATACCCCAAGATGCTGAAAGTCGCCGACGAACATAAATTTACCTATCAATACCCTGCGGTATGGGCGGGCAGGTCGTTTATGGAAGAAAACGACCTGATTGTAGGGCAGGTTGTGGAAATCTACCTCGACATGTACCACAGCTATCAGAAGATGACGATAACTTACGTCTTTGAAAACGAAGGATTTTTTGCAAATACCACCGTAAACAACCTCATAATCGACTATTCCTCGATAAACGCAAAAGGCATGCTCAACCTTGCCAACATAAAACTAAGCGAGGATGCCGACATTGACGCAATAAGTAAAGCTCTGTATGAGCATATGGACAACGACAGTCTTTCGGTATCTCCCTCGGTCGACTACGAAAGAGTGGAAAGGGTGGTAAAAAACAACCAACTTCTCTTAAACGTAAGCCTTGTATTTGTCATTGCGCTTATGCTGTTTATACTTTTCACTTCTTACCTTGTCGTCACAAAGAACAGATTAAACGAAATGGTGATATTCAAGGCGGTCGGCGCGACCAATCTTCAAACCACGCTGATTATCCTTTCCGAAGCGCTGTTTTACGGTTTTATCGGCGCAGTCCTCGGACTAATAGCGGGACGAGCCGGTATGGGAATTGCCGTCAGGATGATGATCCCGCAGTTTTCTGACGCTGTGCGCTTTACCGCAGGAGATTATATCATCTCCTTTGTGCTCGGTTGCCTTATTTCGGTAGCCGGCGCATTTGTCCCCGCAATAAGAATGGGAAGGGAGAATATAAGAGAGCTTACCTCGGGAGATGTCCGTATCCCTCGGCGCGTTCCTATTTACGCGGTCATAACCGCGACTGTGCTCCTAATCGCATTTTCGATAATGCTGATACTTCTACCCAGGTTTACACTGTATATCACCATTGCGCTTATTGTCGTTGTCGCGGTATGGATTGTGCTGGTCATCCCTTACATCATAAGAGGTATTTCCTATCTCTTCAGACTGGGTAAAGGCAGACACCGCATCGCGGGAATATCTATAAAGCGCAATTCCTACTCAAGAACGCTCTCGGCAATGCTGGGCAGCATAATAACCTTTACGTTCATAGTAATAAGCATAATTAACATAATAATTTATGCGGTAACGCCCTACAATACGAGGTTCGAAGCCGACTTTGTAATCGAGTCCATTGACGGAAGCGACCTTGCCGCGGTGCGGGAAACTACGAGCAAAATCAAAGGCGTGGAAAACGCATTTATCTACTACAGTTTACCCGGTATATGGCTTTCGGATACCCAAACCAAGGACTATATGATTTACACAGTCGACAACACCGACGCCGTGGAAGGGATAGCCGAACAGGTTAGCGGGCAGACGCTCGCATGGTTTAACCGAGAACTAAAGCCCGTAATAGTAAGCTACGACCTCATGCAACGATTTAACCTTGTCGAAGGGCAGGAAATTACCATAACGGCAGGGGACAAGAATTCGGTTAAGGGCACACTGGACGGGAAGTTCACTGTCGTGGGCATGGATTACGCCATGACCAACACGGACAGGGTAATGATAATCCCCGAGGCCTCGCTTCTTATCGGCGGCAAGAAGCCCGATGCCGATAGCATGGTGTTTGTAAACGCCAAAGAAAATGTGTGGAAGAAAGACCTCTATTATCAGATAAGGGACAAGATAGAAACGCAATACTGCTATATCCTCGAGTACGAGGACTGGGCGTTCGCCACCAGCGTGGGCATAAAGGGCATAATGGGACTTCTTACCGCGCTTCAGTTTATCGTCAGCGCCGTCGCTATGACGGGACTTGTGAACCTTACCATCGTCACGCTCCTCAACCGTAAGCAGGAATTCCGCATTTACGAGTCGGTGGGTATGGACAGAAAGAGCTATATTCTTACCGTACTGTGCGAGGGACTTATTGTCGCTTTCGGCGGGGGGATAACGGGATTTATTCTTTCGCTTATAATAAACAGGCTGATACCGAGTTTTGCCCTGCTTATCGACAGATATGTCATATTTACCGCCATCCCGTGGTATATCCCCGTGACAGCCGCCGCCGCGATAATAATCTACGCCGCAGTATATCTTGCCATTTACGCCTCGAGGAAGGAGAGATACGTCTACAACAGGGAAATAATGAGATAAGTTTTGTTGAAACATACAAAGTTATATGATATAATTACTAAGTCTTATACGGGAAAATAATCGGTCAGGTAATAAAAAACAAAGGACATTCGTTATGAGAAAATCGCTAAAAAAATTCGTCGTTTTATTACTGCTTGCAGGTATCGTTATCTGTGCGCTGTCGCTCTTTGGTTGCGTTAAAAAAGGTGACGGCACCGATATACTCGATCTTGATAAGGTGGAACATCTCAAAGAAATCAGGCAGAACGGCGACCTCGTTTTCGAGTGGCTCAAAACTTATAGTCCTTCAAAACCCACCCTTATAGTTTTTCCCGGAGAATGGACCGACAACGCCCAAAACGATTTTTCCATTAATCTCGACGAGTCGGAATACACGATGTACAACGCTACATCCAATCCCACAAATTACGTTGTTCTCAAAAACAATCCCGGCTACAACAACAACGGTTTTAAGCACGACCTCGGCGAGTATTGGTTTACGGTTGCGTCGTATAACGTAGCTGTTTTCCACTGGGAGAGGTTTGCCGACGATGACGCGGAAAGCATTTCCAGCAAGCTTTATACCGTGCCTAAAATGCGCTACAGAAACGACGACGGCACATACGAAACCATAAGAGTGCCCAAAGAGGGTCTTGCCAGTATAGTAACTTCATTATACCTCAAGGAAATGGAAGGTAAAGCCAACGGAAGGGAAATCCGCTTTGTCGGAAACGGCGTGGGCGCAAACCTTGCTCTGTCTGTAAGCGACCTTCTTACGACATATTACGGCAACAAGCTTATCGAGGGCACATATCTTCCCCGTAGACTTGCGCTTTGCGACCCCTATCTTTCCATGTCGGATATGCACCTTGACATTCCGTGGGACAAGACCATCGACACGAAGAACGGCACCATGGGCATGATAAACGCCATGCTCGGCAAAGTCACCGCCGTGGGTACGGTCTGCGAAATGATAGAAAACAAGGAAATGAGCCTCTATAAGACTACAGTTGTCGACGAGCACGGAGTGGAGAGCGAGGTTGAACTTTACCGCGAGATTTACGCTTACGAAGTTGACAGAAAGAGCGCCGCGATAGAAAACCTTTTTAACGGTATTAAGTCAAAAGTCGCCTATCTCGAATTAGCGCAGAGTTACTCCTTGAAATTCTCGGAAAGATATAAAAAGTTTAAGAGAATTGCGCTCGACTGGTATCTTTACAGCATAATAGGCAGCGACGACACAAGGATAGGCTATCCCAGTACCGACCCGTTTGCTTCGGGCTCGACCTACTCCAATACAAACTGGGGTCCCAATTCCACCAGGCCTATAATTAACGACAGACAGAGCAATAACGACACGTCCGGCGGCACGGCAAGCTCGCGCGGCCTGAAATTCGGCGTGAGCGCCTGGACGCCCACCGTTTATACAAGGGCGCTTAAGGGTATTTCCTTCACCCAGAAGAAATTCACGACAAACGCTTCCAGCAACGTTCACGGCGTGCCCACTTACAATTATGCCATGTACATTCTGGAGTATTTCTCTTCCGAAAACTATCAGAAGAGCAATCAGACCAATTATACGCTTATCTGCGGATACATCTACTTTGACGAAAACGACGACGGACTGATAAACGACGGCGCAGACAGAGGAATGGCCAACGCGACTGTCAATTTCGACATCGCCCCCAAAGCCACCAACTCTTCGGGCACCAAGGCCAATTTCAGCGTGACGACCGATGAGACGGGCTTCTTCGTAATCCGCCTCAACGATAAGACAATCGACGCAAACGGCGACATAAGCGAAAAAGGCTACAGGTTTAACGAAACCTATAATGTCACGCTGACCTACCTTATCACGTCTCCGAAATTCGTTTACCAGACCAAGCAGGCCGAAGGCGTGTACTATCAGACCTGCGGCGGGCACAACTTCAGCTCGTCAACCTGCTCCTTTGAGCTTAACGACTATTATGCCGACGCAATTACCGTCAAAAATTGTCTGCTGATAGCCGAAACCCCCGGCAAATAACACAACCGCAAGGAGAAATGAGTTTTGGCTGAAATCACAAACATAATGGTCGAATGGCTTAAAGCCACTTTCGGTAACAGATATCTCGTGACCATAATAACCTCGATGATTCCCATGCTGGAAACGAGGGGAGCGATTACCGTAGCCACCAATCTCGGGATAAACCCGTGGGTGGCTTTTGTCGTTTCATGCATAAGTGCGCTCATTGTGTGTCCCTTCTTGCTGCTTTTGTTAAAACCTATTCTTAATTTTCTTAAGAAAACGAAACTCTTTAAGAAAATCGCCGACGCGGTAGAGCTTATCTTCAGAGAAAAAGCGGAAAGGATAGAAAAAGACGCACAGGAAGACATTAACAAGAAAAAATTCGATACCGAAGAGCAGCTTAAGAGAAAACGCGCGCTTAACACCGCTATCGGTATCTTTCTGTTTGTCGCCATACCCCTTCCCATGACGGGCGTATGGACGGGCACGGCAATTGCCGCGTTTATTGACCTCAAATACCGCTACAGCGTGCCTGCGATCATCCTCGGAAACTTCACGGCGGGACTTATTATCACCATTCTCAACATCTTCCTTGCCGAGTATTCTATCTGGATACTGCTGGTACTCGCCATTTTCATGCTGATATCAATAATAAGCCTTTTCGTAGGTTTTGTGATAAAATATAAGAAAGCCAAAAAGAATCTTGCTTCGAGGGGTTGAAGACTATGAAATTCTTGCTTGTGCCCGACAGTTTTAAGGGCTCGGTTTCTTCCGAGGAATTTTGCATTATTGCCGAAAAAGCCATAAAAAAAATACTTCCTGACGCCCAGGTTTTGTCATATCCTATCAGCGACGGGGGAGAAAACAGCGTAGAGTGCCTTGTAAGGATACTCAACGGCCGTTTTATGCCCTGCAAGGTGACCGACAGCAATTTCTTCATAAAGACCGTCAGATTCGGCGTTACAAACGACATCGCGATAATTTCTGTAGCCTCGTGTGCCGGGCTTGCCGACGCAATGATAAAAAACCCCCGCTTTACCACAACTTACGGAGTAGGGGAACAAATCAAAATGGCAAAGACTCTTGGCAAAAAGCACGTTTACCTATGTCTTGGCGGAAGTTCCACCAACGACGCGGGCGCAGGAATGCTGTGCGCTCTCGGAGCGAAATTTTACGACGAAAACGGCATTGCATTTGTTCCCACAGGCGAATCTCTCGGCAAAGTCCGCACAATGGATCTTTCCGAAATGTATAAGAACATCGATGGCATGGACTTTACGGCGCTTTGCGACGTGACGAATCCTCTCCTCGGGGAAAAGGGTTGCAGCCGCATTTATGCCCGCCAAAAGGGCGCAAATGACGCCGACATAGAACTTCTTGAAGAAAATATGACAAAATATGCCCAGCTTACTTCCGAAATCTTAGGCACTGAGCACGACTTCTCCGGCAGCGGTAGCGCGGGCGGAATGGGTTACGCCGTCAAAGCTTTCCTTAAGGGCGATATTCAGAGCGGCATAGGCTTCTTCCTCGACAGCATTAATTTCTCGGTTAGAGCCAAGGATTGCGACTACATATTCACAGGCGAGGGCCGCTTTGACAACACCTCAATTATGGGCAAAGTAATCGCGGGCATCATGGAGCGCACCAAAGGTCTCTTAGCCAAGCTCGTCGTCTTCTGCGGCAAAAACGCCCTCGGACACACCCCGCCGCCCATTTACAAAGTAATTCAAGTCTCCGACGACTCTCTCTCCCTCGAAGAGAACATCAAAAACACCCCCGCTCGCCTCGCGGAATACGTGGAGGAGTTTGTGGAAGGGGAAGCAACAATATAATGAATTAATATATATCAAAAAACAGCCACAAAATGGCTGTTTTTTTACTGGTAATAATATTAAAACGTCTAATTCAGACCATCAAAAAGTTTTTTGATTTTATCATCAATATTCTCCCAGTTATGAGGGCGTAGGTATACGTGAGATAGCAAAAGCGGTCGGAATAAGCGACAGCGCGTTATACAAACATTTCAAAAGCAAAGAGGATATACTTAATGCGATTATTGCTAGCGGAAAAACAAGTTTTGAGAAAATGACGGCGTCCTTGCAAATTGACGGCATTGACGCGCGAAAAGACAAAGACTTTTATCACCGAGTGTAAGAAGTAAATCGTACCGATATGTTCAGCGGCAAATAATATTCGCCGTCGATTTTTACGATACGACTCCAATTGTATTTATCCGCACTGACATATTCGAAATATGTATTTCTGTACAAGTAATCGCGAAAAGCTTCTCTGTCGTTAGAATGATAACAAATTACGTCTCCGTCGTCGGTTACGACGATATAGCCTCCGTTTACTTGTTCTTTTCCGTTCCATTTGCTTCCCGCGGTCATTCCGGTAAATCCTGCCATAAGAAAATCCTTGATTGCCTTTTCGTAATAGATTTCGGAATTGCCTACACCGAGAGGATTCTCAGCCGCCATTCGTTCTGTGGTTTCTTTGACTTCGTGTTTTGTATTTCCGCCCAGCAACCTGTCGTAAACACACCAAGCCATAATTTTAGGCATAGATTCTCTTACAAGAAAAAGATTATCGTTATAGACGGGATATTGCGTCTTGGCAAATTCCGTTTGAATGGAGTGAGAGGAGAGGTAAGCTTTACAAAGTCCCCATCCGCGTCCGCCTTTTCCGTCCGAAATTGAATTAAACTCATTCATTTTTGAGTCATCGCAGCCGGAAAGCTTAAAAAGATACTGAGACGAAGAACCGGCATTGAAAAGCGTAGGGTTTTGCCCGAATTTCGATTTGATGGAGAATCCCATAACGGAAACAATTGCCGTTTGTCCGTCGCGCACCTCAATGAAAATATCGTTTTTGCCGCCAAATTGTCTTTTCAATGCCTTTACCGCAGGTGCTTTGGGTTTGCTGACATAAATGACTTTTGCAAATTCGCACACCGAGTCGGGAGCAACGACCGACAATCCTTTTACTTTTTTCAATCCGTGAAAAAGAGTAACGGCGTTGTTTTCAAATTCCTGCATGGGAATCTGAGCCAATATAGTGTCGGATTCTTGCGGTTTTACCGTGACGAGGCTTTTTTCCTGATCGACTATATACTCCAAAACTTGTGTTTCGAATTCCTGTCTGATTATTTTCATCACATCGAGATAGGTATCGAGCTTCTTTTTAAGCATATTGTCGGCGGCATACAGTTTCCCTTCGCCAAGCAATTTGAGCATAACATAAAGTTCTGCCCATTCGCCTTTGTTCATTTTCTTACCGACTATCGAATCAACCATTTTCCAAAATCTCCCTTATCTTTAGTGCTATCGCCTTAATCACCGGTACAGTTACGCTGTTGCCAAACTGTTTGTAAAGGTGTACGTCTGCAAGAGGTAGTGTATAATTGTCAGGAAAACCTTGCAAACGAGCCCATTCGCGTGGCGTCATTTTACGAATGCCTTCTTCGTTTATTTTACCTTTTATGTGAGTTACGGGGGTAAGGTCCGTTTGCCGTTTGTCGACTATTAAATTTCGTTCTCTTCCCATACCTCCGCAGACAATTGCTCCGGCAATGTCGTCTAAAGAGCGTACCTCGTAGCCGAATCCGTTTCCTTTGGCTTCGTGACGAGCTTTATGTTTCTTTAATGTTTCCAAATAGCAAACACTTAAATAATAGCGTGCTGAAACCGGTTTTTCTTCTAAAATATCTTTAATTCGTTTTGTATCGTCGGTAGAAGCGGGGAATATGAATTCTCCCGGAGCGATATCGTTGCGAAAAGCTACGATATAAATACGTTCTCTATTTTGAGGAACTCCGAAATCTTTGCTATTAAGCACTTTGTAAAAAACGGTATATCCTATTTCCCTCAATGTATTAACTATAATCTTAAAGGTTCTACCTTTATCGTGAATCGTAAGACCTTTTACGTTTTCGCAAAAAATCACTTTCGGCTTGTGTTCCGAACAAATACGAGCCACATCAAAGAAAAGCGTTCCTCGCGACATTCCTTTATAATCATCGGCAAAACCTTTACGCTGCCCCGCAAGACTAAATGCCTGACAAGGAAAGCCCGCAAGGCAAATATCGAAACCGGGAATATTCTTTTCATCGATTTTCGTAATATCTCCCGCGATTTCTAAATTATCGTGAAAATTCGCTTTATAAGTCTTTTGCGCAAACTCATCCCATTCACTTACAAATACCGTTTCTATGCTGTTATCGAAGGCTTGATCGAACCCGAGGCGAATACCGCCTATTCCGGCAAATAAGTCTATTGATTTGTACTTCTGTATTTTTTGTTTCATAGCTTTGTCATTTCCCTGTACGTTTGCTCAATCTTATTAGCGCAAGCAACAACGTCTTTCTTAATTTCAAAATCCCAGAATCGAATCACTTGCCATCCTTGTGCCTTTAATTCTTGAGTTACCGTTTTGTCGCGCTTGATATTTCTTTCTATTTTGGGAATCCAAAAATCGCGGTTGCTTTTAAAATCGTTTTTTTGATGTTCCCAATCATATCCGTGCCACATTTTACCGTCTACGAATACTGCTATCTTTGCTTTAACAAAAACTATATCCGGTTTGCCGCAAAGTTCTTTGTAATTTTTGCGATATCGTAATCCTCGTTTCCATAATTCCTTACGAAGCAATAACTCCGGCTTTGTATCTTTACTTTTATTATGCTTCATATTGCGAGATATCTGTTCTTTTGTATTAGCCATTCTTATTGTCGCCTATTGCCAAGCCTTTTCGTTCACATAAATCACGAATCGCCTTTTTTGCTTTCATACTCGGCTCGACTTTTCCGGTTTCCCATCTGCAAACGGTAATGGGGGTTACTCCGAGTTCGACAGCCAATTCTTCTTGAGTAACCAACAACGATTCTCGAACGGCTTTGATTTTTTCAGGATAAGTCATACTTAAACTCCATTTAACATAAAATTATATTTATTTTAACATAATTTTTTATCAAAGTCAATTGTAGGTATATCTTATTAAGATACCGCAAGTTTACGATTGTGCTTTCTGTCTGATATGCAAAAACAGCTATTCCAAATCTTGGCGAGGGTTCGAATCACTACCTCTCGGGCAGGATTTTACCGCTTTTATTCGAACCCCCGTCAAAGGCGCAAAAAGCTCTCGAAAATGTTTGTTTTAGAGTGGAATGCCGTATTTTAGACAAGAAAAAATCCTAAACCGAATTTAGGTGTTCGATTTAGGATTTGCTTGGCAAAGACTGTAAGTTTTGATACAATTTGAAACCACCTGTTTGGGTGGCTATTTTTTTTATGAAACCACCCCTTTGACAATAAGACAAAAAGTGAAACCACCTGATACCTTTCGTGTGCCAATGAATTTGAATAGAAAAATGGTGGAGATATTGCGTACATTATTTTGTCTATAAAGACTAAAAAGACTGCAAAATGCGGATAATTCGTCTAAATTGGACAAATTAGACGATTATTTTTGGAAACCATATTGACAATTAGTTTGAAAAATAGTATAATAGACCAAAGCATAATTAAAATAGGAAGGCGTTTCTCATGACAACAAAACTATTTGAAAGATTAGTAACAAAGTTTTCA
>ERZ795047.4096-NODE-4096-length-12504-cov-4.845208_pt1 | contig 12504 bp, 10 predicted proteins | sample MGYA00375131_ERZ795047 | MGnify/ENA primary metagenome ERZ795047 (study PRJEB30176, sample SAMN05720228) | activated sludge metagenome | isolation source: Anaerobic digester | place: Japan | collected 2015-05-20 ... | reverse complement strand
ATTTTAGTTCCCAGACGTTATCTGAATCCATTAAAAAATCGGTAAACGTTTTTTTCGGCATCCTTTTTTGCACCTCTTCGATTTGTTTTGCGTATTCATTTTCAAATGTGGGTGCCAGTACATCACGAATTACTCCCAGAGCAACCGGCAGGTCATTTTCGTATCCCATTCGAGCCAGTTTAAAATGAAGGGTACTGTCTTTGGTGGTGGCATCGTGCACCAGCACATCGTCCAACGTATAGCCGTCCTGTCCGATGGTTACTGCTTTCAATTGCAAGTTGTTGTCTGCCACGATACCTTTTTCGTCGTTAGCACCGAAAAGCATTTTTTTGCCCTGTTGCAATACGATGGTTCTCTCGGCGCGGAAAGCTTTGTCGGCAATTTTGCTGTGGATCCCGTCGTTGAAGATCACACAGTTTTGCAACACTTCCATTACCGAAGTCCCTTTGTGTTTTGCCGAAGCCACCATGAGATCGGTCAGGTTTTTGAGGTCTACGTCAATAGCCCGTCCAAAGAAGGTACCTCGTGCTCCGAAGCAAAGTTCTGCCGGATTGAATGGTTCTTCCACCGTGCCGTAAGGGGATGATTTTGAAATGAACCCTTTTTCTGAAGTGGGTGAATATTGCCCTTTGGTCAATCCGTAGATTTTATTGTTAAAAAGGATAATGTTGATATCCACGTTTCTGCGAATAGCATGAATGAAATGGTTCCCTCCGATGGCAAGCGAGTCGCCGTCACCCGTTGCCACCCACACACTCAGGGCGGGGTTGGCTGTTTTTACGCCGGTAGCGATAGCTGCTGCACGACCGTGAATGCTGTGCATGCCGTAAGTATTCATGTAATAGGGCAGTCGTGAAGAGCAACCGATACCCGAAATCACGGCTATTTCGTGTGGTTCGATGGTCAGTTCAGCCAACGCCTTGTGAAGGCAGTTCAAAATAGCATGGTCGCCGCAACCCGGGCACCACCGTACTGCACTTCCGTTTTTATAATCTTTGGGTGTATGTTGCTTTTGATCCGTAAGATTTGTTTCCATTTGTCTGCTATTTTTCTATGATTTTCATAAACTCTTCCACCAATTCCTCTATTCTGAAAGGTTGTCCCGTTATCCGATTGAAGCGGTACAGGGGTAAATTTCCGAATTTTCCTTGCAGATAGGAAGCAAATTGTCCGTTATTTTCTTCGGCAACGATGATTTTTTTGTATCTGCGCAATACTTCTTCGGTATTTTTGGGGAGAGGAGAAATGAATTTAAACTGCGTAAAGGCCGCTTTTTTCCCTGCTTCCCTTATTTTTTGTACTGCTTCGAGCAGGTGGCCGTATGTACCTCCCCAACCTACAATGAGCGTATTGGCATTTTCGTCACCTAAAACTTCTTGAGAAGGAATGTAATCGGCAATTTTATCGATTTTTGCCTGCCGTATTTTCACCATTCGTTGATGGTTGTCGGGGTCGGTAGAAATTACCCCTGTGAAATAATCTTTTTCCAGTCCGCCAATGCGGTGCATGTATTCCGGTGTACCCGGGATAGCCCAATAACGTACGAGGGTCTCTTCGTCACGCAGGTATGGCTTCCATGTTTTAGGATCGCCGGTGAAAAATTTTTGTACAACGTGTGGAACGATTTCGGGATAATCGTCCATGGTCGGAATTTTCCATGCCGATGAACCGTTAGCGATATATCCGTCGGTCAACAACACCACCGGCGTCATATGTTCAACAGCCAGTTTGCATGCCCGGAAGGCAGCATCGAAACAGTCGGTCGGCGAAAGAGCCGCAATCACTGCGATCGGACTTTCGCCGCTGCGTCCATATAGAGCTATATTCAGATCGGTTTGTTCGCTTTTTGTAGGCATTCCCGTAGAAGGGCCTGCCCGTTGTACGTCAATCACAACCAACGGCAGTTCCAGCATAACGGCCAGGTTCAATGCCTCGCTTTTCAGTGCCAGTCCGGGACCTGAGGTTGAGGTGGCTGCCAGGTAACCGGCAAAGCTTGCGCCGATTGCCGTGCATATACCCGCAATTTCATCTTCCATTTGCAAGGCTTTCACTCCAAAATCTTTTCTTTTGGCCAGTTCGTGCAAAATATCGGATGCAGGCGTGATGGGATATGAACCGAGGAAAAGTTGAAGACCGGCTTTTTCAGCTGCGGCAATTAGTCCGTATGCTGTAGCCAAATTGCCATTTACGTCGATATAGAAACCCTTTTCGTGCTTCACCGTTTCAATTCGGTAGGTGGAAGCCGTGAGTTGGGTGTTGCTTCCGTAGTTGTATCCTGCCAAAAATGCCTTGACATTGGCTTGAAACACCAACGGTTTTTTTGCGAATTTTTCCTTTAAGAGGTGTTCGGCAACGTCGGCAGGTCGGTTGAACAGCCAACAAACAATTCCCAGTGCGAACATGTTTTTGCTCCGCAACATGATTTTATTGTCAACCCCCATATCCTCTAAAGCGGCTTTTGTCAGCGAGGTTATGGCTACAGGAATGGCCTGAACGGAAGTCAGATTTAACTCTCGAAACGGATCATCCGTTTGTAAACCGGCTTTTTCGAGATCTTTTTTTTGAAAAGTATCACTATCGTAAATCACGATGGAATTCCTTTTGAGGTTTCCGGCATTCACTTTCAGTGCTGCCGGATTCATGGCAACGAGCACATCGGTTTTGTCGCCTGCATTATACACATCGTGCGAACCGATGCGTACCTGAAAACCCGAAACGCCTTGCAGTGTACCTTGAGGGGCGCGTATTTCGGCAGGATAATCGGGGAAGGTGGCAATTTCGTTCCCCAGAATGGCCGATAAGGTAGAAAACAACGTTCCCGAAAGCTGCATACCGTCTCCGGAATCCCCCGAGAAGCGTATAGTTACATCTTTCAGCTCTTTAACAACTGTTTTTTCAGACATATTTTTAAAATAAACGATTTTTATGGAATGATTTAGCCGTCTGTTTCGTTTTTAGTAACGAATCGTTTGTCGGCAACCTGTATTGGAGCGCAAAGTAACAAAAGATGAAGTGAATAAGCAAATTTATTTCATTTTATCCGTTCGATCTTTGCCCCCAATTGGTTTAGGCGGATATCGATGTTCTCATACCCGCGGTCGATCTGATCGATGTTGTGTATGATGCTTTTTCCCTCTGCGCTCATCGCTGCGATGAGTAGCGATATGCCGGCGCGAATATCGGGAGAGGTCATGGTCATCCCCCGCAGGCGGAATCTGTTGCCTAGTCCAATTACGGTTGCGCGATGCGGGTCGCACAAAATAATCTGAGCGCCCATGTCGATGAGTTTGTCCACGAAGAAGAGTCGGCTCTCAAACATTTTCTGATGGATGAGCACACATCCCTCGGCTTTGGTTGCCACCACCAGCATCACGCTGAGCAAATCCGGCGTCAATCCCGGCCAGGGAGCGTCGGAAATGGTAAGAATGGAACCGTCGATAAACGATTCGATGGTATAGTTTTCCTGCGAGGGGATATACAAATCGTCACCCTGTTGTTCCACAATGATGCCCAGTCGGCGGAAACTTTCGGGAATGATACCTAAGTTTTGTATGGAAACGTCTTTAATGATGATATCCGAAGCCGTCATGGCTGCCATGCCGATGAAACTGCCAATCTCGATCATGTCGGGGAGTAACCGGTGGCGGCAACCCGAGAGTCGAGAAACTCCTTTTACTGTGAGCCGGTTCGAGCCGATGCCTTCAATGTGGGCGCCCATGCGGACGAGCATCTTGCTCAGTTGTTCCACATAGGGTTCGCAGGCCGCATTGTAGATAATGGTTTCGCCTTCGGTTAGTACGGCTGTCATCAGTAGGTTGGCTGTTCCTGTGACCGATGCTTCGTCGAGCAAAATGTAACATCCTTTCAGTTTGTCGGCTGAAAGGCAAAAGAGTTGGTTTTTTTCGTCGAAATCCAGTTCTGCTCCTAATTTTTGGATAGCATTGAAATGGGTGTCCAACCGTCGACGGCCGATTTTGTCGCCACCGGGTTTGGGAACGGAAACCCGACCGAACCGGGCGAGCAACGGGCCAATGATCATGATGGACCCCCGCAGTGTGGCACATTTATCGATGAAATCTTCTGTCTGTATGTATTCCGGATTAATGTTTGCGGCTTTAAACGACCAGGTATTCTTGTTGAGTTTATGTACTTCGACCCCCATCGCCATCAGCAACCGGATGAGGTTGTTCACGTCAAGTATATCGGGGACGTTTTCGATGATCACTTCTTCTTCAGTTAATAAGGCAGCACAAATCACTTGCAGTGCTTCGTTTTTTGCTCCCTGAGGAATGATCTCTCCTTTGAGGCGATGCCCACCTTCGATGATGAATGATGACATGGCGTTTTCTTTTTTTCAGTTTTCAATTTTCAATATATACGGACTTCGGGTTCGAGTAGGATGCCGAATTTTTCGTCGACAGCCTGCTGTACTTCCTCCATGAAATCTACGATGTCGCTGCCGTTTTCGGTTGCATAGTTCACTACGATCAATGCATGACGTTCATAGATCCCCACCGATCTGTTTCGTTTGCCCTTATATCCTGCCTTTTCGATGAGAAAAGCTGCCGATGTTTTGAATTTGTCGGTTCCTATCGGATAAATCGGCACATCGGGTAGTTTGGTCAGCAACTGTTCTTTCTCCTCCATCGTCAGAAGGGGGTTTTTGAAAAAACTTCCTGCATTGGGCAATTCGGCAGGATCGGGAAGTTTGCGTCTGCGGATGCGGATGATTGCCTCGCGCACTTGCTGAAGCGAAGGATGGGCAACACTTGCCAGTTCGCGATTCAAATCGGCATATTTTTCCGCGTAGGCGAATGATTTGCTCAAACGGAAAACCACTGATGTGACGATGTGTTGCCGAGTACGTTTGAAAATGCTGTCGCGGTAGCCAAATTCGCAAGCTTCGGCAGAAAACGTTTCCGGCTTGCCTGTGTTTTTATTTACCGTATGTACGAGCACAATGGCATCTTTCACTTCCGTGCCATATGCCCCGATGTTTTGAATGGGAGCAGCGCCCACTGTTCCCGGAATCAGCGAAAGGTTTTCGATTCCGGCATATCCTTTTTTCACACAATAATTTACAAAATCATCCCAATCTTCTCCTGCAGCTGCTTCCAATTCCACTATGGAGTCATTCTCAGAAAGCAGATAGATTCCCCTCATTGCCGGGTGAATGATCAGCCCGTCGAAATCCTTCGTAAAAAACAAGTTACATCCGCTGCCGATAACCAATTTCGGTTCGTCCGGGTATGTGCGAAGCACTTCCGATAATTCTTCCACGCTCCGGGGTTCGCAAAACAGTTTTGCCAGAGCCTTGGTTCGGAACGAATTATAAGGCTGTAGTTGTATATGTTGTTGAACATTCATTCTAAAACTTACCCTTTATAAAGAAGAAAGACGCATGGTTTTTTGTTCATGTCGGGCAACCGGTTTTTCCATTCCTTTATGGTTTTCGTAGCAATGTATTCATCGTCGCAAGTGAGGTTCATGGCGATGCACAGTTGCGTATGCGGTTTGCAGTGCAGCAAAATATCTTCGGCGAGTTTTTGGTTACGGTATGGGGTTTCGATGAATAGTTGGGTTTGATTTTCGTTATAGGCATGCATTTCAAGCTTCTTTATGGCTTTAGCCCTTTCGTTGCTGTCGATAGGCAAGTAGCCGTTGAACGCATAATGCTGTCCGTTGAACCCCGATGCCATCAATGCCAAAAGCGGAGATGAAGGGCCGACCAGTGGAACAACTTTATATCCTTCCTGATGTGCCAGTGCCACAATTTCGGCACCCGGGTCGGCAACCGAAGGACAACCGGCTTCGGAGATGATTCCCATGCTGTTCCCTTCTTTCAACGGTTGGAGAAATTCCGAAAGAGCATTTCTGTCGGTATGTTTGTTGAGTTCGAAAAAGGTGAGTCCGTCGATATCGATTTCTGCATGACATTTTTTCAGAAACCGTCGTGCAGTCCGTACGTTTTCCACGATGAAAAAACGCAGACCGAAAACAATTTCCGTATTATAAGACGGCAATACTCTTTCGACGGGTGTGTCGCCCAACGTTGAAGGAATCAAGTAAAGTGCAGGATGACTCATAGTCCGTTTTTTTGTAAAACAAAGGTACGGATTTTAGGATTACCTTTAAAACAAAAAGTCGTAAATTCAACCATTTAATTCGACTTTTTATTTCCGATTGCCGCATTTTTATCCGATTAATTTGCTATAATTTTCATGGATGTGGTGCGAAAAGATTATTCATGGTGATAGTTAAAAAACGCGCATATTCGTGGCTAAAAAAGAAAGTTCTTTATCGGACTTCGCTCGTGTTTAAGAGGGTTCTTCTCCACTTCTTCTCCGCTTCTTCTTCGCTTCTCCTTCGCATTTAAGGGGTCAAGAGCGAACAAAGAGCGAACAAAGAGCGAACAAAGAGCGAAGGAGGAGCGAAGAAAGAGCGGACTTGGTACGGACATGGGGCAACGAAAAAGTTATCGAATGGTTTAAATCTTTTTAAGAAAATGAATACCTCGTTTTCCCGGGCTTTTTAAGCCGGTCTTACAAATAGTATGTTGCAATGGAAATAACAGAAATCAAGGCATGTCGCGTGTAGTGGCAATTACTCCACGAAAGTAACCGATGGATTCGGCGATGCCGATAAAAGGATTATCCATGTTGCGTTCATGTTCGAGGCTGCATTTGCCGGTATAACCCACTTCGCGAAGGGCTCTCACGAATGCGGGAAAATCGATGATGCCGCGCCCTATTTCCACTGAATATCCCTGTTTGGTCGGGGCTGTTACATCTTTGATGTGAATATCGAACACGCGCGATCGGTATTTCTTTAGATCCGCTATAGGGTCTTTACCATTGCGGGTGTCGTGACCGATATCGAGACACATGCCAATGCGCGGATCGAGATCTTTTACATGATTCCATACATCATCGGCATCCGGGTATAACGGCATGTCGGGGCCGTGCAGATGGATGGCATACTTGAAATCGTATTCTTTAACCTTCTGATCCACATAAGGCAAGAGCTCGTAGTTGGGAACGCCGACAATCAGCTTCACGCCTACGCGTTTGGCATATTTGAACGCCTTGTCGATTTCTTCTTTCGAACGCATGTAAATGGGACCCACGCCATAACCCGTAACTCCTTTGGCTTTCAGTTTGGCATGGAAAGCGGTGATTTGTTCGTCGGTACTGTTCAGCGGAAGATGAAAATCTTTGATGCAAAGGTAGTGGACATCGCATTTTTCCATCGTTTCCAATGTCTTGTCGATATCGAACTTGGCAAATGTGTATCCTGCCATGCCAACTTTAAACTTTTCGAAAGTGTCGGCGGCAGGTTGGGGATCGGGTCTGTTTTGTGCGTTCAGCAATAACGACAAACCGATTGCTGTGAGAGAAAATACCATTTTTTTCATCGGATAGTAAATTTAATTATTGTGTGCGTGCACAAAAATAGGGAATACAAAAGAAATCGGCAATAGTTATTTCTTAAAAATTTCCGGATTGTTTTAAAACACTGTTTGTTTGTTTGGATTTCGGTCTTTCCTGCTCATATATCGTTTTTGGTTTTTATTTCTATAACTTCAACATTTTCTTGTCGTTTTGTAGCTTCCCGTGCTTTTTTCGAATACTTCACGAGGCATTTTTTCAATGCTTCTTCGTCTTTTTCACCCTCCACGATTACAGCGAGTGGCGAGGGGGCGTTCAACGAATAGGTTGGATAGTCGGGGTGCACAAGGTCGAAGATTTTGAGATTTTCTTCCCGATTTCTTCCCAACACGATCCAGTGGTCTTTCTCAAAGATATGCCGACCCAGGGTGAGCAATTGGGCTGTGAGTGGTGTCAACGGACGGTTTTCCCGAAGCACTTTCATTATTCGTGAGCCGATGGCAGGGTCTGTCAACAAGCATCCGCCGGCAGGTGAGGGGATGTCCCTGATTCCAAATTCCCGTGCAAGACTCAATTGCTCTTCTCTTCGGCGACCGGATATGCCCAACAGTTTTTCACGATCCACCAGTCCCTCGCGTTCAGGAAGTGTGGGTAGCAATAGTTTGGCACACAATGGACGAAGCAATACATCTTCGGCTCCCGATTTTCGTTGGATGAGATTCATGGCTTGTTTGTTCTGACTCATGGGTCGTTGACCCACCACTTCTCCCGTAGTGATAAAATCGGCATGTTCTTTTTTCATGATCTCCAACGCCTTGTGCAGCATAAACATTTTGCAGTCTATGCACGGATTGGCATAAGAGCCGTATCCGTAAGCAGGATGGTTGAGCAGGTGCAAGTATTCTTCGGTAACATCGATGATTTCTCCCTTGTCGAAACCCAATTCGGCAACTTTGTCGTAAAATGGTTCCGGATTTTGTTTTAACGACCAGCCAAAAAAAGGCGTGATGAAACGTACGGCGATTACCTTTATATCTTGACGTTTCATCAATTTCCCGGCCAGATAACTGTCTAATCCTTCCGAAAATAATAATATTGTTGTGGGCATGATAGCTGTTGTGCTGTTTTATGTATAGTGAAACAAATGCGCATTATGAGCGGAAAGTCAAAGTTAGGAAAATTTTCGGGTATGCCTATACCGACGGTCGGAAAATGAATATTTGCGGCTATCGTGAATTATTTTTTGTACTTGCGGGTTGATCCTTTTATCTTTGTGTATTAAACGAGAAAAAGTGATGCAATTGCCTGAAGATTTTATTCATTCGATTGGTTCCCTGATACCGGACAAGGCGGAAGCTTTCTTTTCGGCATTGGAAGAGGATGTTCCGGTAAGCATCCGGCTGAATCCGGTTAAGTTTCGGCGTAATCCGCTGTGTTTTTCACCGGGAAAAGTAGCTCAGACAGTTCCTTGGTCGCAGTGGGGGTATTATTTGTCGGAACGCCCTTCTTTTACTTTCGATCCGCTGTTTCATGCCGGTTATTATTATGTGCAAGAAGCTTCATCGATGTTTTTGGAATATGTTGTACGGCAACTGGTTCACGAACCGGCAGTGTGTTTGGATTTGTGTGCTGCACCGGGGGGCAAATCGGCTATCTTACTTTCTTCGTTACCGGAGGGGAGTTTGGTGGTGAGCAATGAGATTGTGCGGCAGCGTGCTCACGTGCTTTCGGAAAACCTGATTAAATTAGGACAGTCGAATAGGTTGGTTTGCAACAATGCTCCCGCCGATTTTGCGGTATTCCCTCGTTTTTTCGATATCGTGCTGGTGGATGCGCCTTGTTCGGGAGAAGGGATGTTTCGCAAAGATGAGAATGCCGTGGCGGAATGGTCGCTCAAGAATGTGCAAATGTGTGCTGCACGACAGAAAGCTATTTTGACTGATGTGTGGGATGCCTTGAAACCGGGCGGATTGCTGATTTACAGCACGTGTACCTATAATATGTACGAGAATGAGAAGAATGTGCGGTGGATTGCCGATGAACTCGGGGCGGAATTTGTTTCCCTGCAAGTAGGCGAATCGTGGGGTATTTCTCCGGCTCTGATGCCGGGTGTTGAGGCTTATCGTTTTTTTCCTTACAACGTCAGGGGCGAAGGGTTATTTCTTTCTGTGCTGCGAAAATCGGCATCGGAGAAGACGGGGACGATTAAAAATCAATTACGGAGGAAAAACAAAAATCAAAAGACCCCTCTTTTAAAAAGTGAGATGGCCGAGTATGCTCCTTTGCTGCAAAACCCGGAAGAATATTGTTTTGTGGAGAAGGAATGTAGCATTACCGCTCTTCCGCATATGCATGCCGACACCCTGCTCTTACTTGCCGAAAAGTTGCGGGTGGTGTCGTTAGGTATCGAAATCGGAAAGAAAAAAGGTTGCGACTTTATCCCTTCGCATGCCTTGGCAATGAGTACACGCTTAAATCCGGATGCTTTTTGTCGGTATGAAACAGCGTATGAGCAAGCCATTGCCTATTTGCGCGGCGATGCTTTTGTACCGGGTCAGTTACCGTCGGGTTTTGTATTGCTTGGCTATAAAAATGAACCGTTGGGATTTGTGAAAAATCTCGGGAACAGAATCAATAACCTCTATCCCCGTGAATGGCGCATACGAAGTTCGCATCTTCCGAAAAAGAGAGAGGAACTGTTTAGTGAGGTTATCGAAGATCCGACGAAGAATCCCATATCGTAATTTCTTCGGCATTGGCATATTTTTTCAGCAATTCCACGCCATAATCGACAGCCTCAGGTAGTCCTTTTTTACCCGAATAGGCGTTGATGATCATCAGCAAATGCGAAGTATCGCTGTCGATTTTTGTGCGTTCTTCGTCGCTGGTTGGTGTGCCAACCCCACCTTGTTCGTCGCGATAAATCGGCAATCCCTCGATATTGAGCAGTCCTCGGCCGATACCTTCGAATTTCTCATCTGCTTTGCCTACTCCCAGGGTGAGATTGCCCCGGATTTTGTCGGCATCGAAGCCGCCGATGGAATAACCCGTTTTTAGCGAAAGCAGGTTAATGAGGTCGACCAACGTATTAATCTGATAGAGATCCATTCCTTTGACGATTCTTCGGCAAAGTGCTTCGGCTGACGGACGGTAGCGGTTGGGATCTTTACCCAATGCCTTGTATGCCTTTCGGGTAGCATGTATGGGGATGCGCTTTTTGATGTCTTCTATCCGGTAGGTTTCACGGAAAGTAGCGGAAAATGTTTCAATTTCGTTCCATAATTCCCGGTTAAATGGCCTATTTTTTACTTTTGCTTCAAGGGCAGCAAAACAAAAAAACGGGCAAACGGCTAATATTTCTTCACTAATCGTTATTCGAACAACAGTTACTTCCATTTTTTTATTCCTCTTTTCTCCTCATTTGCGATTCCAAAGGTACAAAATCTTCATTAATTATTCATGCTGAAAGGATAAAGACTAGAATGATAGATTTTTATCGAATGGCAAATTATTTGATTCGAAAAAAAATAAAAGTGCCAAATGATTTGTAAAAAATTATTCCATTGTTTATATTTGTATGAATTTTTGTTTTCATATGACAGATGATCAGAATAAGTTGCTGATTGACTTGGAGGTACGCATAAAACAAGTGATGTTGCTATGCGATTCGCTCAAAGAAGAGAATATCCGTTTGAAATCGGATCTACGGTCTAAACAGTCGCAACTTGATCAGGCAGTGGAAGAACTGCAGCAATTGAAAACAAAATACGATAATTTAAAAATGGCAAGAACGATCACCGCTGCATCGGTTGACGTTGAAAGTGCAAAGCTTAAGTTGTCGAAGTTGGTGCGAGAAGTAGATAAATGCATAAATTTATTAAAATGCTCATTTTAGATAATTTATGTAATGGGCGATGAGAAATTTTTATTAACATTGACGATTGACGGTCGGAAGTATCCTCTGAAAATTGACAAATCGGAGGAGCAGGCTTTCCGTGAGGCCGCCAAACAGATAAATAATAAAATTAACCGGTATCGGCTTACGTTTGGAGGGAACAATTCCGATTTGAATGCACAGGATTTTATTGCCATGACGGCTATTCAGGCATTGGTGGAGAATTTTTCTTTATCCAAAAAAACCGATACAAAACCCATCGAAGACAAGATACGTTTGCTTATTCAAGAGATAGACGCGTATCTGAAAAAGTAATTATCGTTTTTATCCTGTAAAAAGGGGTGAAACATCTTCATTTGCACTTGTTTCGACATTGAATTTGGTTCGATGTGGAGATGAGTGTTTTTTATTTTATTAATGAGAGAAGGAGTAGTAAATCATTTTTTAAAACAAATTTTATGGAAATAGTGATAGGAATCGTCGGACTCCTTATCGGTGCGGTTGCCGCATGGTATATAACGGGTCATATGGCGAATTCGCGAGCCAAGAAAATTGTAAGCGACGCAGAAAAAGAGGCTGAAGTAATCAAAAAGAATAAATTGCTGGAAGCAAAAGAGGAAGTGCTTTCCATGAAAGCTGAAGCCGAAAAACAGATCAATTCGCGCACTTCGAAGATTCAGAATACCGAAAATCGGTTAAAGCAGCGTGAGATGCTGCTCAATCAGAAACAGGAGGAGTTAAACAAAAAAAGCAATGAATTGGATGAAGTGAGAGCTAATCTCGAGAATCAACGTGAAGCGCTCGAGAAACGTAACCAAGAGTTGGATAAACTCCATAAACAGTCGATCGAGAAGTTGGAAACCATTTCGGGACTTTCGGCTCAGGAGGCCAAAGAACAATTGGTTGAATCGTTGAAAGACGAAGCCAAAACCGGCGCACAGTCGTATATCAACGAGATTATGGAAGAAGCCAAAATGACGGCTAATAAGGAAGCCAAACGCATTGTTATACAAACCATTCAGCGGGTGGCAACAGAAACCTCCATCGAGAACGCCGTAACGGTATTCCATATCGACTCTGATGAGGTGAAAGGACGCATCATTGGTAGGGAAGGGCGCAATATTCGTGCGCTGGAAGCCGCCACGGGTGTGGAAATCATAGTTGACGACACACCGGAGGCCATTGTATTGTCGGCTTTTGATCCCGTAAGACGGGAAATTG
>ERZ795047.4092-NODE-4092-length-12513-cov-5.501926_pt1 | contig 12513 bp, 10 predicted proteins | sample MGYA00375131_ERZ795047 | MGnify/ENA primary metagenome ERZ795047 (study PRJEB30176, sample SAMN05720228) | activated sludge metagenome | isolation source: Anaerobic digester | place: Japan | collected 2015-05-20 ... | reverse complement strand
CGGGCTCGTCGGGCTCCCCGGCAGGACAGGGGGGCCAGGCCTACGGCCGTGGTTCCGCGCCCGCCGGCCGCGGCGCCCCCGCCGGCCGCGGTCAGCGTGGACCGGGCTCGCCCGCCCCGCGCCGCCCCGCCCGGAGCAAGAGTGCCTCGGGGGAGGTCGTCGCCGGCCGCAACTCCGTTCTCGAGTCGCTCCGGATGAACGTCCCAGCCACCACCTTGTATGTCGCAACGCGCATCGACACCGACGACCGCGTCCGCGAGACCCTCAAGCTCGCCTCCTCGCGGGGACTGCCCATCCTCGAGGCTCCTCGGGCCGAGATCGACCGGCTCACCGATGGGGCGGTTCACCAGGGGCTCGCGCTTGTCGTACCGCCATACGCGTATGCGAGCGTGGCCGACCTCATCGACCCGGAGATCCCGGGCGTGCCGCTCGTGGTGGCCCTCGACGGGGTTACCGACCCGCGGAACGTCGGAGCCGTGGTCCGTTCGGTTGCCGCCTTCGGCGGGCACGGGGTGCTCGTGCCCGAGCGTCGCTCGGCCGGGATGACCGCAGCGGCCTGGAAGGTCTCCGCAGGCGCCGCGGCCCGGATCCCCGTGGCCAAGGCGACCAACCTCACCCGGGCGCTGCAAGACCTGCAGAAGGCCGGCTTCTTCGTGCTCGGTCTCGACATGGACGGGGACGTCTCGCTGCCCGAGCTCGGCCTGGTCGACACCCCCGTGGTCATCGTCGTCGGGTCCGAGGGCAAGGGCTTGTCCCGCCTTGTCGCTCAGACCTGCGACCAGATCGTCTCCATCCCGATGTCCTCCGCCGTGGAGTCGCTCAACGCGGGCGTCGCCGCGGGTGTGGCGCTCTACGAGGTGGCCCGCGGACGGCTCGGTGGACGACGCTGAGCGCGCCTCGTCAGGGCCGGGAACCAAAAGCCCTGGTTGAGGCGTCGTGAAGGACGGACCTGGCACGACATACCGCGTTAGGCTGACCAACGAACCCGACCCGAACGTCACAGAACGGAGCGCCCCCGTGGGCAAGAGCGGACGCGCAGCGAACAATGCCAGGTTGGCCGCCCTCAAGGCCGAGCAGGCCCGGCAGGAGCGCAAGCGTAAGGTCATGTTGGCTGCGGGGACGGTCGGGGTGGTCCTGCTCATCGTGGCAGCCCTCGTCATCGCGAAGCTGACCTCGTCGAGCGACCCGGCCGCGAGTGGCGCCAAGGCCCTCGACCCGGCAGTGGCGACCAAGCTGACGACGATCCCCGCCGCGACCTTCGACACGGTCGGGGTCGGCTCAGCGGTCATCGCTCCGAAGAAGATCGACGGTGAGGCGATCACGGCCAACGGCCTGCCCCGCATCGTCTACGTCGGCGCCGAGTACTGCCCGTACTGCGCGCTCGAGCGCTACCCGCTCGTCCTCGCGCTGTCCCGCTTCGGCACCTTTACCGGGCTGCAGTCGACGAACTCCGACCCGGCCGACAACGCCGGCGTGCCGATCTACACCCTGGGCTTCCACGGGTCGACGTACACCTCGAAGTATGTCTCCTTCAGCGGGTACGAGACGGTCGACAACACCAAGGTCAACGGTGTCTACGGCAAGCTCGACACCCTTCCGGACGCGGACCAGGCGCTGCTCGACAAGTACAACAAGCCCCCGTATGTCGACCCGCCCGGCGGCGCGATCCCGTGGATCTACTTCGGTGGCAAGGGCATCATGAACGGCGCCGGGGTCGACAAGGCCCTGCTCGAAGGCAAGGCCATCTCCGATATCGCGACCTCGATCGCCGACCCCACCAGCGAGGTGTCCAAGGCGGTCGTCGGTGACGCGAACCTGCTCACCGCCCAGATCTGCGTCATGACGAACAACCAGCCCGCGGAGGTCTGCGGCAGCTCGGGGGTCAAGGCGGCTGCGGCGAAGCTCGGACAGTGAGCGCAGCGAGCCGGCCGAAGCCGAGCCGCTCGGGCCGCTCGGGCCGCTCGGGCCAGCCCGAGCGTCCCGTCGGCCCCGAACCACGGATCGCGCCGGTCGCAGTCCCTCCGCGGGCAACGCCTCCGAGGTGGGCCGTTCCCGCCAGCCTCGGGCTCTGCGTCGTCGGGCTCGGGGTGTCGGCCTTCCTTGCGTACGAGTCGGCCACGGCCAGCGTGATCCTGGCCTGCCCGGTCAACGGGGCGATCGACTGCGGCAAGGTGACGACGTCGGCGTGGTCGAAGCTCTTCGGGATCCCGGTGTCCTATCTGGGCCTGCTCTTCTTCATCGGGATGATCGCGCTGTGCACCAAGGCCGCCTGGACGCGGGGCTCCGCCCTGGTCCATAACCTGCGGCTGGGCGGCACCGTGGTCGGCGTCGCGATGGTCCTCTACCTGGTCTGGGCCGAGCTCTTCCGGATCGGGGCGATCTGCCTGTGGTGCACCGTGGTCCATGTCGTCAGCTTCGCCCTGTTCTGCGTGGTCCTCTTCGCCCGGGTCCTCGCCGAGCCGACCCCTGCCGCCACGCTGAGGCGCTGACACCACCGACCGCGAGCCGGTATGCGCGGCGAGCCGGTATGCGCGCGATCAGCTCGGCGCTGGCCCTTGGGTGGGCCGGGCCGGGCCCGAGCGGTCCGCCGGCCGTGGCAGCCGGGCCACCACGGGCATCTGCACGGTGTCGACGCCGACCACCGAGTCCTCGTCGGGCTTGGCTGGCAGCACCACGGCGACATAGTCCGCAACCGCGTCGGCGGTCGAGACGTCCTTCCCGCGCCGCTCGGAGAGGTACCACCGGTGTTCGAGCACCTCGTGGAAGAACTCCGCCGGCTCGAGCTTGCCTCGCAGCTCCGGCGGGACCGAGCGGACCGTCGGCTCGTAGATCCGCTCGGCCCAGTCGGCCGCGACGAACTCCTCGCTCTCCCCTTGGCGTCCAGTCGCCATCCGGAAGGAGTCGAGGTCGTTGAGCAGCCGGCGGGCCTGGTTCTCCTCGACGTCGAGTCCGGTGAGGCGCAGGAGCCGCCGCGAGTGGTGCCCGGCGTCGACGACCTTGGGCTGGATCTGCAGGTGGGTGCCGTCGATATCGGTCGAGATCGCCAGCTCGTCGACGTCGAAGCCGAGGTCGTTGAGCCGGCGGATCCGCTCGTCGACCCGCCAACGGTCCTCGGCGCCGAAGCTCTCACTGCCGGTGAGCTCACCCCACAGTGACCGGTACCGGGCACACAGCTGCCCGGAGATCTCCACCGCGTCGGCACTCTCGTCGAGGAAGCCGCCGGCCTGCAGGTCCATGAGCTCGCCGGCGATATTGACCCGGGCCACCTCGAGGTCGTGCTCGCGCTGCCCGACCGACAGGGTCGGCCGCAGCTCGCCGGTCTCGGCGTCGACGAGATAGGCCGAGTACGCCCCTGCGTCGCGGCGGAACAAGGTGTTCGACAGCGAGACGTCGCCCCAGAAGAAGCCGTCGAGATGGAGCCGGACGAGGAGCACCGCGAGGGCGTCGATGAGCCGTCCGGCGGTGTCCGGCCGCAGGGCCTGGCTGAACAGCGCCCGGTAGGGCAGCGAGAACTTCAGGTGCCGGGTGAGCAGGCAGGCGTCGAGCGGCTCGCCGTCGGCGTCCACCCGCCCGGTGACGACCCCGAGGGCCTCCACGCATGGCAGCCCGAGCCGTTCAAGCATCCGCAGCATCGCGTACTCCCGAGCGCCGATCTCGGCGTTGATCTCCTTGACCGCCATGACCCGGTCGCCGAGCCGAACGAAGCGCACGATGTGCCGGGAGATGCCCCTGGGGAGGGCGGCGAGCAGCTCCTCGGGCCACTGGGCCAGCGGCATCGACCAGGGCAGGTCGAGCAGCTCGGGATTCGGTTTGGCGGCGGTGATCTGCAGGGGCATGGTCGTCCTCTCGGGCCACGTGGGTCCGGCATACCGGCGTCAACAGACCAAGGGCGTGGTCACCGTGACGGTGACCACGCCCTTGTACGTCAGCCGGTATGCCGGGTCAGGCTCACTTGCCGAGGCGCTGCCCGCTGTCGGCGTTGAAGACGTGCGAGTGGTTCGGCTTCGGCTTGAGGTGCACCGTCTCGCCGCGCTTCGGAGGACGCCGACCGTCGACCCGGGCGAGGAAGGGCTTGGAGCCGCCGTCACCGTCGGTGTCGATCTGGTTGACGCCGGCCGCGGTGCCGTAGATGTACGCGTCGGCGCCGAGCTCCTCGACGACATCGACGACGAGCTCGAGGCCGGTGCCGTCGGTGGACAGGTCCATGTCCTCGGGGCGGATGCCGTAGGTGACGTGGGTGGCCCCGCCGAGGTCCTCGCGGGAGACCGGAACGACATACCCGCCGAGCTTGACGCCACCGTCGACGACCGGGAGGTCGAGGAGGTTCATCGCGGGGGAGCCGATGAAGCCGGCCACGAAGACATTGTTCGGGTGGTCGTACATGTAGCGCGGAGCGTCGCACTGCATGAGGTAGCCGTCCTTGAGGACCGCGACCCGGTCACCCATGGTCATGGCCTCGGTCTGGTCGTGCGTCACGTAGAGCGTGGTGACGCCGAGCCGGCGCTGCAGCGACGCGATCTGGGTGCGGGTCTGCACGCGCAGCTTGGCGTCGAGGTTGGACAGCGGCTCGTCCATGAGGAAGACCTGGGGCGAGCGGACGATCGCGCGGCCCATGGCGACACGCTGACGCTGGCCACCGGAGAGGGCCTTCGGCTTGCGCTCGAGGTAGGGGGCCAGGTCGAGGATCTTGGCGGCCTCGTCGACGCGCTTCTTGATCTCGTCCTTGGCGACGCCGGCGATCTTCAGCGCGAAGCCCATGTTGTCGGCGACCGACATGTGCGGGTAGAGCGCGTAGTTCTGGAAGACCATCGCCACGTCGCGGTCCTTGGGGGACAGGTTCGTGACATCGCGGTCACCGATGAAGATCTGGCCGCCGTTGACCTCTTCGAGGCCCGCGAGCATGCGCAGGGAGGTGGACTTGCCACACCCCGAGGGGCCGACGAAGACCATGAGCTCGCCATCGTTGATGTCGATATTGAGCTTGTCGATGGTCGGCTTCGGGTTGCCCGGGTAGTGCCGGGTGGCGTCCTTGAACGTGACTGTTGCCATGGTTGAACGACTCCTTCACCGGCAGGTACGTGCCGGACGATCCGTTGTAAAGGGTTAATGCGCCGTTGGCAGACGGCACAACCGCCGTACGGCGGCTTGGACCATCATGGCGCACCTTGTCCGGCGCCGCCAGTGCGACATACGCGAACCGACGGCGCCGGTGCGGGGTGTTCGGGCGGTCGATCCGAGGGCGACCGTTCGGGCGGCCGGTGAGCCGGCCGCCCGACCCGGGTCAGCCCTTCGTGCCACCTGCGGTGAGGCCGGCGACGAGGTGCTTCTGCGCGAAGAAGAAGACCAGTCCGGCGGGCACGGTGATGAGCACCGCGGCCGGGGTGAGCAGCTCCCACACCGGCAGCGTGGGCGGCCTCGGGACGAAGGTCTGCAGGCCGTAAGCAAGGGTGAACTTGTCGTTGGTGTTGAGGAAGGCGCTCGCGTAGGCCACCTCGCCCCAGGCGGTGAGGAAGGTGTAGAACATCGTCACCGCCAGGCCCGGCCGGGCCAGCGGAAGGACGACCCGCCAGAAGACCCCGAACGGGCCGAGCCCGTCGACCGTGGCTGCCTCGTCGAGGTCCTTGGGGATCGTGTCGAAGTACCCCTTGAGCATCCACGTGCAGAAGGGCACCGCGACCGTGCAGTACGCGATGACCAGCGAGGCGTGGGTGTTGATGAGGTTGAATGCCGACATGATCGAGTAGATCGGGACGATGAGGATCGCGACCGGGAACATCTGGGTGATGAGGAAGGTCCACATCAGCGGGCGCTTCCCTGGGAAGTTGTACCGGGAGATCGCGAAGCCGGCCGTTGCCGCCATGGCGATGCCGACGATCATCGTGAAGATCGCGACGATGACCGAGTTGCTGAACCACCGCAGGAAGTCGGTGTTGTTGAGCAGCGCGGTGTAGTTCTCCAGCGTCGGGTTGTCGATGAGCTTGAGGTTGCGGATCGACGCCTTGGGCTTGAACGAGGTCAGGATGATCCAGACGATCGGGAAGACCGCGATGAAGCTTGCGACGACCAGGGTGGCGTGGATGCCGAAGCTGGCGAGCGGGGACCGATGTCCGCGGGCGTACGTCTTCTTGGCCATGGTCACCACACCTCGCCTTGCTTGCGGAGGAAGAACCGGTACCCGATCGAGTACACGATGAGGATCGAGAGGATGAGCACGCCGTATGACGAGGCGAGCGAGTAGTTGCGCAGGCCCTCGAAGGCGGCTCGGTACGAGCCGGTGACGAGGATGTCGGTGCCCCCGGCCGGTCCGCCTCGGGTGATGAGGAAGATGATCGGGAACATGTTGAACGTCCAGATGGTGCCGAGGAGGATGACCGAGGCCGACACCGGCCGCAGGCTCGGCAGGGTGACATTGGTGAACCGCTGCCACGGGGACGCGCCGTCCATCTCGGCGGCCTCGTAGAGCTCCCCGGGGATCGACTGCATGCCGCCGAGCATCGCGACCATCATGAAGGGCACGCCGAGCCAGACGTTGACGATGATGACGACCGCGAGGGCCTTGGGCACGGTGTCGAGGAACTCGACCCGGGTGCCACCCAGGGCGGAGATGACCCCGTTCACCAGGCCGTTGTCGCGGTCGAAGATGAACTTCCACGAGAACGCCGACACGAACGCGGGGACCGCCCACGGGAGGATGAGCAGGACGCGGTAGACGCCGCGGCCCTTGATCTGCCGGTTGATCAGAACCGCGAGCGCCAGGCCGAGGGTGTAGTGGAAGAAGACGCAGGTGAACGTCCAGATCAAGGTGATCCGGAAGTTCTGCCAGAACTCACCCACCCGGCCGGAGAGCAGGTCGGCGTAGTTGCCCAGGCCGATGAACTGCCACTGGTTGGGGTTCGCCGCGCAGGTCTCGGCGCCGCCCAGGGACTTCGTGCAGACCTCACCGACCTGGTTGGCCTCGTTGATATTGGTGAACGACATCCACACGCCCTGGAACAGCGGGTAGAAGACGAGCACCGCAAGGACGAGGACGACGGGGATGACCATCGCCCACGCATACCAATACTTGTTGTAGGTGTTCCGTAGACGTTCCACCGAGTCTCCTGGCAGGGGTAAGACGGACAGCGACGGTATGACGGACAGCGACGGTATGACGGACAGCGACGGGGTCGCGACCTGCGAACGAGTCACGGCGGGGCGGTCGCCCACCCCGCCGTGACCGGCTCTCAACGGTTCGTCATCATCCCAGCGAGTAGGACGGGACGGCCTCCGTCTTGTACTTGTTGGCGACGGCGTCCATCGCGTCCTTGGCAGCGACGCCCTGGACGTAGATCTTCGTCGCGGCCTCGTCGAGCGGGCCGAAGAGCTTGCCGCCCTCGGGAACCCACGCGCGCTCCACGGCGACCTCCATGACCGGCTTGAACTGACCGATGATCGGGTTGGTCACCTTGTCGTAGGCCGACTTGCGGGTCGGCAGCAGGCCGAGCTTGTCGGCGAGCTTGGCCTGGGAGTCGGCGCTGCTCATGAACTTGATGAAGGCGATCGCAGCAGCAGCCTTGTCCTGGGCCATGCCCGACCACACGGCGTAGTCGTGACCGCCGACCGGAGCACCGGCCTTGACCGAGCCGGCCGGGACCGGAGCGACGCCGAGGTTCTCGAGGCCACCGAAGCCGGCGGCACCCTTGATGTTGTTGAGCTCCCATGGGCCGTTGATGATCATCGCGACCTTGCCGGCCTTGAAGGCGTCCATGATCGCGCCGTAGGCGTCGGTGGCCGGGGGCTTGGTGAAGCCGGGGGCCTTGAGCAGCTCGGCCGGGATGCCGGCGCCCTTCACGGCAGCAGCGGAGTTGACGACGATCTTCTTCGCCGTGGCGTCGATGAGGTCGCCGCCCTCGCCGTAGATGAACGGCAGCATGAAGTAGCCACCCGGGTTGAGGTAGACGCCGTCGACGCCGGCCTTCTCCTTGATGGTCGCGGCAGCGGCCTTCAGCTCATCCCACGTCTTCGGCGCGGCGGTGATGCCGGCCTTGGCCAGGAGCGCCTTGTTGTACATGAGGGCGAGGCTGTCGGTGACCTGCGGGACGCCATACATCTTGCCGTTGAACATCGTCGAGCCGAGCGGGGCGGTGAGGAAGTCGCCCTTGTCGGCGGCCAGGTCGGTGCCGTCGAGGTCGTACAGGTAGCCCAGCGACGCGAACTCGGAGACCCAGGCCACCTCGGCGCGGATGATGTCCGGGGCGCCGGACTTGGCTGCCGCGGCGGTCTTGAACTTGTTCTGTGCCTCACCGAAGGGGACCGACTGGTAGTTGATCTTCACGTTCGGGTAGGTCTTGTTGAAGTCGGCGATGAGCGCCTTGAAGGCCGGCGCCTCGTTCGTGGCGTCCGAGGTGTCCCACCAGGTGAGCTCACCCTTGACGCTTGCCGGGTCGGCCGCGCCGGTGGTGGTGGTGGACGAACCCGCGGCGTTGTTCGCCGGAGTTGCCGCCGAGTTGCAGGCGGCGAGGGCGAGAGTCAGGCCCGTCAGGAGGGCAACTCCCTTGGCACTGGTGCGCATCAGGATGGGCTCCTTGTTGATCGGTTGTGCACCGGGTGTGACCCGACGCTGGAGACTCAAGCAACGTACCGCGCCGCCTAGGGCGCCGCCAAGACTTCTCGCAATTTCTTGCAGTGATCTGCAAGACGCTTCCATGGATCGTTACTTCGCCGTAATCTCAGCCCCGTGGTGTACTTCCGTGCGGCGCATCTGGCACTCGCGGTCGGCACGAGGGAAGGAGCTGAGATGGACACCGGACCAAGCCGGGCGCGGCTGGCTGACATCGCCAGCCATGCCGAGGTCAGCGAGGCGACCGTCAGCCGCGTCCTCAACGGCAAGCCGGGTGTCGCCGAGGCCACCCGCCAGGCCGTCCTCATCTCCCTCGACGTGCTCGGCTACGACCGTCCGAGCCGGCTGCGGCGCAAGAGCGCCGGACTGGTCGGCCTCATCGTGCCCGAGCTGCTCAACCCCATCTTCCCGGCGTTCGCTCAGGTCATTGAGACCTCGCTGGCCCGGCACGGCTATACGCCGGTCCTGTGCACCCAGACCCCCGGGGGGGTCCACGAGGACGAGTACGTCCAGATGCTCCTCGACCGGGGGGTGTCGGGCATCATCTATATCTCCGGGCTGCACGCCGACACGGCGCAGTCCCCGCAGCGGTATGTCGACCAGCGCGAACGGGGTCTGCCCGTCGTCTTCATCAACGGCTTCTGCGAGGGCGTGGACGCCCCCTTCATCTCCACCGACGACCGCCTCGCCGCGATGCAGGCCGTCTCCCACCTCGTCTCGCTCGGGCACCGTCGGATCGGGCTGGCGGTCGGGCCGGACCGCTTCGTCCCGGTCCAGCGCAAGGTGGCCGGCTTCCGTCAGGCACTGGAGTCCACGTTGGGGATCGACGACACCGACGAGCTCATCGAGCACAGCTTCTTCAGCGTCGAGGGCGGCGCGGCAGCCGCGACTGCGCTGATGTCCCGCGGGGTCACCGGCATCGTCGCGGGCTCGGACATGATGGCGCTCGGTGCGATCCGGGCCGCGCGGTCGGCCGGTCTGTCGGTGCCCGAGGACGTCTCGGTCATCGGGTATGACGACTCGCTCCTTATCGCCTATACCGATCCGCCGCTGACCTCCGTGCGTCAGGGTGTTGCGGCGATGTCCGAGGTCGCCGTTCAGGCACTGCTCGCCGAGATCGGGGGCGCCCCGGGGCCGCGGACCGAGTTCCTCTTCGACCCCGAGCTCGTCGTCCGGCGCTCCACCGGTCCCGCACCCGGAGCCTGACCCACCGCTCCGGGAGGTGTGCGCAAGGGCTGACGGGAGCTCGCGTCAGTGGGCCCGCCGACGTGGGCGACGGTGGCGGGGCGAGGGGGGATGCGGTTACCGTCTGACCTATGCGGATCTCAGACGTCGTGAAGTCCAAGGGCAGCCAGGTCATCACGGTTCGACCTGAGGACACGGTGGCCCATCTGCTCAAGGTGCTCGCCGACCATCGCATCGGTGCCGTTGTCGTCAGTGGCGACGGGGCCTCGGTCGAGGGCATCGTCAGCGAGCGCGACGTCGTCCGGCACCTGCACAGCTCCGGCACCTCGGTCGTCGACGGTCCGGTCCACGCGATCATGACCCGCGAGGTCGTCACCTGCGAGCCGTCGCTCTCCGTCGAGGAGCTCGAGGCCTCGATGACCGAGCACCGCATCCGCCACGTCCCTGTCGTCGTCGACGGGGCGTTGACCGCGATCGTCAGCATCGGTGACATCGTCAAGCACCACATGGACCAGCTGCGTCACGAGCGTGACCAGCTCGTCGGGTACATCCAGCAGTAGTCGTCGGGACATCTCGCGGTTGCCCTCGGTCGCCGCGAGCGGCCGCCCACATCCGGCAGTCGCCCGCGTGGGCGGCGCCGGTGGCCTACCGTTGACCTGTGACGTCGACGGGCCAGCGGGGGAGCATGCCCATGCTGGGCCCCTACCGCCTCGTCGAGGAGCTCGGGACCGGTGGCATGGGAGTGGTCCATCTCGCGCTCGACCGGGGCGGCCGGGCCGTCGCCCTCAAGGTGCTGCGCGCCCATGTCGCCGACGACGCCGAGGCCCGCACCCGGCTCGAACGCGAAGTCGCGACCCTGAGCCGGATCACCGACCCGCGGGTCGCCCCGGTCATCGACGCGGACCTCACCGGCTCCCGCCCGTATATCGTCACCCGGTTCGTCCCCGGCCCCTCCCTGGACGAGTTGGTCGGCGACAATGGCCCCCTGGACGGACCCCAGCTAGTCCGGGTCGCCCGCGGCCTGGCCGGGGCGATCAAGTCCATCCACGCCGCCGGCGTGGTGCACCGCGACGTCAAGCCGAGCAACGTCCTGCTCGACGACGAGGGCGACCCGGTGCTCATCGACTTCGGCATCGCCCACCTGGCCGACGACGTCCGGATCACCGTGACCGGTCTGGTCATGGGCACCCCGGGGTATCTCTCCCCGGAGGTCATCAACGGTGGGGCGGTCACCGCCGCGACCGACTGGTGGGGCTGGGCGGCCACGCTCGCCTTCGCCGCCTCGGGCGCCCCGCCGTTCGGCGGCGGCGCGATGGACGGGGTGCTGAGCCGGGTCCGGCTGGGGGAGCACGACCTCAGCGGCGTCGACCCTCGGCTCGCCCCGCTGCTCGCGGCGGCGCTCACCGTCGACCCGGCCGCCCGGCCGCACGCCGACGACGTCCTCGCGGCGCTGGAACGGTATGCCGCGGGCGGCGACGCGACGGTCGTCATACCGGGAGCTGTTCCGCGCACGATGACCCAGCCGGTCGCGCCGTCCTCGACCCGCGTCCTCCCCACCCCGGTCGCGCCACCGGCCCCACCCGCGCCGGCGCCTGCGCCCGCTCCTCCCGCCCCGCAGTACGTCCCGCCACCTCCCGCAGCGAGGGTGTGGCCACCGCCGGCCCCACCGGCGTCCGTCGTCGTGCCCGGTCCCAGCCTTGGTCAGCCACCGGCCCCGTATGTCGACCCCCGGATCGACCGTGGCGGTCGGCGCGGGACCCTGCTCGCTCTCGCCGCGCTCCTCGTCGCCGTCGCCGCGGGGTGGCCCATGGTCGCGGCGCTTGCGGCGCTGCTGCTGCGCTGGGCGGCCGCCGTCGCCGACCGGGTCGTGACCAGCCTGGTGCTGCGGCGGCACGCCCGGGGCGTGCGCTCCTCCGATGTCGCCCTCGCGCTCTTGCGCGCCCCGTGGCATCTCGTCGTCGGGGCGGTCGCGACGGTCCTCGCCGCAGTGCTGCCGGCCGTGGTGGGGGTCGCTGCATCGTTCACCGTCGCGCTGGCCAGCCAGATCGTCACGGGCTCGCCGTCCGACCCGGACCGGTGGCTGCCGCTGGCCGGCGGTATGGCGGCCGCGCTCCTGATGGGCTGGATCGGCCCGGGCGGGGCGTCACTGCGCCGCGGCGCCCGCTCGATCGTGCGGGGCGCCGCGCCCGAGGGCACCGGGACGACCGTGGCCGTCGGCCTGTGCCTTGCGCTCGCCGCCCTCGCGTTGGCGTCGCTGGCGCTGCGGCACGGCGTCGTGCACTGGTGGCCGTTGGGCCGGTCACCGTGGGCGACCTTCCTGGGCCGATAGGGCGCCGACGGTAGGATCTGCGGCGTGCCGACGACTCCGTCGGACCGGCCGCTGGCGTGGCGCAACTGGCAGCGCACCTGTCTTGTAAACAGGTGGTTGGGGGTTCGAGTCCCCCCGTCAGCTCTGTAGTGATAGGCGGTCAACGCGAGAGCCGCCATCGTCATCCGGGAATCTAGGATCGGCGGCATGACGTCGTCTGGGCGGAGGGCACAGGAGATCGCCGGGTTCATCGGCGAGTATGTCGCGCCGGTACTGCGTGCCCACGGGTGGACGCGGTCTGGATCTCGCTTCACGCGGACGACCCGGGCCGGGGACGTCGCGTTGGTGCGATTCCATTCGGCGTCGCCGGGCAACCAGCCTGGTGTGGCGTTCTATGTCGACCTGGCGGTCGTGCCCGCAC
>ERZ795047.4091-NODE-4091-length-12519-cov-4.252086_pt1 | contig 12519 bp, 7 predicted proteins | sample MGYA00375131_ERZ795047 | MGnify/ENA primary metagenome ERZ795047 (study PRJEB30176, sample SAMN05720228) | activated sludge metagenome | isolation source: Anaerobic digester | place: Japan | collected 2015-05-20 ... | reverse complement strand
CAAGCGGGTGAGATGGCCGCCCGCCACACGAACGATCAGTTCATCGAGTGTAACGGTTCCCTCCCGGAGACAAGGAAGGTAGTACGCATGGCGGTGACCGCGTGCCACAGCGCCGTCGAGTTCGCGACCACTCAGCATCAGTGACGTCCCACCGTTCGTGAGCTGTCGATATGCGTCGACCGCTGTGTTGCGAAACGCCCGGGCGACGGCGACCATGTATCGAAGCGGAATGGGAATGCGCCGATTCAGGCGGTAACGGATCTCAATCACGTCAACTTCGTCCTGCCGGGGAACAACCGGCGTCACCTGCGGCCGGATCTCGTGAACGAGAAGCTCGCTCGGAACTGCATATTCGACCCACCTCGCTCCGTTGGGTACCGGCATGCCAGCCTTCAGAAGCGCATCGACGAGATGGGGCGGATGTCCGGTCTTGCCGTCTTCCTTGCCCTGTCTGAGTAACCACAAATCTGACGCTCGAAAGTCGTCCGTGGTACACAGCACGCGCCGGTACGTCGCAGCTGAGGCTTCTTGGAAACCGCCGCGCGAGGCAACTCTCCGGATGCCAGGCGGCGGTTCATCACAATCCACCAGTCGGAGGCGCGCCCGGGATTCGCTGCGCCCGAAGTATCGAAGTCGTTCAAGGAGACTAGCGACCAACCTTCGCTGATCCGGAGAAAGAATCGTTGCAAACCGGAACCAGAAGCGGCTCCCTTCGAGAACGGCGAAGTAGTCGTGGTGGAGCACGCGATCGGACGCGCCGAGCCGCACGGGCTGGTAGTAACGGAGTTCGTGGAAGGATGTCCGCGGCAGCCAGATTTCGGGCGGACCGGATCTGCCAAGGGCTTCGAGCAGTTGGTCGCGGACCTCCTCCGACGACGCGTGCGGTCGCGTGCAGAACCACGAGGCAGCGAGCGCACGGAGAAGTCGCCACGGCGAAGGCGGCCATTCAGGCCCCGCCATACCGAACTGGGCTTCACCCCAGATGTGCGCGTGGTAGCGGCCTGAGAGAAGCTCGACTTCTATAACGGTCGCGTTAACCATCCCTAGTGTCCTTCCGCTGACACTGCACTCCTATCGGGCACTGTCGCATTGCCGCTACTTCCCTTCTCCTGCTTCCGCTTGGGTTCGTATCTGACTTCTACCACAGTGCCGTCGGAGATAGATTTCCTCTTCTCCTCCTGCTCGCCGGTCGAGAGGATCTCCTTAACTAGCTCGCGGAAGGTCACGCCAGACATCTCCGTTTTCTTGCCGTTGTCGTTCCGTTCGGCATCTTGCTTGAAGCGTGGTCCGTCGGCTTGGCCGAGGTCGGCTGGCTTCGCAGCCATCAACGCGGCGACGCAGGTCGTCCCGCACCCCGAATTGCCTTGCCATGAGAGCGACCCTTTACCTTTAAATGTCAGATAACAATCTGCGCGCAGGCGGAGACTCGGCCCGGTCGAGCGGCTGCGAGGATCGAACGCCGGCTTGTTGGCGAGGAAGGCACCGATCTTCCACAAGGCAAGGCCTAGAAGGAACTTCTTCCGGTCTTCGCCAACCGACAAGGTTTTCAGTCCGAGCAGATCGATGTCGAACGTAGCGGTGATGTTCTTCGGAATGATACGACTCTTCGCAGCAATGCTCTGGCCCTTGTTGGCGCGTTCTTCGCGCGTGGAGTCGGGCTCGATCGCATCCCATTTAACCATTCCGTAGTGAACCTCGGGTTCGTCAGCGAGCTCGGCCTCCAGCCGCGCGTGGATGAGACGAGTCTGGCGCAGCCCAACGAACTTCCACTGCACGAACTGAAAGCCGTGCAATAGTGCAGCCGGATCGAGAGCAAAGACGAGTTGCTCAAGAGCGGCCCGTTTGTCGAGCGGCCAGAAGTCACCGTTACTTCTTAGCTCAAGCTTTTCCGCGAAGATTTCTCGCAGGTTCTTGCCGCTGTTCGCAGGCTTGCCGTCGAGAATGTAGGACGATGCGAGGCGATGTGGTTCCGTCAGGTTCGTCGCCAAAAGGTCGCCGGCCTTGTTCCTCACGACAATGAGCGGCAGGCCCTTAAGATCGTCCACCCAAACGCCCGGCGACTTCATGCAGACTGACTCAAGTCGGTTCGACATGCTCTGCTCGCTCTCGACCAGGCACCACCGGCGCCCTTCCTGGTCGCGGTAGAGGCAGGCATCGATGTCCGGAAACCCGGTCGGCTGGAGGAAGCGGCTGTTCGTGAGTCTGAGCGATGCGGTAATCACGACACGATCTTGGTTGTAAAGCGTGTCAAGGACGGAGTCAGTCTGTCCGGGTGCAGCTTCCGTATTGGTCGTCATGCGGTAGTCTCCTGTTCGTCAATCGGCACCCAGAGGCGCCGAGATAGAGTGAGTGAGTCATCTTTTGAGATTGGAGTCAGGACAGCGAGTGCGATGCGTCCTGCCTCATCGTCACTCTGGATTGTCGAGGTGAAGTGCGCGACCGCCTTCCCCGTGGGTCTCGGATCCGTACTCCAGGGAAGCCCGTCAACCCGAAGGCGCGCGAGTGCCAGCGCAACGGCCTGCTCGAGTTGCCTGGCGCTGCCCAGCGAGAGAAGCCGCGCGATGGCGCGGTCGCGCGGCGGCCGCGAGTCAGGCGGCGGGTTGATGCCCAGCTCAACCCACAAACGGAGCGCGGCGTACGATGGCGGGATGGACCGGTCGGCAGCACCCGTCGATTGCGAACGATAGGCTACGCACCGAGGTACCCCTTTCCCGGCTCGCACCGACTGCCAGTCGAGCAGCGCGTAAAGACCGGCCAGGCGATGAACTTCGCGCGGGTCCACGTCGCCGCGAAGTAAGGCGGCGATATCGTCCAAAGACGCGAACCGTGCAGCGTCTAATGGCAATCTCGGCAGATCCGCACCATCCAGCCAGCGGGACCAGAAAAGTTCTTCGAAGTCAGCGAAGGGATTCAGGCCAGTCCATCTGTGCGAACGCGACGGTAGCGGATCCGGAATCGTCCATGTGGAAACGTCCCAGCGGAATCGGACCGGCAGCATGTGCTCGAGAATAGGGCCTACGGCCGCAGTCTCTGTCCGAACTCCGAGGATCGAACCGATAGCCCGTCCGAGTCGACGTGCCGGATCCGCGCACAGACCGTCTTGAAGAGCAGACTCCCAGAGATCCGCGGGGAGAGGAGGCAATGGGCGCGGTTTTCGGCGCAAGTCCTCTAGGTCTCGACGCAAGGCACCGGGAAGGACGAGCGAGCGGTTCAGATCCCAGAGCGCCTCTAGAATGCCACGATATGCGTCGGGTCCAGGTTCATCGACCGCCCGATGGACGGCCTCGTCCACGGGCGCCCGGGCCCCGCGCAGACGATCGGAGGTGAACTGATCAAACCATCCACTTTCGGCAAGCGGAGCAAGCATGAGACGCAGGTTTGCGTCTCCCGCGCGCTTCGCACCCACGCGGGTTATTCCACGCAACAGGCCTTGACGCATTGGCTGGCGTTGTCCTGGGCGGCGTCCTTCAAGGACGAATCGATGGAAGGTATCGAAGGCTGCGCCGGCGCCACGGCTGACGATCGCGGCCCGGAATTCTGGTGCGGTAGCAGCGAAGGTCCGGCCTGACAGACGCGCCTGGAACTGACGTATCTGCATCTCGAACTCAGTAAGCGTTCGAGGGCGGTCAGCGGTCCATGTCGGCAGGTGCAGTTCGAAGTTCCTAAAGAAATCACCCTTCCCGACCTGTACCACAGAGCCCTCGAACACGAACGGAAACGCGGGGTACGAGCGGCGACCCCAGCGAAGACGCCGAAGGCTGCCACGGAGGAGCAGAGCTCCGCGCACCGCGAGCAGGAAGCACCAGGGAGAGACTGCGGCGTCGTTTTTGCGCTCCCACTTCTCGATACCAGTGGCATATCGCGTCATCGAAGAACTGAACAACGCATAGCCGCTCTCAAGCCGCTTCGACAGGACTGGGATACCGTCTAGGAACAATGACCAAGTCAGATCGCCAGACGCCTTCTTGGCCGCGTCGGCAGCCTTGGCGATCTGCACGAAATAGTCCCCGCTTGCCTCAGTAAAGAGCGGGTGCCCATCGACATTGGTGGATTTAGGAAGTGCGGCGGCTCTGGCCCATTGCGCGACGTCTGAGGCAAAGTCGTCGTGTCGAGAAGGAGACTTTAGCGGAGACTTGACTGGCTCGACAATAACTGCGGGGCACGTCTTCTTCTTGCCCTTCTGCTTTGCCTGCGGGTGATCCGAGCACGGGAGTGGCTTGTCGCAGGATTTCTGGCGCGTGGGCTTAAAGGCCTCAGCAACGGATCTGCTCCACCTGAGCAGGTCGAGGCGCACCACATCCTCAATCGCCTGCCGTGCCGCTTTCTCGTCCCCGCCGTCGTCCCAGGGCGTCTCCACCACCAAATGGAAGGCCTCGTCCCACCAGAACAAAGCGTCCGGGCAGTCCTTCCCGACCGCGGCCATCACACCGTAACCCTTGAGGAGATCACCCAGTGACCGTGGCGAGACACCGGCGAAAACGACTATTGCCATGAGCTCGCCCTCCAGTCGGTAACACGCACCAGCCCTTCCAGATACGCCAGAAGAAACGGCCCGTGCGTATCAAGCAACTGCCGCACTCGCCCCTGCCAACTCCGGTGTTCACGCGAGGGAAGAACCCGTTTCAGGTCAAGTAGGATCGGCCCATCCGCGTCGGGCAGCGCGCCCGCGGAAATCGTGTCTCCGTCCAGCACGCCGCAGAGATCGATGGGATTCTCGTCGTTCCAAGCTTCCGGCAATAGCCGCACCTTGCCATGGTGGGCGAGGATCAGGAATGCCGCGAGATCGTCATCGCTATGCCGTGACTCCAGAAAGGCGAGGAGCGATGCCATCTCGTGGCGGAAGCCCGCCGATTGCGAGCCGCCACGGCCGTTAGATTTCGCATAGAGCGCGCCTGGCCTGGGATGGCCGTACTCTGCACAGCCGGCGGCGCGCAGCATGTCCTGGAACGGCAGGCATGTCTCGCCCTTCACATTTCGTTCAAGCGCCTTTCCGACGTCGTGCCAACGCGCGGCCCGGATGACAGCTTCGCCGATGCTTTTCCCTAGTTGGAGTATTTCAACGAGTTCACTTGCCTTTTGCTCCGCCGTGAGCAAGTGGTGTTCGAGCCCTATCCACTTCCTTGTGAAGGACCGGGGATCTTCGCGCCTTGCGCGTGCCCCGGTGATGTGACCGTCGATTACATGGACCAGAGATATCATATCACCGTCGAAACGGATCCAAGCTCGTTCATTACCCCAGCGGTCAATGATTACGCCAGGAACGTCCTTGGGGTTGCCCGTCCAGCCGGCATCGTCGCGATACCCCCCTTCCTTAATGTCGACCATGACGGTATCACCCGCGTGGATCTCGTATCCCCGTGCCTTGCGCCAAGCGGCACGTCGTTCTCGCTCCGTAGCAAGTGTCAGGATCCAGACTTCGCGCTCCGCAAACGCCTCTTGCGCTTCGTAGAACGGCGCGGGACACAGTTCATCGCGGTGGATCGGGACCTGTTCGTCTGGGTCGACTCCGCCCTCGATTCGCCGCCACAGCAGGTACGCATCGACGTCGCGATCGGCGGCGCGCAGATACGGTGTGACGTCCGTGTGGCCACCGGAGAGATCCGAATCGGTGTCGAAGAGATCGTCGAGATCGAAGCGCCGAAGGACGGGGCCTTCGAATGGAAGATCAATCGGCAACTCCGAGAGCGTTTCAGGAGAGACAGAACCCGCATGCTCCGTTGCGACTGTTCGAAGGACCTCGCGCGCGTACTCCACGGATCGAGCATCGTAGGGCTTATATCGGTCGTCGTACTCGCCCTTCGAATCCTGCTCCTTACGTGCAACGGGAAGCGGCTCGAAGACCAAGGCCTTCGCAGGCTCTCTCTTCCCGGCCTCAAAGTCCTCTGCGCTCGGTCGTGTACCGCTGCGATTCAGTCGTCCCAGTCGCTGTACGAGCGAGGGCCAAGGACACAGCTCCGTGAAGAGAGCATGTGCGTCAAGGTCCACGCCGGCCTCGAGAACCTGCGTTGCAACAACTACGCATCCAACAGCGGGTGGAGCGCTCTCGAGCTTCCTCGCTAATCTGCGCCGGTCGTGCGGGCGCATTCGGCCATGAAGGAGGAGAATCTCGGGCTCATCTCCGGCGCTCTTGCAAAGACGCTCGTAGAGCTGGCGCGCAGGCGTGACCTGGTTCACGAAAACGAGCACGAGGCGTCCATCCTTTGCTTCACTGAGAATCGACTCGAGCAGATCTGGACTTTCGATTGTCCAGCCGGCCTCAATGTTCCGCCCGACCTTTCTGGACGCCTTCTTGTGCTTGCCGCGCGATGGCTTGGCAGCGGCATCTGTAGGCTCCAGACGCAACTCCAGACGTTTTGGCGCTCTCCAGCGCCGAATGAAGTCCCGATGATGCAAATCAGCTTTCGTGTGGCGATGCGGTTGGCTGGTGAGACTCTGGCCTTCGCGTTCTGGTGAACACATCCAGTCAGGAAGATCCGTGGAATCCGTCTTGCTGCCCAGGGTGGCACTCATCCAGACGGTATGCCGCCGCCCATACGGTGGTGGAGCTTCATCCCAGAACTGCTGGAGCTGCACGCTTGTCGTGCGTCCGACGCCCATCAGCTGGACCTCGTCCATCACCCAGAGCGCGTCGACGTTGAGAAAACCGAAGTCGATGGGCCATTGCTGCGGCGGCATCGCAAAGCCCCGATTGAGTGCGCGTGAAAGGAGCATGTCTTGCGTCCCGACCAGAACGGTCTCCTGCTCTGGATGCTCGCGCCAGTCGTCCTGGGACTCGCCACCCATGAGCGTGACGACCGCGACTTTGTCCTTCTCGCTCCAGTCAATGTCATAGCGCACGAGCTTGTCGCCCTCGAACGTCGCCTTGCCGGCGAGCAGTCCGAGGTTGTTGAGCCAACGGACGACACACGCGTGCGTCTGCTCGACGAGTACGCGCATGGGAAGGCAGTACACGAGTCGGCGCGGCGTCGCCTGCCGCAGGTGCTCCTGGCGTCGACGCCACAGCCAGCCAAGGACGGCGGCAGCCGTCTTGCCTGTGCCCGTCTGCACCTCGAGCAGCTCAGGAAGGTGCTCAGCCTGTGCAAACGCACGTTGGTAGGGAAAGGGTGTGTGTCCACCCATCGCGCGGGCAAACCATTCGTCAAAGTTGTTAGCGTCTCCTTCAGTCATCGTGTCCCACCTCGCCTGTCAGGACTCTACTAATGAGCTTGTTTTCAGCCCCCGGGCCCAGTGCTTTGAGTCGAGGCCAAGAGGTAACGGCGGAATTGCCGTTACTGTTCTTTCTGTGCCTTACCATTCACTTCCCTTATTCGTGCGGCGCTATAGTCGCCAACACCTCAACTTGAAATCCTGACAACAGGGACTTTCGAGTCCGTTCCGGTCGACCTCTTCGCCGGTATTCACCTCGCTGGGCCGGGTGTTCCCGACCCTGAGAATGCGCGCGAGCAGAGAGTCCTTGAAGCATCGGTCGGTGCAGCCTTACGCCCGCGAGCGTCAGCGGAAGCCGTCGAAAGCCATGGAGAGGCGCGATCCAGCGCCATCGTGGCGTTGGGCTGAAGAACGACTGATGCTCGAATTTGATAGCTTCTATCTTCCGGATGGCTTGGAGCATGGCGCGCGGGCGTCCTGCGCCGGTCGCGGGCACGGCGGCGCCCGCTGTGTCGACGGCCGAGACTTGGCCGATCCACGTTTTCCTTTGGGTCATGTTGCCGTCGGAGATCGAGCACCGGTGGGAAAGATAGCGGCCAACGTCCAACCTCAGGCGAAATCGGGCAACCGGGACGCAAGCACGGACGCTTTTGTCAGAGACCCTGTTTGCCGGGCCTATGGCGAGGTAATCATTCAGCTCGGTGGACGCACGGTTGACCGGGATCCCGAAGGCTTTCCCCAGATCGCCTCGGTTGGTCTGGTCTTCCCGGAACGGCCCCAGCTCGATGAACTCGAGTCGTCGCTCGATGCCCCACCGCAAGGTAATGCTTGTCCCCCCCAACTCACTGCCTCCGTATGGTGATCTGTGACGGAATTGTATTTAACCAGATTAGTCTGTCAAGTCAGACCAAGGAGGGGGTCGTGAGCATCCTCCAAGGGCTCCGCCGGAACGGCGGAATTGAGCCGGGCCAGCACCAGCCGCACCCGGCCTTGCAGTACGACGTCGCGACAGTGCGGGTCGTTGCGCTCGCAGCGGGTTCAGCTAGCGGCGACCTCGGAGCCGTGGTTGACGCAATAGCCGAGCACCGCGAGCAGAGCGATGGAAGCGTCTTCGAGGATTGATTCGGTGAACAACTTGGGCATTGCGTTAAGCTCGGGTGAAAGTCAAGGTCCGCTCAACGAACTGTCGAAGTTCCCGGTCGTTGATGACCTCAGTCTCCCAAGCCGGATTGGTGTCGTGATGGAATCGATTGGCGTACTGCGTCAACTCGTGGAGTTCTTGTATCTTCTTCCCCTCCAGTATCTGGTTTGACGACCCGAGCTCCTTACGACAGAGATTGAGAAACGGGCCTAGGAGCGTCCCTGGACGAAACTGCTCCGGACACGCGACTCGCAAAAAGGCCTCCAAATGAGGCCGGATGTCTCTGGCGATCGCCCGCTGGTCGCCCGTGCCGCTTTCCAAGAACTCTCGCAATCGCTTGTGCCGCCGGTCATGCTCGGTAATTGAGTCCTCGTCTACGTTCCATGTCCGGAGCGTCGAGCCGGCGCTGTCACGAGCAATCTCCACAGCGGTTCGGGCGGTGCGATCTGCACCGTCCCAGATTCGGCATAGGAAGCGCTTGTCGTGCGACAGAATGATCAGCTGCTTCACTCGCTGGGCTAGACGGAGCATTTCCTGAACTGTTGTAAAGGAACGATGGTCATCCAGACTTGTAATGGGGTCATCGATGACGACCACTTTGTGCGCGAGGTCAGGATCGTGCTCCAGAGATGCGAAGAAGAACGCAAGGGCCAAGGTGTTGCGATCGCCAGCACTTAATGTGCTCCCGAAGGACGGCTGACCCTCCCCAGGTGTACCGCCTCCGATGGGTACGGGTATATCGTTGATCACTACGTCATAGGTGCAGGCCGGCCCACCTCGCGTAGGGACCGAAGTGACGCGGTTGAGGCGAAACCCCGCATTGAATCGCCTGAGATAGATGTTTATCGCTTCCTGCGAAGCTGGGAAGGCGTTCTTTCGGTACTCCTCCAGATCAGCTTTGGCGCGTGTCCGGTCCGTTTCCGTCTGTTCCTTAGCTTTCTTTTCCTTCAGGTAAGCGGAACAGAGCGCGTCAATCTCGGGCGCATGGCGGTTCTTAGTAGCGCGGAGTTTGGCCAAGTCTCGAGCGAGCGTTTGCTGGTTGGACACCGCTGCCAGCTCCTGAACAGTGCGGATCTTGGCGTTCTCGGCGATAAGTGCGTCGCTGAGTCGTGAGACTTCCTGCCGGACTTCGTCGTACACCTCGACGGCCCGCCGCGCCTTTTGATCGAGAGCCCGCCGCTCCAGTGGGCTAGCCTGCTTCGCGCGCAATGCGTCCAACACAGCGTCGCGGGCGGCGTTCCAAGCACGGACGACGCGGGCCGTATCCACCTGAACTTCTGGAACGTCACAGAATCCAGACCAGAATGCCCGGCGCTCCGCGGCCACACGAACCGATCGCTCGAAGCCAGCACGTACATCGCCCGAATGCGTGCGCCGGGCTTGCTCAAGTGCATCTTCGATCTCCGCCTTCAGATCGCGGTAGGCGATGCTGAAGAACGCGCGGTAGTGGGCGATCAGGGCAGACCCGCTCAGATCTTGGGCGCAGAATGGACAGACGCCTTCCATACCCTCTTGCGATGCGCGTTGCATCCCGTCCGCCAGCCAACGCTCTCCATCCGCTCCAAGCCTGGAGACATGCGCCCGGACCCTCGCCTCAGCAACGGCGTCAAGATCGTCAAGGCTACGATCGAGTATTCTGTCGATAGCAGCAGTGTCGAATGAGGGGAGAACGATGCTCTCGAAAAGTGGAGTAGTGCGAACAGCGTACTGGTCGCGTGCAGCGGCGAGGGCGCGCTCGGTCGCCTCGATTTCCGCATCAATATTCGGGAGGGCGGGAAGCTCGCAGAACTCGTCAAGTGAAAGGCCTTGCCGCATCTCCTCCGTGATCGCGGCCGTCATTTCCCGCAAGGCCCTGTTGTGGTCTTCATTCCGGGCGACCAACTCTTGGATCCGCCGACTGAGTTCGACGCCCCGAGCGCCGAGCACGACCTCGTGCAGGTTCTGGCGGTGACGAGCTTCGACTTCAAGCCCAGAATGAATGTTTGTGTCGACAAAGAAGTCGTCAAACACGACGATCTGGGGTAGCGTGCGATTCCAGACCCCGTCCTTGAAGACCGCTTCTGATGGTCCGCCGTCGCAGTCCAGCACAACATGCGGCGGGTGTGCTGCAGCAAGGCGGTGTCGTTCCGTGATCGGGATCGGATTGCCACTCCCCAAAGAGCGCAGGATTGCAACAAGTGTTGTCTTCCCTCGCCCGTTCTCTGCATAGACCAACACGAGCCGGTCAAGCCCGATCGTCGCGCCCGCGTCCACAGAGCCGAACTGGCCGATGTTTCGAAGCAAGCGAATGTTACGAATCATGCTCCAACCCTCTCAATAGCCGCTTCACTATGCTTAAGCCGAAGTTCACCGAAGATGAGCTTGGGTATAAGGCAGTCGCGGAAGGCACCGAGCGTTCGAGACTCCCGCCGGCATCCAAGCATTCGCGCGATGAACGGGCTCGCACCTTGGTCAGACTCGGCGACGACTGGTACAGGCGAAGTGACCACCGCGAGCCGCAGGACCGCATCGGGATGTGCCCTTTGGTGCTTTTCGAGGTTCCGGCAACGAGTCTTTGCAATTCCTGACGAAAGCTGGACGATCCCATCGCAGCAAGCGTGTGTGCGTCCATAGGGTGAGCGAGGTTTGAGCACGAGAAACCCGCTGAAAGATACTGCTGGCTCGCAAGGAGGACATCTTTAAAGCAATGGTGGGTGAAGCAATACGCCCGCGTGTGCCAGTACAACCCGTCGAACGCGATCGCGTGGGGCACGATCCAGCGCCCGCGCGGTGCAGAGCGTGATAGCGGCTGGTGTTCAACCTCCACGGTTTGCGTTCCGCGAATGGCCCGAATCACCGCGCGCAGGCGACCGGCATCGGTGTCGCGGACGGGGGTGGGCGCAGCGTTAAAAGGCGGCAGCTGACCGATCCAGGTCTCTGCTTGCGCTATGATGCCGTCTGCGATCGACGGTAGTTGCGAGACGTAGCGATCAGCGTCCGATCTCAGCGATAGGGGCGTGATGCGGGTACGTCGCAGATACGCACGGCCGTGTTTACCATAGATCACGTTTTCCGGCACCTCGCCGAGGCAGGGGTTCAGGTCGAATGACACCCGGTTGATCGAGATCCCGAAGGCGGCCATCAGGTCGCCGCCGCTGCCATGGCCTTTCCAGAGCGGCCTGAGCGCTATGAACTCGAGTCGTCGCTCGATGCCCCAACGGAAGGCGGTGTTCGTTCCCCCCAACTCAATGCCCCCGTATCGTGATCCGTCACAAAGTGTATCGAACCAATTCGGGCTGTCAAGTCGGACCGGCGCGGGAGTTGTGAGCTGGGGGCAAGATATCGACGGGCGCTTGGCGTGGCATTTTTCACGGTACCGGACTATCAGTTGGCTTCGGCATATTGAATTCGACGAGTGGAGCTTTCTTTGTCTTTCGACCCCGGAAGGGGTCGCGCGGGTAGCAACACCCACGATTGGCATTTTCATTGGGCTTACCTTGGGTACAGAGACCGCCGTACCCCAACCGTCCAAAGTGTTACGAATCGAGCACAATACGCAACCCTTTCAGGGTTGGGGATTTACGGTCCGATGACCTAGGGTAGGCCGCAAAAAACGCGGCCAACCCTAGGCTTTGCTACGCAACGCCTTCGGCGTTGAAATCCTGAATCAGTTAGATTTTTGCAGTTGGTTCTGGATTTCAAAGAAAAAGAGTCGCTCGATATCATCAAGTGGGGTAGCCCTCGATATGATCGAGTGGGAGTAGCCGGAGAAGTAGAAGGTCGTTCGTTTTAAACCCAAGGTCAGGGCAATGCGCTAAAGTTCTATCCCGAAACCCGGAACAAACTCGGAACCTGACATGAATGAATTTGTCCATCTGCATCTTCACAGTCATTTCAGCCTGCTTGATGGGGCTAATAAGATTGAGCCGGTCATAGAGAAGGCCGTACGGTCCGGAATGCGGGCACTGGCCCTGACCGATCACGGCAACCTTTTCGGCGCCGTCCAGTTCCACGACACTGCTGTCAAGCACGGAATCAAGCCGATCATAGGCTGCGAGGTTTACGTTGCCCGTGAAAGCCGCAAGTCGCGCAGCGGGCGATCAGACCAAAGCAACCACCTGGTGCTGCTGGCGACCAACGAGGAGGGGTATCGTAATCTCAGCAGACTGGTCTCGCTCGCCTACCTGGAAGGTTTTTACTACCGTCCGCGGGTTGATAAAGAGCTGCTCTCACAGCACTCAAAAGGACTCATC
>ERZ795047.4088-NODE-4088-length-12526-cov-4.173683_pt1 | contig 12526 bp, 6 predicted proteins | sample MGYA00375131_ERZ795047 | MGnify/ENA primary metagenome ERZ795047 (study PRJEB30176, sample SAMN05720228) | activated sludge metagenome | isolation source: Anaerobic digester | place: Japan | collected 2015-05-20 ... | reverse complement strand
TGCTGCCAGCGCATCAAAGTCGAGGTTTTCAAGATCCAGTCCACGAATCACACGCTTGTACCAGACATTGTTTTCAGCATGGTTTACCCAAGCTTCATTGCCCATACCCAGAATAGCGGCACCCAGGTAGGCGGCGGGATCGTTATCAAGAGCAAGGACAGCAATGTCGATATGACCGGCTGCATCGCGCTCCATTACAGCGTTTCCGGAGCGGACCAGGAAATTTGCAAGAATCTTGTAGGTCAACCCGTCCCAGGATGCCGGTACGGCACCGCCAAGAAATACGCCGGAGTCAAGGGCCGTTGCCAGTTCGGCAGGAGTGGCCGCAAGCATGCATTCACCCAGTGCCTTCACCAGGGGAGCAAGATCTTTTGTGGTCTGCAGATGATCGCGACCCTTTTCCTGCAGCGTACGCGCAAGGTTCAGGTTCAGATCAAAGGCATCGTGTAAAGCGGCCAGGTTGATGCCGCCATATTGATGCACCAGGCTCGGGTCGAGGCATAGAATCTTGGCAAGGAGAGCAAACTGGATGGAATCAAGAATGCCGTCTTCGTTGGCATCCCAGTTTTTGTACACATGGTACTCTACCAGCTCGTTTTCGGTATCAAGCTGCCGGATGGCATCGGCAATCGCTTTGCCACCTGTCCGGAAAATGAGTTTTCCGCCGGGATAGAATTCCGGGCACTCGGGGACGTCGACTTCTTCTTCGCCTTCAACTTCGCCTTCAACTTCGCCCTCGACTTCGCCTTCAACTTCGCCTTCAACTTCACCCTCAACTTCGCCTTCAACTTCACCCTCAACTTCGCCTTCAGCGGGAAGATAGAGGTCTTCTTCAACCAGGTCAAAAATTGCGTCTATATCGCCACCGAGGTCTGCAAGCAGTTCGGCAAGTGTTTTTCCGCCGTCAATAATCGCACCAGGATCAAGGGCTGCAACAGCATCGAGGTCAATTCCCCAATCGGGGATGCTGTCGACATCAACAGTAGAACCGGCGACCTCGCTTTTAATGGCATCACGCAGCGCATCGGGAAGACCGAATTTCACCGCGAGGTAATCCCAGTCCAGATTTTTCAGCACAAGCCCGCGCAGAACGCGCTTACCCCAGGAACTGTTGAGAACATCGTCAACAATGGAGCCGTCGCCCAGTGCGAAAGCGGCCGCACCCAGGTACGCTGCAGCGTCACTGTCAAAGGCGTTTTGTGCTGCTGTAAAGTTTCCGTGCGAATCGTGGTATTTGGTACCATCGCCGGCTTTGAAAAGGAAATTTGCCAGGTCGCTGTAGCGCAGCCCTGCCCATTCGGCCGGAACCGTTCCTTTGGTCAGGAATGCATCATCTTCAATCAGCTCAACGATTTTTGCAGCATTAGCAGGCAGGCGCATCAAATTCGCAACGTCAATGGACGGCTGTGCCAGGTTTTTGGCGATATCAATATTCGCCACCGCCAGAGCACGCAGATCCTGATAGGTGTTCAAATTAAGCGCAAAGACATCACGCACCGCAGCCAGATCGATGGTAGGATGCAGATACTGCGGCGGAATGCAAAGCAGGTGCGCCAGCAGGCGGAACTGCGCTTTGTCAGCAACACCGTCTTCATTCAGATCCCAGGCGGCATAGGTATGATATTGCGGATAGTCACCATTAACGTCGATAAAAGCAATAGCGTCGGCAATAGCGGCACCGCCCACGTCAAAAATGGTGGTTTCGGGGGTGACAAAAAATTCAGGGCAGGCGTTTTCCCCGACGGACACAAAAAGAACCGTGCCGTCACCAGGATAAAGCATAGTACCAGGCGCCACTGTCTGGGAAATGACATAGCCCGGATCTACGGTATCACTGAAAGTGGGAACACCGTCGGTCACGATAAGACCGAGCGCACTGATGGCAGCCAGCGCATCTTCAAATTTCTCGCCCACTACATTGGGCATATAAACAGGATAAATAACCATCGCCTCCATCTCGTCGGCAACAATCACTTCATCCCCGCTGGCATCGGCAAGCATATCCGCAAGCGTTGTACCGCCTTCGTCCCAGACGGAATCGGCTTGAATTTCTTCAAGCGTTTCAAAATCAACGCCGTATTCAGGAACATCGGCTTCGTCAACGGTAACCGTATCGACGGCATCCTGCATATCCGTAACTTCACCTGCATCCAGAGCAAAAAGGGCTTCCAGATACGCCCAGTCCAGATCGAGGAGCGCCAGTGCACGCAGGGCGCGATCACCCCACACGGAGCCAAGGACTCTGTCTACATAGGTATCATCACCCAGTCCGAGAACAGCAGCGCCCAGGAAAGCAGCACCGTCGGAGGTGAGAGCGAGGCGCATGGTCTCAATATTGCCCTTGCTCTCGTGCCACACATAGCCATCGCCTGCCTTGTAAATCATGTTTGCCAGGGCACTGTATTTTTTACCCGCCCAATTGGCAGGAACAGCAGCACTCAAAAAGGCAGCGTCCTCTATCGGCTGATTCAATTCCGGCTTTCCGGAATCCAACATCTGTTTGCCAAGCGACTTGGCAAGAGGTGCCAGAACAGACGCAGCAGCCAGATTCGCTTCCGCCTTGTTCATCAAATCCTGATAAACGACAAGATTGGCATCAAAGGTGTCTTTTACCGCCTGAATATTAATGAAGGGATGCTTGGCGCCATCAGGCAGGCACAGCAATTCGGTGAGCAGCATCAGCTGATCGTTATCGCTCACACCGTCTTCATTCAGGTCCCAGGTACTGAAATTGTGAAACTGGGCAAACTTTCCGCCTGTGTCAACGCTCGCAAGTGCATCAGCGATAGCGGCGCCGGCAACGCACATCTTCGGATTGCCCAGGTCGTCCTTGTAGATGCAGGTCTGACCAACGGCAACACCTGCCGTCAGGCCTAAGACAAGCACTGTTAAAACGCACGTATTCATCCATTTCCGCAACATAAATGTTTCTCCTTGTTTCTTTGTTCGTCTGGGTCGGGAGCCAGTCTGCCCCGCAACCCACCCACGGTCAGTGGAACGTTTTCACTTCCTACACCAGTTAACTACAATACCTTACCACTTAATTATTGTAACTTTAGTACAAACAACCTGCGTATGTCAACTATTTCTCGCCTTTTAAGAAACTTTTTTCTGAACCCGCATTCCTCCTGCAACAAAAAGCACTGCAAATAACAAACCCAGCGCTATAAGGCTTGCGGCAGGCATGGGAACAAGATCAATACGGACATACACCTCCGCAGCGACCAGTTTACGGACTGCGGGATAGCCGGGCAGAGCGACTTCCACTTCCACGCGGTAGGAGCCACGCCGCTCCGAGTCCACACTCAGAATAACCAGTTGAGGATCCGTTGTGCTGATGCCCGGCAGCGGACCGTCCGCCCAGGTCCAGTTGTAGGAAAGCACCGTGGCTCCGGCCGAGACGACCGCATTCAGACGCAGATCATCGCCTGTGGCAAGCTCGCGGCGACCGACAATGGACACAACCGGCTTAATCACCTGAATGGCAGGGGCGGAAGCTGAAACCTGGACACGCCCGACAACATTGGCGACCCCCGCCTCGACTATGACCGTATAACTGCCGCCGTCGGCTGCTGCCAGACTCGGTATGCTCAATTCGGCACCGGTTTCACCAGGCAGGGCTACGCCGTTTCTGAGCCAGGCATAAGAGACAGGCGTCAGTTCAGGGCTGCAAACGGCAGTGAACTGAACGCTTTCCCCGGCAAAGAAGCTCGTGCGCACCGGATCAGCGGTGACGGTCACAGTTCCGGGCTCTGTATCGGCGTTAACCGCCATCTCCATATTCTCTGAGAGCCCCATGGCAAACACGGTGTAGACCGACCCGGCGTTTAGCACGATTTGCTCTTGAGGAAGTGCTTTGTTGCTCTTACCGCCGGTTGTGAAACCCAGCGTGTAAATGCCGGGCACCACCTCCGTGTAGCCGGTAACATTTTTAAAGGCTATGTCAGAGAAAAGTGGAGCCGCCGCAGCACCATTCACCTGCCCGGTTAAGGTAAGCGGCTCTGCATCGGGGCTTGCGTTCAGGAAGCGGATGCGTGCGTGGCCTGTCCGGGACATCTCGAGATCATCCCCGACCATCAGAAACTCAGGGTTGATCGCCCGATTCAGCACCACCAGCGTGCTGGTATTGTCCAGATCAAAACTGTCGGACAAAAGCGGAAGCAGGCAGTCACCGCCCTGATGAATCAGACCGAATTCATATTGAAAATCAGGCTGCCAGGCAGAGGCGGCTTCATAGCCGGAAATATCTTTGAAGGCAAGATCTCCAACGAAAGTAGCAGCGTCCTGGCAAATAGCGATCGCTCCCAGATCCGGGCTGGCATGAACGACTCTGACCGGCATGGTAAAGGGCAGCAAATCATCCAGCACTGAGGCAATGAGATCTTCAATATCGCCCAGCAGGTACACCTCATCATAAAAGATGCCGTTCCATTCGTAGTACGAAACATCCTCATCCGGATCCGGGACGAAATCATCAGGGACGTCCAGGGCGGAAAAGGCATCGCCAAAGACTGCTGCCTGCCCCGCATTTAACCCGTACAAAGCAAAAAGATCAATCAGAAAATCCCAGTCCAGAGTCGTCAGAAGAAGTCCTGATTGCAGAGAATTGAAGCTTGCTACGCCAAAAAGCTCCGTCAGCAACGTATCATCGAGCCCCATCGCTGCTGCCACAAAAGCCGCTGTCAAATCGTTTACGAGAGTCGTGCGCAAAAGAGATGTGGGGCTTCCATAAAGTCCTTTAAGAATCAGATACTCTATATCGGCACCCAGTTCGTAAAGCGTGTCCGCCAATTCACCGTAGGTTTTCCCTTCCCACAGTTCCGGGATAACCTGATCCAGAAAAACGCCCGGATCAAGAGGACGGTTACGATACCCGGGGCTGTTGACCGCTATTCTTAACTGATGCCCGACAGCTTTCGCCTGAGGCGCCAAAGCAACGATATCAGCCTCGTTGTCAAAGACAACATCAACGAGATTCCAATACAGGGCAAGATTGGCATCAAAGCCCTCTTTCATGGCCGCCACATCAAGGAGCGGATGCTGCACACCTTCGGGCAAGCAAAGAAGCGTTGTTAAAAGTTCAAATTGGTCTTTATCCGGTATGCCGTCCGAGTTGATATCCCAGGTCGCATAAGGACCTTGAAACATTGCAGGGACATTGTTGATGCCCATACTGAGAAGCATTGCCATCGCCGCAGCAACGGCTTCCCCCCCGCCATTCAGATTTGAGTCTCCGAACTCATTCCGGAATTCGCAATCCTGCGCTGACGCAGAAAAAACCAATCCTGTCAATACACAAGTAAACAACGCAACAAACTGGACGTTTCTCACCAGACTATCCTCCTCGGGATTATTATCCACTTTAGGCTACCAAACAGCTGAATCCCATGCTGATAGGTTTTTAACTCAATCTTGTGTGATTATACCATAATCAATTAAAATTCGCAAGCCAAACCAACAAGTTTTGATCGATGTTCTCTTAATAAAACTACTAAACAACAGGGGCTACTTCTTAAAAAGCGCCCGGGTAGGCTGCAAATAAATGGGGAATAGTGAAATTACTATAATTCCCGCCATAACAATCAGTAATATGCTGGCGCTGCTGTAAAGGGGAACGGGCCAGGAAACCTCCACCTCCGTGTTTAATTCAAAAAGATGAATATCACTTTTTTTATCACCCAAAAGAACCCGTGCCTGGAATCGAAGGGTATAAACGCCACTATCCGTCACGTCAAGTGATGAAATTATGAAATTCCTCTCCGACTGATCGGGAACTACCTTGCCGTTTATGCTCCAGGTAAAACCATGATCGCCATCTACAAACTCAAGCAGGGGCGCCTCATGCTCCAGAGTCAGCATTAAAGAATCCCCCACGAGAAAAGCACCGCCGCCCTTTACTTCTGCAAGCCGGATCTGCTCATCGGGATCAGCTGCAAGAAGCGCAAAGTCCGCACAGTCCAGCCCCTTATGCTCAACATAATAGTAATAAGCCTCCCGGTTTGTAACCCCGTCTCCGTTGGCGTCCCCATCCAGGTTTAACGCGGGGACTCCGGACATAATCGCTTTAATCCCGCCCGGCACGGGCGTCATGCCCAGCATAGAAAGGGTATTCAACAGTTCGTCCATTGCATCAAAAGTCTGCTCATCCCCCAGAAGAGCAAAAGCAGCGACAATGCATGACAGAGCACTGGTCAGGTGCGGTGCAAGCATCTTTACGATCGGCCGCAGATCTCCTTTACCCGGCACATTACTCAAAGCGGCAATCAGCAGTTCTTTCGCTTCGAAAACATTCGCCTGAAACTTCTGCGTCGCCTCGGCATAAAGCGGGTGACCCGGATTATTCAGCACGGCAGCAACAACAGCAAGTTCACAGGGCCCGTCCAGAAAGCCGTTTCCGGTAAAAGGTATTTCTTCCGCCGGATTCAACGGCCCGTTCAAATCACAGGAGATGCATTGCAGGATATCTGCAAACTCGGCAATGCGCGGATCCACATTTGCCTGCACCAGCGGCGCAAGCGAGCAGTATGCCGTATCGAAATAGGCACAGAAATCATAGGTGCCTGCCGGCCATTTTGTAATGGCGCCGCCCGGGATGCTGATATTGATTGAGGGTTGAGGTGCATAAGGCGTGGTACCGGATCCCATCGGTGCGCAGCCTTCAAAGTCGGGTCCGGGCACCGGTTCATGGGCATATGCTGCAGCGCAGAGACCCGCCAAAACAACGAAACTACAGGTTATGCGCAAGAAAACCATAAGAAAGCCCTCTCCTTTTAACAAGGTGATTCAACCAGTGAAACTATAATAGTTATGAAAGGCAAAAACTGCCGGTAAAAAAAACTACATGGCTTCTTTCACGTCACTGGTTATATTATACATTATACACACGAAAGGTGTTATTTATTCACGGAACACTTAAATTTTGAACTTGATAATGAGCGGACGTAAAGCAGTCGGTGCTCCCCTGCAGGCAGGAGAAACCGGGTCTGTTGAACCTGATACGGACTTGTGAGTAGACTATAGGGCACATGCATTGATTGACGTGTCCCGAGTTTTTGCAATTGCCTAAATGAACGCCCCAGTGGGGTATGAGGATACACCCTATGAATCGATCATCCGGTCAGAAGCCCCAGTCCGGCGGTACGCCGTCGCAGCCTAAAAAAGCAGACAAAGAAGCTGGTTTGTTCTCAAAATTAGGAAACCGTTTTAACACAGCGCTTCAAAGCAGTCGCGGCGAAGACGCGGCACAGCCCGCAGCAGCCCGACCTGCCCCGGCAAGCACACCGGCAGCGGCACCGGCAGCGGTCGCTCCGGCATCAGTCAGAAAACCTTCAGAAGAGACAGCATCCATCCGTACAAAAGGAAACGTGGCATCTATGAAAATGTATATCCCCGAAGGTACAGTAGTTCAGGGCTCAATCAAGGGAAAAACAGAAACAGAAATTCACGGGCGCATTGAAGGCGACGTTTCCGTTGAGGCGCCTCTGTATCTCGGTAAAAATGCGGTGATTACCGGAAATGTTCATGCCGCATCCTGTCAGGTGGACGGCAAAGTTGAAGGCAGCATGAACTGCACGGATGAGCTGGTTCTCAGTGCGGGCAGTGCTCTTGCCGCTGATGCCTCAGCCGGAAAGCAGGTACGTATTTCCGGAAAAATTGAAGGCAACGTAACGACCCCCGGCACGTTGCGCATCGAAGCGGGCGGCGTTGTTAACGGAGATGTTCAGGCACGCGTTTTCTCCATGAGTGAAGGTGCCGTGCTGAACGGCCGTTGCACCATGCGTACCGCACAGCAGGAAACGCTATTTAAGGAAACGGAAAAACCGACTAAAGGCTAAGCGCAATCATGTTCTTTTTTCACCCTGCAGATCTGTTGATGATCCCGGCAATTTTGCTTTCACTGTGGGCACAGATGCGTGTGAAAGGCGCCTACGCCAAATACGCCGCTGTGCGGACACAGTCGGGGCTGACCGGAGCTGAAGTTGCTTCCCGTATCCTCAATGGCGCACGAATCGACAATGTCGCTATTGAACCGATCCCGGGCGAACTGACGGATCATTACGATTCTGAAAAGAAAAAGCTGCGCCTCTCCCAGAGCATCCACTCCGGCAACTCCATCGCCGCCGTGGGCATTGCGGCGCATGAAGCAGGGCACGCGCTTCAGGACGCACAGAACTACGGTCCTATGCGGCTGCGCCACAGTATTTATCCACTGGCATCGCTGGGAAGTTCTCTTGCTTTTCCGCTGATTTTTATCGGGCTTATTTTTAATTTTTCATTTGCAGGGGCACTGATTCAGGCCGGAATACTGCTGTACACGGCAGCGGTTGCCTTTACGCTGATCACGTTGCCCGTTGAGTTTGATGCGAGCCGCCGTGCTGTTGCCATTCTTGCATCCACAGGGCAGTTTTCTCCGGACGAAATGAGAGGGGTTCGCAGGGTGCTGAGTGCAGCGGCACTTACCTATGTCGCTGCAGCGGCGGCTGCTGCCCTGCAGCTGCTTCGCCTGATTCTTATCGCACAAAGGCGCCGATGAACTTATCTGCAGGAAGCACGCCTATGGCATTGCGCTGTCTTATATTGTCCGCACTGCTGCTGGCGCTGCGCTGTCCCGCCGCTCCGCCCGAACAGGTCTTTACTGTCCGCATAAAAGCCTCTGTCGAAGGGGTGGGCCTTTCCGCACGCAAAGCGGCTCTGGAAAAAGCAGAGCGGGAAGCACTGGCCGAAGCGATAGAATCCATTATCGAATCAGCAGACCTGAGCCGCTATCGCGCCATGCTGGATGAAGCGCCCCGCTATATACGGCAGACCCGCGTCCTCCACACTGAAACAGTCGGGCAGAATACAGACCTTGAAGCAGATGTCGTTCTCTTTGAAAGACCGCTTCGGCACGATCTGGCAACGCTCATGCTGCCTCACCTTCCGCAAAAGCCTGCCATCCGTATCCTTTTTGCAGAATCAATCGCTGATGATGCTCCGGAGAGCGGACCTGTTTTTGAAGATGGTGAAAAAATCCTGCGCGAACGTTTTTCCGATTTCGGTTTCACGGTAAAAGGCATCCATGACCTCCTGGATCAATATGACATGGAGTTTCTCGCTCAAGTGACTGGGGGCGACAGGGAAAGCGGCGCTTCCTTTGCACGATCCTGTCTGGAAGAGGTGGTTATTGTGGGGGCTTCCCAGGTGTTTCAGGAAGCGGTCGCACCGGGCTCCAACATGCTGCGCAGCCGTGCGGAAACAACTTTGCGTGTTTTTTCAGGGCAGGACGGAAAACTGCAGGATACTTTATACGCCCAGGCCGTTGTACAAAGTGCCGATCCCGCTGAGGGCGCTCTTCAGGCTGTGCAGGACAGCTGTGCCAAACTTGCCGGTGAATGTATCGTCGCCGCCATCCTCAGCGGAAAAGGACAGCTGAACGGACATCAGGTGATCGTCACCGTCGAACAACCTCAGGAAGAAGAGCGTATTACCTTACTTCTTAATTTTCTCCAGACACTTGAAGGCGTGGAGCAGGCCACCTTGCTTTTCTATGCACCCGGCCAGGCACGCCTCCGCCTGCTCTACCCGGGCTCCATGGCATCCCTAGCCGACATGCTCACCGGTATCCGGCTGCAAGATAAACGGGCGGAAGTAACCCGATGTGTCGGCAGAGAACTGACGCTCAGCCTCTTCTGACCCCCGCTTCGCACAGGATATCTTTACGCTATCTGTTCTTTGCGACTCCGGCATGCCTTTCGCCAACGTACGTGAACCTGAACGCAGCACACTCCCTCAAAAAAAGACCGCAGGAATCCAGGGACTCCTGCGGTCGGAAACTACACGCTCAGTTAGGCATCAGCCTTCTTTTTTGACAGTCAATTTTGTCTCGGGCCGTTCGTACCCTTTTTCTGCATAATCCTGATACTTCGGCGGAATATCCGTCAGCGCATCTTTGGCAAGCCACCTGAGTTTTCCGTCCATCAGGAGCTTCGCCACTTTCACATACTTTTTATTGAAGTTGCAGCGCGCCTGCTTGAAGTTGGCTTTGATCCGGCGTCGTGCTTCACTGCAGAAGAGGTCGACCAGCGCCTGCGGTGTCTGATCTTCAGGATTTTCAGTCAGCAGTTTTTCCGCATAGGCAAGAGAAGCGCACATCACAAAAAGATCTGTGCCGATATCAACGAAGTTGCCGAGAATAATCTGCTCGTACTCCAGTTTGAGCCCGTAAAGCGCCATGGTATGGAAAATTTTCCGCGCCAGTTTTTTGCAGGTCCTGGAGGCAAATTTGAGGTGAGCACGGTTGGCGGCATTCAGTTTTTTAACATTGAAGTTTCTCTTTGCAGGCAGGTAAGTCGTCGGATACCAGGTGCTGTAGAAAGCGAGCAGCTTTGCCACCAGTTTGATGAGGCTGGGTCCGCCGGGCTTCCGTTTGAGAATTGGCATGGCAAGACTGAAATGGGTATCCAGTGCTTCGCGCGCCATGATCAGATGCATGACTTCGGAGGAACCTTCGAAGATGCGACCGATACGCATATCGCGCAGGGCAATTTCTGCTCCCGAGGGTTTTTCGCCGCGCCCGTAAAGAGAAAGCGGGTTCTCATAGCCGCGCCCGCCGCGAATCTGAATATAGTCATCCAGGCACTTCCATACATATTCGGAGCAGAAATATTTCGCCGCAGACGCTTCCAGCCGAATGTCCGCACCCTTATGATCCGCAAAGGCGCAGGTCAGCGAAACCATACTCTGCATGGCAAAGAGGTGTGCCGTGTAGAAAGCGATTTTTTTGGAAATCGACTGGTGCCTGCCCACGGGCTGGCCCCACTGAACACGGGAGGTAGTCCAGTCTTCCAGCTCGCGAATGAACATTTTCAAGGTGCCGATGCCGGCAGCAGGAAGCCCGAGGCGGCCTGTGTTCAGCGTGGTCAGTGCAATTTTCAATCCCTGACCCGGTTTGCCGATCATGTTTTCCGCAGGCACTTTAACGTTTTTGAACGTAAGGGCGCCGTTCGCAATTCCGCGAAGACCCATAAACTGACAGCGACGAACCACTTCAACGCCTTCCCAGTTCATTTCAACGATAAAGGTGGAAATCTGCGGAATAGGCTTGCCGCTTTTGGAGATCTTGTCGGGCGTGCGCGCCATGACCACGATCAGCCCTGTCTTGGGGTCGGTGCCGTTGGTGCACCACAGTTTGTCACCATTCAGCGTGTAGTAGGTGCCGTCTTCGGAAGGCTCGGCCCAGGTGGTCATTTTGGCAGGATCCGAACCGACATCCGGCTCCGTCAGTGCGAAAGCGGAAATTTCCCCTTTGGCAAGGCGGGGCAGAAATTTTTCCTTCTGCTCTTCGGTACCGAAAGTAATGAGCGGCTCAGGCACACCGATGCTCTGGTGCGCGGAAAGATAAGTCACCGTGCTGCCGCAATAGCTGCCCACCATACCCAGTACCCGGGCATAGTTGGAAATGGAAAGACCGAGCCCGCCGTACTTTTTGGGGATCTTCATGCCGAACAGACCGATCTCCGCTAATTTGTCCAGCGCTTCCCTGCTGTACTCACCGGTGCGATCCGTCTCGTACGGATCCACATAGGTTTCCAGTACTTCTTTGACTTTCACCAGAAGGTCATCACCGATTTTCTTGTCTTCCTCTGTTTGCGCCGGGAAGGGGTGCATCAGATCCCAGCCAAAGGTTCCCCGGAACATCTCTGCTGTAAAGCTGCGATATTCCCAGTTTGACTCGCGCGCATCTTCCGCCAGATCCATTGCCAGATCTTTTGCTTTTGTGTCTTCAGCCATGATTACTTCTTCCTTTGTTCTGAAATTGGTTTCCTTACCTACCGTCAAGTATACTCCATTGTATCACGGTTTCAACTATATTACCAGATTTTATTTGCTGAGTCGATCCAAAAACAACGGGGCTCAGTCGACCTCGTCCGAGGGGGCGGCACTGTTTTTGGACGCTGTCTCATCCAACCAATGGTACTGTGTGATTTCCTGCCTGCGGCGAACCCGCTCAAGCCGCTGTCCGAGAATCACAACAATATTCGCAAGAAGTTGTGTGGAAACACTCTGGGAAAGCGATTCCGTCAGTGATTTAAAGTCCACCTTCATAATGCTGGAGTGGGCAATGACTCTTGCCGACTCACTGCGCACCTCTCCGCCACGCAAGGCTGTTTCACCAAAGATATCGCCGCGGCGCAGCACGATGGGTTCAGCACCCGGGGCATGCAGCTCAACACAGCCATTCAAAATAATATACATTTCATTACTGAATTCCCCTTTTTCATATACTATCTGCCCGAACTCGTATACCTTGACCTGGCCATGGGAAAAGAACTTGGTGACATCCCGTGCTTCTATCCCATGGAAGAAAGGGATTTTCCGTGCAAGCAATTCATAGGAATTGCGCATGCTCTCCATCATCATTTCCGTGTACTGGCTCACCAGATCCTGCTCGCTCGAAAACGACTTGACAATCTCGTCTGCCCGGTCCTGCGTGTTGGAGAGTTTGAATTTGCTGGTTACCGGCGTGCTTTTAAATTCGGACAGTGCC
>ERZ795047.4085-NODE-4085-length-12527-cov-7.377566_pt1 | contig 12527 bp, 2 predicted proteins | sample MGYA00375131_ERZ795047 | MGnify/ENA primary metagenome ERZ795047 (study PRJEB30176, sample SAMN05720228) | activated sludge metagenome | isolation source: Anaerobic digester | place: Japan | collected 2015-05-20 ... | reverse complement strand
CGATTTCTGTATTCCCGAGGTCGTCGGTCGTCCATACGATAGCTACTTCTTTCTTGTTGATCGTGTAGCTGTCGGTAAGGCCTTCCTCGGGCAGACGGTAGTTGCCGTTAGCTTCGAGTACGTTCTCTATGCTCGCCTGATACGGATTTACATTGGCGTTGACATTGCCGAAGAAGACTGTGTAGCTCGTTGTGCCTTCTGTATTGCTTGCGTTTACATTGGCTGTGCCGTTCTTGCCTTCGACCGTTATGACGTCCCCCGCCACTATGTTGGCTATCGTTGCCGTCACGCCCTGCGTTGTGCCGCGGATATATGTGTATACGGGATTCAATACATCCCAAGTTACCGTTATCGCTCTCTTCTCTATGGTAAGTACTGCCGTTAACGCTAAGTCAAAGTAGTTGCTGTTTGTTAACGTCGCCTTGATGTAGTAGACATTGGCGTTCCTTCCGCCGTTGCCGCTTAACGGATAGGTGCTTGTGCCGTCGGTGTTGTAGTTGTACACTACTTCCACTTCATCGCCGTATGACGTTACATTGCCGCTTACCGTGAGCGTCCTTGTCGTTCCGTCATAGGTGTATACCGCGTTGCCGAACGTGATACCCGAGATGTCGGCCTTGGTTATCTCCCAGGCCTTGGACTTGTTGACGATATTTCCGATTGTGTAGTTGGCGTTGGTTACGCCCGTTATCTCGGCAAGGTAGCTGCCTACGATCGTGCCCTTGTTGCCCGTGTAGATAAAGGTAACGTCGTCGCCCTCCTCCACTCCGCCTATCTCGGCGTTGACTGTCTTCTCCTGGGCGTTGTACACAAAGCTGTATACTCCGTTCCATGCGGCGGTTACGTCCTTGGGCCAGATGTGCCAGGACTTACTTGTCTCTTCCATCGTGTAGTTGGTATACACGTTCATGTCAAGACCCGCGGTTGCCGTGTAGTTAATGCCTGCGCTGGAGTTTGCGTTGGTTTCAACGTTGCCCGACAGTATCAGTTCGATATCGTCGCCTGAGATTACGCCCGATACCGTGGGCACTAATGTGTATGCGCTCTTGTTGTATACAAGAGTTGCCTCGTCGTAATTCTCTCCGCTTACCTTGGCGTTGGTGTAAGCCCAGCCTGTAATTGTGATAACCGCTCTTGCTATGTTCCAGGTGCCTGTGAGGTTGCCGGGGAGCGCATAGTTGGTGTTGTCAAGCGCCGTTACCGTTACATAGTACTCGCTGTTGCTGGCGTCGGTCTTGGTGTATGTGCCCGAAGCTTCAGTCGTTATTGCGGTGTTCGCCAACGTCCTGGCTGTGCCGTTGTCGGTCAATGTGAGCTCTACCACGTCGCCTAAGACTATGCCCGTGACGGTAAGCGTGAGACCCTGAGCCGTCTTGTTGTATACGCCTGTGTAGTTGAAGCTTACCCACGTTAATGTAAGCTCTTTGGGCGTTATCGTAAGAGTCCTTGTTAACGTAAACGTATTGTAGTTTGCCTGCTGTATCTCGGCCGTTACTCTGTAGACGCCGGCGTTCATTGCGCTGTTGCCCGGATTGCTTACGCCGTCCTTCTCGATTGTGTAGCTGAGATAGTCGCTCATGTCTTCGTTGAGCTGAGTGAAGGTGTCGCTTACCGATATGCTCTTGTACGTTCTGTCGTATGTGAACGTCCTGTCCTGCATTGTGATATTGGTTATCGTAGCCTTGTTGATTGTTAAGGTTACGTTCTCTATCGTAAGCGTATTGTAGTTCTCGTTGGTAACTACAGCCGTAATGTACGCGGTGCCCGCGTTGACTATGGCGTTGAAGCCGTTGAGAGCTTCCAGAGTCTTTGTCGTACCGCCCGAGTATACAACGGTTACGGGCGCGCCGTGCTGGGTTACGTATGCCGTTACCTCGATACCCTGCGCGTTGCCGGTATATACATAGCTCGTTTCGGGCAGGAGCTGGATGTTTGTGATATTGGCCTTAGCTATCTCCCACTCCTTCTCGGTGTCTTCGGGGAGTGTGTAGTTGGCCGCGTCTGCGCCTGTCAATGCTATTACCATCGCGGTATATGTGCCCGCGTTGGTATATATGTTGTTGATTACCTCAAGGCCGAGTTCGTCGCCCGTATACACAAGCCCGTCAATGGCAGTGGCCGCGCCGAAGAACAGCGACGCGGACACGCTTCTCTCTACGTTGCAGTAGACCGTAGTAAAGCCTGTCCAGGTGCTGACGAGTATGCCGCCGATTTCTGTATTCCCGAGGTCGTCGGTCGTCCATACGATAGCTACTTCTTTCTTCTCTATTGTCCACGCGCCAAGCGTTGTTGCCGAAGTGATTGAGTAGTTGGAATTATCACCCTGTGTGAGGGAGAGAATTACTTCATATTCGCCTGCGTTCTTGGCCGTGAACGTCATGTTGGATGCGAAGGTGCCGTTTTGCGTATAGGATTTCCTTGCCGTGTAGGTCAAAGTCTCCTCAAAGCCCTGAATCCAGCCCGAAACGGTGACCGAAATGCCCTGCAGACCTGAGTTATAGGTGTATTCGGAGTGGTTGTCAGTCCAGGTTATCGTAAGGTCTCTCGGAAGAATGCTGCCTTTTGTGGCAATGCTTGTGGAGATCTTGTAGTTGGGATTGCTGGAAGTGAGAATAATCGGTATGTCGGTGCCAACGTCGCTCTGCGCGTAAACTCCCGACACCGTGACTACGTCGCCGGGAAGGATGTTGGCGCTTGCCACATTAATATTGCTTATTGTGTCGGTGCCGTCGTAAAGCTTATTGGTGTCGCCCGCTACCTCAATTGTTCTCGGGGCAATCTTTGCAATCGCGGAGGAAATGGTATAGCTGTTGCCCGAGACGAAATAGTCGTCCTCTTCAACGAGGTCGGTTCCGTCGGCGGCAAAGGCGAACTTATAGTTGCCCGCATCGGCTCCCGAAAGGATAAACGTAAGATATCTGTTGCCCGCATTATAGCTGTCGTAGTCGGCCTTTATCGTCACGCTTGTGTTGGGCAGTATGTCGCTTGCTCCCGTCGTGTAGGTCGTGAAGTCTGTTGTCTTGTCGTAGACCTTTTGCCAGAACGCGGCTGCGCCGTCGATGGTAACTTCGTCCGCCTCAATATTTATAGTGGCTTTGTGCACAGTGAGGAGGATGTTGGCTTCAAGCACCGCGTCGCTGCTGAACAGGTTACAGGAAATTGTGGTATTGCCCGAGGCGCTCGCTTCGTAGAAATAAAGCTCGTACACGCCCGCATTCCTGATAATTGCGGCGGTAGCGCTGTTGTATGCGTTGTAAGTGTACTCAACGCCGTTAATCTGCACCCTTACGTCAATACCCTGCTGGACGGTGGGAAGTCCGGTGCTCGTTAAGAAGTATGCGCCCGTAAAGGTGAGCGAAACTTCGGTCGGATTGTCGGAAATGAATCCCTGCGGGCTTCTCGCGACGTTGAAGTTGAGAATAAAGTTATTGTCGGCGTCAGCGGGCAGCGGTGTAGTGATGGCGAGGTTGGACGGATTGTTGTACCAAGTCAGATAGGTGTTGCCGTTCTGCGTGGTAAAGTGCGTCGGATCGGCGTAGCCTTCGTCAACGAATTCATAGTTTTGGGAATCTCCGCCCGTAATCGTCATTACAAGCCAGTATTTACCGGCGTTTTCGGGACCTACTGTACGGAACTGGCTATTGTTATCCAGCAGGCACTGATGCTGCTGAAAACCTGCTTGTTGACGGCTGGGCGCTTCGATACCGCAAGTACAGAAACCGAAATATATATAGCTTGCGGTCTTTGTGCCCCCTAAAGTGTCGCCCAAGGCATAAACTGCGTTATTTACGGTTGCTCTAAGGGTCTTATTCTGTCCAGCGACGTAGCTGAGTCCGTTAATATCGACCGCATTTTGTCCTATGCTCCAGGAGAGCATGTCGGGAGTATATCTCCTTGTCCAGCTTACAAGCGGTAATTCGCCGAATCTGTTCGGATACCGCTTTTATTTTGTGCTTACGGGCAGTATGAAGCCGACTTTGGAGCCAAAAGATATGATATTGAGCAAAGTGATTGAGGACAACTCCGACGTCGAATATGTCAGGAGTATGGTACGCGAAGGCGATATCATCACTTACACCGGCAAAATCGGAAGCAACGACGCGCCCATAACTCACAGGGTAATCAAGGGCGACGACAAGGACGACGTCATATATTACGACGACGAACTGGGTCAATGGATGCTGATAACCAAGGGTGACAATAACTCGAGAGCCGACGACCCCATTCCGATAACCAAAGTCAGCGCGGTAATGGTAAGAAAGGTCAATTTCATCAGCGCTATATACAATTTCGTCAGCACAAAGGCAGGCGGGTTTGTCCTTATAGGAATACCTGTTGTGCTCATTCTCCTGCCCTTTATTTTCCGCATTGTGCTGACCGCAAAACAGACCGACAAAGATAAAGAAAAGGAAAGCGAGGAAGAAAGGCGCAAAAAACTGGAAGAGGAGATCGCCCGCAAAGCCGTGGAAGAATACCTCGCGAGTATCAATAAGGATAAGGAAAACAATCCTCCACCCGATGACAAAAAGCCCGAATAAATCGGGCTTTTTTATTGTTCTGTCTAGATCCGTTTTAACATTTTTTATGACTTCCGCGTAAATACCATCATATAATAATTCACCCCGCCCCTCGTCTCTTCAATGCTAAGTTGTATCGTCCGAGAGTTGTTCACTACATCAGAGGGTCTGCTCATTATCTCATCAAAGCACCGCGCAAAAAAAATGCTCCTGCGCATTTATCGCTCTTCCTTGTGCCGTCTATCTTTTGCACACCTTCTTGCTGTCTGCAACAATAATTCTCTTATCGTCATAAGAGCGATATGCTGTTTACGTTTTCACGCCTTGCATTTTGCCGCAGGCTTCCTGCATTCATCTGAATGGTAAAAGATAAAGAAAACGCCCGAAATTCCGGCGTTTTTTGCTCCAAAAAAAAAGACAGCCCCGTTTCGGGGCTGTCAGTGTTTTATAACGATTCTACTATTCTTATCACGATGTGGACTGTGAACAGTACGTTGGTCTTCGCGAGCGACGCGCCCGTGCCGTTGTCGGCGGCGTTACGCAAGGTTTCGGCATTCCTTTCGGTTACCACAGGCAGCTCGAAGGTACAGGTGATGAGGTATCTGGTGCCGTCCTCAGCGCAGGTGTCGATGTACATGAAGTCGTTGCCTGTGTCGCTCAACTTCCTCTTGTTGCCAACGAGGGTGCCGTTGTTAATGGAGAAGTCGTCGCTGGTAATGAGGTATGCGTCGGCCCTGTACCACGGCAGGTATGTGCCCGTTATGCCTCCGCCGAGATAGTATGTGGCGTCAACGAGCGGCGGCTTCATGAAGTTGCCGAATACGTAGTTGAGACCGAGGATGGGAAGGTTGTGGATTTCGAATTTCGCGCCCTGAACGACGTTGACGATAGGCAGTATTGTCTGGTAGGAATGACCCGCGGTTGTGTCAACCGTTACATTGTACGAGCTTCCCGTGCCCCACCTTGTGGTCGGATAATCGTAGCTGGGCAGTACGCTCTTGCCCGAGTTGACATAGCCGATGTTGAAGTCGTTGCTGGTCTCGTTGGTGTTGGGCGCGTAGAGGTTGAAGGTGCTGCTCATGCCGTCGGAGATATACGCCTCGGTGAGACCCTTGAAGCGCTGTACAAGCAGGCCGTTGATTAATCCGTCGGAAGGCGGCGAGACATTGGTCTTGGTCGTCGTGCCCATGCCGTTGAGAATTATCGTTCCGCCCACGTCTACGCTGTATGCGGGATATGCGCGTCGTCCGAGAATTGTCCAGTCAATCAGCGCAATCTGCTGGTCGTTTAGGACCTGCACCTCGCTGTCGTCGACGGTAATCTTGCCGTAGTCCATGTTCTGGACGCCGCTGTAGGTCGTCTGGTTCATCTTGAACTCATATTCCGAAGAGTCGACGTTGATGCCGAACTTACCTATTGTGTCAAAGCTTGCCGAGCGCAGGTTGTAGTACTGCACGGGGATGTAGTCGGTGGACGCCGTGGTCTGGATGTTGCGGCCGCCCACAGTGTTGAACACCTGGACAAGATTTCTCGGGAGCGAGAACTCCACGCCCGAAAGTTCGCTGACGACGTCGGGAATGTTTGTATTTATCCACTTCCTGGTGCTGGTGGATGTGAACTTCCATCTTATGGTCTGTCCGCCCTTTCCGCCCAGCGTCATAGTTGCGTACTGGTTGGGCTGGCCGAATTTGATGGCGCCGAAGTACCACTTGTTGTAGTTGTTTCTGTAGGTGCCGCCGCCGTCGATATTGCTGACGGTGATGAGTATCTCTTCACCGTGGGAGTTGTACTTACCGAAGTGCAGCACGTAGCTGTAGTACTGGTCAAATACGGGATTGCCGTCGAACATCGCGTTGCCTTCGTCGTCATAGACGCGGTTGCCGTACTCGTCGTAGAGCGGGCTGGAACCGTCGGTGTTGTAGACGACGTTGAGGTAATTGGTATACACAATACCCTTCGGGTCTACGCGCTTGACGCCGCTGGTCGTGGGCAGCAGTATGACGTCGTCGGGTCCGTAGGAATTGGTGGATGTGAAGGCGTCAATGGGTCCGTCGGTACGGAATATCCACGGGTCAACCTTAAACTTCATTCTGTACACCTGGTCGTCAATGGGCATCGTGAAGGATGTCGAGCGGTAGGTGTCGTTGTAGTAGACGGTCACTCTGCCCATGCTGCCGCCCGACCACAGCGAGTTGACAAGATACTTCTTGACCGACTCGGGATCCTGGGCGAGCCTGGAGTTGATGAGCGCGGCAACCGCGGCTTGCGCAGAACTTCCTTCGTTTGCCAGAATCTCGTTGTAGGCGTTGTAGGTCGCCCTGTCGGCAACGTACGCGTACACGCGGTCGGGCATCCTTATGCCGTCCTGCAGGATGAAGTAGTAAGGATTGGTGATATAGTAGAGGTTTTCGTGCGGGTGATACGTGATAGCCTCTTCAAGTCTGTCATAGGCGTCGCCCGAGAGACCTTCGCTGAGATAGGAAATCAGGCTTACGCCGAGGTCGTATTCGCTCGCGCCCCTGTATTCGGTGCCGTTGTCGGCGGCGGGATTCACAAAGAGCACGTACTGCTCGGCAAGGTCAAACAATACTTCTGCCTTCTGCTGACCCTTTGCGCCCATGCCGTAGCCGGGTATTGTCAGGTAGAATCTCAGCTTGCCGCCCTTATAGCTTATGCTCTGGGTGGTATCCATTCTGAAGGTCATAGTAAGCTCGGACTCTTCGTCGGAGAGGACAAACGCGCCGTTGTTTTCGGCATAGCTGCCCAAGGTATAGGTGAACGGATCTTCAAAGCCCTCAAAGTATACCTGGAATACCGTCGTGGGCACGGCGAAGATGTCTCTGACCAGCGCGGTGTTGATGTTGACCTCGTTGATATAGTCGTAGACCTTGATCCTGAAGGTGGACGGATCGGACTGGAACACGTTGGAGGAGAAGCCCGATACAGCTCTTGTCTTGTCCACTCTTCTGGACTGGACGAGTACGGGATAGGTTATGCTCTGTCTGGCAGTGCCGCTGCCCATTACGGCGTCAGCCGTATAGTAACCGCCCTTGTAGGTCATGCTGACCTTGGCGTCGTTGAAGGTAAGTCCGAATTTGGTCGAGCCCGACTGGTCGTTCTCGAGGTCGTAGTAGATGTACTGGACGCCCTTTTCGATGCGGGTGATGTGGTTGCCTGTAAGGACGTCGTAATCTGTCGCGCGGAACTTGACCACTATACCGTACTGGCCGTTTTTGAGGTAGCCCTGTTCGTTAGTGCCGAAGCCGTCTTTGGAGTTGTTGTAGGGCAGGAACGGGTCAAAGACAAAGCCCTTGACAAGCTCGTTGCCGCTGTTGACAAACGTAGTGAAGTTGGGCGCGTTGCTATTGTCGAACACTATGTCTTCAATCGTTCTGTCGACGTAGCAGACCGGTATGCTGAACTGCTGGATGCCTGCGGCAAAGTTTTCGTTGTCGTTACCGAAGGTGACCACAAGTTTGCCCACGCCGCCCGAGTAGCCTATCTTGCCGCCCGAACGCTTGAGTTCTTTGAGCTCCACAGAGAAGTTCTCGCCGCTGCCCGACATACTCAATATCTCAAAGAAGATATTGTTGATGTGGGTGTTGTCATAATAGATGTTGTTGAATGTGTATTTGACTATTTCGGTTCTGGAACCTAAGTCGGTTCTGTAGTACCTTGCGCTGTCCTTACCGAGGATTTCCCTGTTGAGAAGACCGTTTACGGGGTACTCGACCTTTGTGTCAAAGCCGTCTATAATTCCGTACACGTCGACATAGTAGATGTTCTTGTCAAGACCGGTGTCATAAGTCATATCGAGGATCCTGACGCGGATGTTGTTTTCAAAGTCGCCTTCTGCAGTGCTCTTCATGGGAGCTACGACGAGGACGCGGGCGTCAGACGCGCAGGTCAGGCTGTTTCTGTCGGTGCCGGTGTACTCTTCGCCGACGGTAAGCTCGAGGGTAATGTTTCTGCCCTTGTAGAGGTCGGTCGTCAAGGTCTTGGTCTTGCGGTCGGTGTCATAGATGTTATAGTTTTCTTCGCCCAGAGTGTAGTATCTGAAGTACGGGTTGCCGTTATTGTCGGTGCCGTTGCAGGCTACTCTCACGTGGGTGAAGTAAGCAAAGTTGTACTCGGACGCGTAAATGCCGTTGATCTTTCTGAGGTCTGCTGCGGGAGTCTTGCCGTCCTTTTCGAAGTAGTCGTAAGACGTCGTCCTTGCGTTCCAGACGCCGACTATAATAACTTTGCCGTTCTCGTAGTAAGTTATCTTGTTGTCCTTGGAGGTGACGGAGGTCAGCGTGCCCTTAACCTCAACCCTCTTTTCATCGAGATATCTGTACTTGTGGATATACTCGGAGAAGTTCTCGCTGTAGCTCCACGCCTTGGTATTGAACCTCGGGTCGGAGATGAGCGGGTTCTGGAGAGTGTAAGGATTGAGGAGCAGCTCGTTTGTATAGTTGTAGCTGTTGTACTGCGGGCTGTATACAAGGTCTTCAAGGGCGATATAGTTGATGCCGTCGTAGCTGACTTCGTAGCGTCTTATGCTGCGGTCCTTGACTATGACGTCCACTTCAAGGGTCTGGACACCCGTCCTCTCCTTGACTATGTTTCCGTTGTTGTCCCTTATGAGATTGCCTTCTTCGTCATAGCTGTCCCTGAGGACGTAGACGGTGGCCTTGGCGGCTTTGTTGTTGGCTCTTGTATAGACGCCGCCCGCGATTGTCATATTCCTTAAGATGTCGCCGTACTCCCAGTCGATATAAACTTCCTGAGTGGAAACGTCTTCGGTGTCGCCGTGAATCTTTACAAGCACTCTGTCGGGAAGTTTCACAAATCCGTCATAAGGTTCGATTGCGAGATTCAACAGGGTGTTGTCAATGGGATTGACGTTGAGGTAGGAGTATTCCACGCCTTCCATGCCGGGTATTATCACTATGTCGGTGGCAACGGCGCTCTTGACCTTGACTCTTACGTCAATAATCTGGAAAATGCTGCCCGCCTTGATTACCGCGTATACCGTATACACGCCGGGTATGTCGTAGCGGACGTTTTCGAGATTTCTCCACTCGATGTTGGCGCCCGTAATTACCTCTCTCGTGCCGCCCGCATAGGTTATCTTGTACTGATACTCGGAGGAGTAGAAATCTATCGGACTGTAAATCGTGCCTTCGAGGTCGAAGGACTCGGTGGGATCGGTCTCACTGATAAGCTCGCCCTGCCTGTAGATGGATAGGCTGGTTATGTTGGAGTCGACGAGCGTTACGTTGATTGTGCCGCCGATCCTTATATCGAAGCTGCCGTCTTTGCCGTTTCTGACCGTGTTGCCGATACCGTAGTTGACGACATAAGTCTTGGTGTGGAAATTGTTGCCGTCGGGATTGGAGTAATCGGTGAGGTTGATGTCGCTCATCCTGAGTTTCAGGCTGACTTCAACGGTTCTTATGACGGTGTCGCCGCCTTCGGTTACGGTCTGAGTGCGGATCTTAGCCCTGGTGTAGTTCTGCTCCAGCCAGCTGACGTTCTGCGCGCCGTAAGGATCGATGGTGACGTTCCTTGCGTCTTCGAAGTCGATCTCGCTGCCGTTCTTGAGAACTACCGACTCTATTTCAAGTACCTGTTCGGGATAGATCCTGAGATTTACCACTCTCAACACATATCCGAAGGTCTTGTCGCCGATGTAGGCGACCGCCGTGGGTCTGCGTCCGTCCTCGGTGAGTCCGTTTTCGTCGTATCTTTCGATATCCCTGAACGTTACGGGCAGGGTCTCGGTGTCGAGGTTCTTGTTCCTGATACCGGTGATTGTCGCCGTTACGGGCAGGAAGGACTCGAGGTCGTGGTATGCGCCGCACAGATAATCGTTGTCGAAGTCGATGACGTCGCCGTCGCTGTTGCGGTAGACTATGCTGGAAATGCTCGTAAACTCTCTTATCGCCGTGTTGCGGAGCACAACGTCAAACTTCTGAATGGTGTTGTACTTGGTGCCGAACACAAGTCCGTTGGCGAGCGTGTAGGTCGCCTTGTTGTAGAACTCGGTGTTGCCTTCGGGCAGGTCGACACGGCCTTCGAGGAGCATCGTCGAGCCGTTGGCGAACGTTACGTTGAAGGTTATCGCCTGGGTGAGGTCAACCTTGGACGGGTCTATGGCAAGGATGTACCTTGTCTCGGGACCGTTGTAGGTAGCGTCTTTGGTTATCGCGATGTTGTCGTCGCTGATGCTGACATTGGTTATCGTGGCGTTGGCCTGTATGTTGGTGACGGGATAACTGCCGCCGCTGAACTTGTTGACTTGGGTGAGGTCGACTATAACGTCGTATCTCCAGTTGGGATTGGTATCATAACCCTTATTCTGGACGGTGATTCTTATCTTGTGGCTGCCTGCGGCGCCATTGTTGTGATAGGTCAGACCGTCGTCGGTGTAATCGCCGTTGCCGTTTGTGTCATAGACATAACTCCACTTGACTTTATTGCGTCTTTCGAGGTTGGTGTCGTGGTCGCCGGTATACTCTGCGCTGGTAGTCGCAAGTTCCCAGACCGCCGAGTCGAAGCCCGCCGCGCCCACGGGTATTTCGAGTACGCTGCCGCCCGCGTTCTGGAGCATGATTGCTATATAGAACGCGTTGGTGTTACCCGAGAAGTCGCAGTTGTAGTAGTTGTAGTTGAGGAAGTAGTCTATCGTGCTCTCATCGTATGCGTTTATCGATATGGGCGAGTCGTTGCCGATTCTTATACCCGCGATGATGACCTGGCTTACCTGTATGCCTACGCCCCTTATCAGCTGATTGCCGAGGAGCTCGTCTCTTAAGATGATGTCGGAGTTGAGGAGCGTGCCGTCATAGCTGTCGGAAATGTCGGTGCCGAGAGCCTTGATGACCCACGTTACGGGGGTGTTTATTGTGGCGGTACGGTTGGTGTACCAGATGTTGGCGTAATCGCTGAGCTCGTTGAGCACGCCGCCGGTCCTGGAAATGGTGACCGTTTCGGCGCCGGTCGCAACCCTGCCTTCCACTCTGCGCACTATCTCGCAGTTCTTGCGGGTGTAGTTGTTGTACCACGCGTCAAAGGTCATCCTCTGCAACGCGTCAACCGAAAGTTCGGGATTTGCGGCGACGATTTCGTCGTAAACCTTAGTTATCGAGGTAAGCGCCACTCTCACGGTGGGATTGGTCACGGTGACGGTGTTGTCATCGACAAATTCACGGTAAGCGAGGGTCTTTGCCTCGTTGTAGCTTATGTTGAGATAGGTGAGCTTCGCATTGGCAAGCAAGAGGTCGAGTCTTACTACGTCCGCGGGACTGTAGTAAATGCTCTCCTCGTCGGCAAAGCGGTTGTACCATGCGTTCCACGCTCTTACCTTGTCGTTCCTGTTCTGGGCAAGGGTGTTCTTTAAGAGCGACTTCTCATACTTGGTAAGGCTGTCGTAGAGCATATCGTAAGCCTTGGTTATCGCTCTGCTCTCGGTGTACTGCCTGCTGAGATTGTCGAACAGCATCTCGGTGACGAGTTCGTCCATCTCGAGCTTGGTGTAGCCGAGTTTGCCGATAACGGCATAGACCGTATAATCCTTGTCGGCCTTATAATCCATATAAGGAATGACATAGCTGAAGTCCTTGCCTTCGATTACCGTCACACTGGTAAGTTCGTATCCTGCGGCGAGGGACGCATTGGGGAGAGCGACAATGGTTCTTCTTACCTTGGCGTTTTCACCCAAAGAAGCGACTTCTTCGTATCCGCTCGCGTATACGACGTGGATGTCGGTCGCAAGACCCAGTCTCTCCATAAGAGGCGCGTTGACGTCGTCGGAATAAGGAGTGATTATCTCTACCGCTTCGGGCGAGCCGAGCAGCACTTTCTGGCCGTTCTTATAGATGTAGCTCAGGTTGTTGTTGATTTCGTTCAGAGAACCTTCAGCAGTCTGCGCCATGGAGATACCGTCGTTGGCGTTACGCGCAGCCTGGTTCATGCCTTTAATCTGAGCGGTCATGCGGTTTGCAATCGCCTGGCCAGCAGCAT
>ERZ795047.4082-NODE-4082-length-12531-cov-177.470263_pt1 | contig 12531 bp, 7 predicted proteins | sample MGYA00375131_ERZ795047 | MGnify/ENA primary metagenome ERZ795047 (study PRJEB30176, sample SAMN05720228) | activated sludge metagenome | isolation source: Anaerobic digester | place: Japan | collected 2015-05-20 ... | reverse complement strand
ATGCGCTATCGGGCTTTGTCGATGCCGCAACTCAGTATCCTGTTCTAGCTTGTCCACCTCCTTCGGAGCAGTGGGCTACCTACGATATTTGGTCGAGCCTCCGCATGCCTTCTGGTATAGCTTCCGCTCTAATTCTCGATCCGGTAAATGCAGCTCTCTGCGCTGCAAAGTTGCTCGCTCTTAAAGACGAATCATTGCGCGAAAGCATTCGCCGATTCCAGCAGCAACAGATCGATCGACTTATCGAAGAAGATCGGCTCATAGAAAAGAGCGAAACAATCGAGAAAAAGTCTGTGCAAGAGAGGCCTCGTACATGATAAAACAAAAAGAGGCTAATGAGGCCTATGGCGCTAATAAGGCCTATGACGCTAATGAAGCCTGCGGTGTTAAAGAAGCCTGTGGCGTTGTGGCGGTCGTAAGCGAGGAAGCGGCGAGATTGGCCTTTTTTGGTCTCTTCGCTCTTCAGCATCGTGGCCAAGAATCCGCAGGCATCGCCACTCTCGACGAAGGGAATATTCATCTACACAAGGATGTGGGTCTCGTATCGCAGGTCTTCAGGGATCAGAACCTTTCAGGCCTTAAGGGGAATATCGCAATAGGCCATACTCGTTACTCAACAATGGGAAAGTCGAGCGCCCGCAATGCCCAGCCTCTCCTCATCGATACGCAATATGGACCTCTTGCATTAGGACACAACGGCAATATAGCCAATGCACCAGAGCTCAGAAATCAACTGCTTGCAAGAGGACTCGGTCTCATGACAGGCTCGGACAGCGAGCTTCTGGCCATGATGCTTGCAGGAACGCAAGGAGCAAACTGGACTGAAAGAATACTAAGTGCAATGCAATTCTGGATAGGTGCATATTCGCTTGTTCTCTTGACACAGGAAGGAGTCTTTGCTGTGAGAGACCCTTGGGGCTTTAGACCGCTCGCCTGGGGTAAAATAGCTTCGGGCGGCTATGCTGTTGCTTCGGAGACTTCAGCTCTTAGAGTCATGGGCTGTTCGGAAATCGAGGAAATTCCACCAAGCACAGTGCTCCATCTTACCGAAAATGGGGTCGTAGAGCGCGCCCATCCCGATATCGAAGCGCAAATGGCCGCGTGCAGCTTCGAATATGTGTACTTTTCAAGGCCAGATTCTGTGTGGAATGGTAAGAATATCCACGCGGTTCGTCGCAAGCTTGGTGCCATATTAGCTAAGGAGGCACCAGCAGAAGCCGATCTTGTCATTCCTGTGCCTGATTCTTCGATTGCAGCGGCCATAGGATATTCCCAGCAATCTGGTATTCCCTTTGGCGAAGGACTTGTAAAAAACAGGTACATTGGGCGTACATTCATCGAGCCCACAAAAGCATTGCGTCAGCAGGGAGTAGCGCTAAAATTCAGCCCACTCAGAGAGACTCTCGAAGGAGCTCGAATTGTGCTTGTCGATGATTCAATAGTCCGTGGTACGACAACGGCTCCGATAATTTCGCTCTGCCGAAAGGCTGGGGCTCGCGAGATTCATCTCAGGATAGCTTCGCCCAGAATTCTCTACCCTTGCTATATGGGCGTCGATATGGGAACCAAAAGCGATCTTATGGCGGTAGGCAGGAATCTTTCTGAGATAACAAAGATTCTCGGCGCCGACTCCCTTGCTTATCTCAGCATAGACGGGCTATCGCATGCTATTGGAATCGATGGGCTATGTATGGCTTGTTTCGATGGGAATTACCCTATACCGGTAAATGAGAGCTTTCGAAAAGAATGCTTCGAGTGCGTTGCAAAGGGGGTATCATGAAAGTGCTACTCGTCGGTTCGGGAGCGAGAGAGCATGCACTTGCAATCGCAATAGCAGCCTCTGTGGAATGCGAAAAACTCGTCATTGCGCCGGGGAACGCTGGCATGGCAGATGTAGGAGAGATAGCGAATATCGATTTACATGATATAGAAGGACTCTGTTCTCTTGCCGAGAATATTTCTGCCGACCTCGTCGTTATTGGACCAGAAGCGCCTCTAGCCTTAGGCCTTGTAGATAGGCTTACAGAGCGTGGAATAGCTTGCTTTGGACCATCGGCCGGAGCAGCGCAAATCGAGAGTTCCAAAGCTTTTGCCAAGGCTTTTATGATGAGGCATAGCATTCCTACCGCAGAAGGCCACAGTTTCACAAATCCAGAGAAAGCAAAGGCCTGGGCTTTGGATTTTGGCAAGCCTTTGGTTGTCAAGGCTTCTGGCTTGGCTGCTGGCAAGGGTGTGATTGTACCAGAGAATTGGAAAGAGACCGAGGCTGCGATAGAGAGATTGACATCCATAGGAGAAATAGTCCTTGAAGAGCGCCTGGAAGGTGAAGAGCTTTCTCTTATCGCTCTCTGCGATGGCAGAGATTATGCTGTATTGCCCGCAGCAAGAGATCATAAACGCCTGCTTGATGAGGATAAAGGGCCTAATACAGGAGGCATGGGTGCCTATTCTCCAGCCTGTTCTATGGAAGATGCCGAGAAACTTGCCCGGATTGTAATAGCTCCTGCTCTCGCTGGACTCTATGAAGAGGGATATCCATATATTGGAGCACTCTATGCAGGGCTTATGCTCACGGCCGAAGGAGTAAAAGTGCTGGAATATAATGCCCGTTTAGGGGATCCCGAAGCCCAAGTAATCCTGCCGCTCTTCGATTCCGATGCTCTGGCTTCATTGGCAGCCTGCGCCCATGGAAGGCTAAGCAATGCAAGACCGCGGTTTAAGGAAGCCCATGCGGCTTGCATAGTATTAGCCTCTCAAGGATATCCCGAGCAGCCTATAAAAGGAAAGCCCATCACAATAGCTGATCTTCCCGAGAAGGCCTTCTGCTTTCATGCGGGGACAAAACTTGAAAATGGACTGCTTGTGAGCTCCGGAGGTAGGGTACTCTCAGTAGTAGGAATAGGTTCGGCTCGAACCGAAGCACTTGAGACGGCATATAAAGCAGTTTCGCAGATCCATTTCGAAGGCATGCAATTCCGCCGGGACATCGGCTCCAAGGCTGAAAGAGTCGAGAGGTTCGTTCGATGTGCGCTTTCCGTAGAGATAACAAAATCAAGTGTCTCTAGGCGGGCCGAAGGAAGCAATCGGTCAAGCGCCTATGCGCGGGCCGGCGTCGATATAGATGCTGGCAATATGGCTGTTGAGCTAATGAAGAAAGCCGTACGGTCGACCTACAATTCCAGAGTGATCGCAGGAATCGGCGCCTTCGGTGGGCAATACGATGCCTCGGTCATCGGAGATTGCAAGGCTCCGGTGCTGGTCGCCTCTACCGATGGAGTAGGTACCAAGACCAGCCTGGCCCTTAAGCTCGATAGAATAAGCCATAGCACGCAATATGGGCTCAGCGAACTTAAAGCTAAGGGAAATAGCGAGCTTAAAGAAAAGAAGAACGGTTGGCTCGCCGGACTTGGCACTGACATGGTCAATCACTCGATCAACGACATACTGGTGCAGGGTGCTCGCCCTCTTTTCTTTATGGATTACATCGCCGCAGAAAAGATCGATCCAGTAAAGGTAGCAGAGATTGTCGAAGGAATGTCCGAAGCTTGCCGACTGGCACATTGTGTGCTTCTCGGAGGAGAAACTGCCGAAATGCCAGGTACATACCGCGAAGGGCAAATGGATATCGCAGGCACCATTGTAGGAATCGTAGAAAGAGATAGGCTTCTTCCACGCTCTGACATGGCGCAAGGCGATATTCTAGTTGGATTGGCTTCTACAGGGCTTCATACCAACGGCTATTCCCTTGCAAGATCGATAACTGCTTCTATTGATCCGGAGAAAATACAACCAGAACTGGGTGAAAGCCTTGCATCCGCACTTTTACGGCCACATAGATCATATCTTCCTTTGCTAGGAGCAATACTCGAAATAAACCCAAATCCGATAAAGGCTTTAGCCCATATCACCGGAGGTGGACTCTTGGAGAATATTCCCCGCGTGCTCCCGACCTATCTCGATGCGCAAATAAGTGTGAAGAGTTGGCAATGGCCAGCGATATTTTCTCTTTTGCAGCACTGGGGGAATGTGTCGGATGAAGAGATGCGGAGAGTCTTCAATCTGGGAATCGGTATGGTGGCGATAGTGGAGGAAAGCCAGCTCGATTCTTTCTTAGCCATGCTGCCTGAGGCAGCCTATGTGATTGGGAAGCTCGTCGAGGGTACAGGAAAAGTGGTATTCGTATGATGGTCGAATTGGATGATAATCGAATATCTGATAGTGTTCTTCGCATTGTCGTCATGGCTTCGGGAGAAGGAAGCAATTTGCAGGCTTTGATCGATGCCATCGAATCAGGCCAAATCGAAAATATGCGTATTGAGGCTCTGCTATGCGATCAGCCAGGCGCCCACTGTATCGAAAGGGCAATTAGACATGGTATTCCTTCGCATATTCTGCCAGCTCCCCAGAAGCTAAAGCGCCATTCTCCCGAGCGTAGGTGCTATGATGAGAGGCTTGCAGCAATAGCAGATTCCTACAAGCCTGATTTTATTTTTCTATTGGGATGGATGCGACTTTTGGGGCAGACCTTTCTAGAAAATTTTCCGCGAAAGGTCATCAACTTACATCCCGCTCTACCAGGAACGTTCCCTGGCACTAATGCAATAGAAAGGGCTTTCGAAGCTTTCAATCAAGGAAAAATCACAAATACCGGCGTAATGCTGCACCTCGTGCCAGATGAGGGTATCGATTCTGGACCTGTGCTGAGTGTTGCAGAGATACCTATTCATAAAAGCGATACATTGAGCATTCTAGAAGAACGAATCCATAAAATCGAACATCTGGAGATCGTAAAGCTTGCTCAGAGGCTTGCACACAATCGAAGCCTGGAAGAGATTCAGGGCCGAGAAATGCAAGAAGCACTGAGAACGCAGGACGCGCAGGAAACACAAGAAGCACAGGAAACACAGGATCAAGACATATCGAGAGAAAAGGAGTCGGAGCATGCCTCTCGCATTGATATCGGTATATGATAAATCGGGGCTTGTGCCCTTTGCAAAGCGGCTTGCGGCTTGTGGTTGGCGCTTTCTCGCCTCCGGAGGAACTGCTGCAACCCTCAAGGAAGCTGAGCTAGAGCCAATAGACATTGCCGCTTATACGGGTTCACCGGAGCTTTTGGCTGGAAGAGTGAAAACCCTCCATCCTGCAATCCATGCAGGCATACTCGCTCGACCATCAGATGAAGATTTCGCAGAATTGCATGCTCATGGCTATGAGCCCATCGATCTAGTGGTAGTGAACCTCTATCCTTTCGAAGAGACAGTTCGAAGGCTTAAGGCTGACGCAAAAGTACTTTGCCATACTAAACCAAATGAGGATACTGCCGAGAGTGCCAATATAGCTGCAGATACAAATTCTTTTCCGATAGTACAGAGCGCCTCTCTTGGCGAGGCCGATATCGTTGAACAGATCGATATTGGCGGTGTCGCCCTGCTCCGCGCCGCAGCGAAAAATTATGCAAGAGTAGGAGTCTTGTGCGATCCAGCCGATTATAACCTGGTTGCATGCGAAATAGAGAAGGGAAGTCTCTCATCTTTTACTTTGAGAACGCTTGCGGCCAAAGCCTTTGCTAGAACCCGAGACTACGATACTGCAATTGCGGCATGGTTTGCAGAGAGCATTGCCGAAGGACCTAGCTCTGGCAGTTCTATCATGCAAGCTCCCCGATTGTCTTCATTCGGCACTATCGCGGGCGATGCGGGCGATGAAACACCAGGTAGCGTTTTTTCGCTTGTAGGCAGAGTGGAACGTATGCTGCGTTACGGCGAAAATCCTCACCAAAAAGCGTTCTTCGTTTTACCTGCGGAGCCTATTATATCCACAGAGCCTATTTTGGAGAAAAGATCCGGCCAGCCTGATGCAATTGGCCAGACTAAATGCGATTCCGTAAGTGGCATTATAAGCGGACCTTTGGGTGGGCATGTTCTAGGAGGAAAGGAGCTTTCTTACAATAATCTGCTAGATCTAGACGCAGCCTGGCGTGCAGTCCTCGATTTCGAAGCTCCTGCCGCGGTGATTGTAAAGCATCTTTCGCCCTGCGGCGCCGCCGAGGCCAATAGTCTGCGGGAAGCATACGAAGCGGCTCTTGCCTGCGATCCCGTAAGCGCATTCGGTGGCATCGTCGCACTGAATCGTCGCCTCGATTCCGAGACCGCGCTGGCGCTAAAGGAGCTCTTTATAGAGTGCATAGCAGCTCCAGGTTTCGATGAAGCCGGCCTTGAAATTTTGAGGGCGAAAAAGAACCTCAGGCTCATCGAGGCAGATCCTTTTGTATTTTCAAGAGAGGCGCGCGAGCTCAGGTCTGCAGCGGGCGGCCTTTTGGTTCAGGAGCAGGATCGCGGCGACCCTATAGACACCAAATGGTCTGTGGTTGGCAAGAGGCAGCCCACCGCCGCCGAATTGGAGGCCCTGCGCTTCGCCTGGAAACTGGTGCGTCACGTAAGGTCTAACGCGATTGTGTTGGCGGCCGGCAGGGCGGCGGTGGGCATTGGCGGCGGGCAAACCAATAGGGTCGACGCAGTAAAACAAGCGTGCGAGCGCGCCGGAGGCCGTGCCCGAGGCTCTGCACTAGCTTCGGACGCATATTTCCCATTTGCCGACGGCATAGAGGCCGCGGCGGAGGCGGGCGTAGCAGCTGTGGTGCAGCCGGGGGGGTCGGTGCGGGACGCCGAGGTGCTCGCCGCGGCCGACAAACTTGGGATTGCCATGGTGTATACCGGTGTACGCCATTTCCGGCATTAGGACCGTATCCGGAATGAAAGAATTATCTTAAGAGAGGTTGTAGAAAATGGGTATCGAAAAAGTCCTGCAAGAAGGCACTGGTCTTACATTCGACGATGTTTTGATCGTGCCTGGATATAGCGAAGTGCTTCCTTCAGAAGTCGACATATCCGCGGAGCTTGTTCCTGGAATTCGCCTCAAGGCTCCTGTGCTCTCTGCGGCCATGGATACCGTTACAGACTATAGGCTGGCAATCGCCATTGCCCGTATAGGCGGCATAGGAATTATCCATCGTAACTTATCACCAGAAGCTCAGGCTGCAGAAGTGTACAAGGTCAAGCGCTCGGAATCGGGGATGATCTCAGACCCCGTATGGCTTCCAGAAACGGCGACGCTTGCCGAGGCTGAACATCTCATGGAAACCTATCGAATCTCGGGAATTCCTATCATCGATCCAGCGACTAGACGCCTATTGGGCATAATCACCAACCGCGATCGGCGTTTCTGTGGACCGGAAGACATGCCAAAATCGGTGTCGGAATTCATGACCTCTCAAAACCTCATCACAGCGTCCGAAGGAACGAGCGTAGAAGAGGCAAAATCGATCTTCCGCCGCTATAAAATCGAAAAACTTCCTCTTGTCGACAAAGACGGCAGGCTTAAAGGGCTCATTACTCTAAAAGACATCGTCAAAAAAGAAGAATACCCGAGTGCGGCTGTAGATGCGAGGGGAAGGCTTCTCGTTGGTGCCGCCGTAGGGGTCGGGCCTGATCTGGAAGAGCGAGTAAGCTTACTGCTATCTCGCAATGTAGATGTGCTAGTCATCGATACTGCCCATGGTCATACGAAAAAGGTGATCGAAGCAATTGGACGCGTTCGGTCTCTTTCTGCCGATATTCCTATAATTGCAGGCAATGTGGTCACCGCCGAGGGTACAAAGGCGCTTATACAAGCTGGAGCCTCGGCGATAAAAGTCGGCGTCGGAGCAGGCTCAATCTGTACGACTCGGATTATCTCTGGCGCAGGTATGCCTCAGCTATCCGCAATCTATGAGTGTGTACAAGCTGCGAAACCCTATTGCATCCCTATAATAGCCGATGGAGGTATTCGCTATTCAGGCGATATCGTAAAAGCAATAGCCGCAGGTGCAGAGACTATCATGCTTGGGAACCTCCTTGCTGGGCTTGAGGAAGCCCCTGGTGAGCTTGTGCTCTATGAGGGTCGCCAATTCAAGAGCTATCGTGGCATGGGTTCGATCGGGGCTCTTCAAGGCTATGGCCGAGACCGTTATGGATCGGGCCAATCAGATAGCCCGACAGATAGCCAGATGAATTTAAGGCCAAATGGCAAGGTAGTTCCCGAAGGTGTCGAGGGTATGGTTCCATATCGCGGAAAGCTTTCGGATTATATGACGCAGATGCTCGGAGGCCTTCGTTCAGGTATGGGCTATGCAGGGGCCAGGACTCTTTCCGAGCTCAGGAAGGCGCGAATAGTACGCATTACGGCCGCGGCTTATGCTGAAGGCCATCCGCATAGCATTGTAATTACCAAAGAAGCGCCAAATTATCAGAAGCGAGATTGAAGCATCCATATCCATTCATGCCTAGGATAATAGCGCCTCGAAAAAAGGGCGCGCTTAAGGTTTTATAAGATTTTGTTAGGCATTATGAGGTTTTTAATGAGGTTTTTAGCTCTTAGGCTTTGCCTATCCAAGTCTGATCTCGATGCGCTTTTCGATAGTTAAAAGCTGTTTCCTAAATGGAATACCCGAAGAGCAGGCAAAGGAGTTTTTTGGGCTGGCCGAAGCCTTCCGCTATGTTGCGATTGTTTAAGACAAGTAGCCATCTCATTTATCGGAGAAAAGCTTAGGATTTTGGTACTGCCTTTTGCCAAGTAGAAACCGGAATCATCGAATTGGCCATCGATTCCTTCTAGGTAAGGCATTACGAAGAAAGCAGGTGCACCGGTAGCTTTTATTACTGCTCTAACGACTCCATTTTCATTGTATTCTACTGAAGTTTCAAGTTTTGGATCCGACAGGGCACAGCGCTTAGGTTCGGTAAGGAACAGAATCGATGTCGAGCATAGGCCAATCTCGGAGACTTCTAGCGTGGCTTCGAGAAAGGCTTCATTGGCTTTGCAGGGCAATTCAACGATCGGCATCTCCCACACCTGATAAACTTGATTCTCTTCGATAGATACAACATGTTCAATTATTGGCCCTTGTTCTTTCGAAGGGATATCGATTGGTCGCCCATAAAAATCGATTAGCTTTATGTACACTTTGGCTTTATGATTATTAGGGCTTTCGCTCACGAGGCGAACATGTATTATTCCATCTTTGATAAAGAGAGCAAGCAAAATAGGAGCGTAGAATCTTCGCGCTTCGTAGTGCAAGAGTTTCCAGGATCCATCATAGTTAAGGCTCGACCAGCTTATGGCAGGCCACACATCGTTCAGTTGCCAATATAGTGTCCCCATGCATCGAGGCATCGTGCTGCGCCAGAATTCCACTGCTGTGCGAATAGCCATAGCCTGCTGTACTTGAGAGAGATAGAGAAGCTCATGAAAGCCACATGGCATGCGGAAGTATCGAAGCAAGCTTTCTAGAATTATGCTGTTCCCTTGTGGATTCTTTTGATGGGCTTCGAACGCCGGTGCACTTATGTTCCATTCTTCTCTAGGAGCAAAGCTAGCGATAGTCGATATCGAAGGCAGGGCTTGAAAACCGAATTCAGAGCAAAAACGAGGCTGAACATCGAGATATGCCGAGAATGGCTTGCCTTCATGCCACACTGACCAGAAGTGCATATCTCCGCGCTCATCCGAGTGCCAGTTGTCTGAGAAATCGTCGGGACCCGCAGAAGGGCTGGAAGGCCAGAAGCAACGGTCTGGATCAAGCCTTCTAATCGTTTTTCCAAGAACGCCTTCGGTAAGCCTATCATAATCCACAATATATCGCGCAGGATTCTTCTTCGACTCTTCATACCAAGTTATGGCACCAAGCGCCTCATTGTTTCCGCACCAGAGAGCTATGCAAGGATGATCCGAAAGTCTTTTTACCTGTGCAGTGATCTCGGCCTCCACATTGGATAGGAATTCTCGGCTCGAAGGATAGAGGGCGCAGGAGAACATGCAGTCCTGCCAGATCAAAATGCCTTTCTTATCGCATAGTTCATAGAAATCATCGCTCTCATAGCGTCCACCTCCCCAGACGCGGAGGCAGTTCATATTCGCGCTTATGGCGGAATCGAGCAGATGCTCGATACGTTCTCTTGTCCATCTCGATGGCAGGGCATCGGCCGGAATCCAGTTTGCACCCTTGGCGAATACTTCTTTGCCATTTACGAGAAACTTGAAGCCTCTTCCAATGCTATCTTCTTGCGAAATCACTTCGAGCGATCTAAATCCGATGCTCTTATGTATCACATGGGGTTGAGGGCGATTTGAAGCCTGGGCAGCCATATCAGTGACAGCCATATCAGTGACGGCCGTAGCTGTGACCACTAGATCGTAGAGAGCAGCTTCACCATGGCCATGCGGCCACCATAGTCTGGGGTTCTGAATTACCATGCTAGTGCTTATGACTGTATTCCCCTGCTCGCAATTCTGTTCCACTATAACTTTCTTTCCATATATATAGAAAGAGACAGCAACTTTCATGGGCTCTAGTACTTCGACTTCTGCTGAGATTCGAAGCGAAAAGTCTGGCCCGCAATCATTACGGCTTGTAAAGCCTCCTAGAGCCGAGGTATGGCATTGTATAGAGCGAATAAATGGCCCATCTGAAGCCACAAGGCGAATGCCATCATATATTCCACCAGTCATTAGGCATGGACCCCAATCCCATCCCGACATGCATTGCGCCTTACGTATTAGATTGCGGTGTGGAGATGAAATGGGGTAGATCGAGGCTGGTATGGGATAAGGAAGGCGCTGTGATTCACGCAAAGCTGTTTGGACAGGTGAGCGGATAATAACTTGTATGTTATTTTCCCCTAAATGCAGAACTGAGCGGACTTCGGCTTCGAAAGGCCGAAACATGTTGTTGCTGGTTCCCACCAAGATCTTATTTATATATACTTCAGCAATTGTATCGAGGACATCGGCACAGAGCCTTATGTTGGGCGCTGCCATAAAATCCGTGGAAATGAAAAAGGATCGCTCGATAATCCAATCTTCTTTTCCAGGCCATTGAGCCAACAGTTCATTTTCTCCCCAGTAAGGATCAGGCAATTCTCCCGAAACTATGAGAGCTGAATATATATCTCCAGGTATATGAATTGGCCGATTTGTACCATCGGAAAACCTGATAAGATTCCAATTGCCAGCAAGATCGATCAGTTCCACTTTTTACCTCCTATTTATTTCTGCGTCTCCTATTGAATTCTGAAAGATTTTTATTGACAGTTCAAGATACTGGTGTTATATGTTAATTGGTTGGATAAATCAACCAACGATAATCTAAAACCTCTGGCTTGTTCGACAAAACAAAGCCAGGTTTTTTGGTTGATGTTGAGGAGATAAGAGTATGCCAGCGCGTGGAAATCAATGGAGCCGTACTTCAGCTAGAATTTTTCGCACTATATGGCGCAATCCATCTATAAGTCGCGTTGATCTTGCTCGTAAGCTCGACCTCGATAAATCCACAGTTACAAAGCAAGTAGCATATCTTATCGAAAATGGCTTGATAATGGAACAAAAAGAAGGGGAGGCTTCGGCTCGAGGAGGACGCAAGCCTATCTGCCTTGCTGTAAATAAAGAATATGGACGATTTATTGGGATCGAGCTTCAGCTTGGATTCTACGAGGCGGTAGTAGTAGATTTATCGGGCAATATTCTTGCTGCTCTTAGAGGGGACACTCATGTTACTTCTGACAATTTTGTTCAGGTAGTGCTGCAAATAATCGAAGATACACGCAAACAGCATTGTAAAAATTCTCTTCTTTTAGGTGTTGGAGTAGGCACCGCAGGCCTGGTCGATTCAAAAAAAGGTCGCATTAGATATTCGGTTCCGCTAGGTATCGATAAAACACTGGATTTTTCCAAAGTAATTGCAGGGAAATTGGATGTCCCTTGCTTTATAGAGAATGATGCAAACTGTTGTGCCTGGGGCGAGCTTGCTTTTAATAGAGTTGAAGAGCTTAGAGATTTTCTCTTTGCGCTTGTGGAATACAGAAAGGATGAGACTTCTCTTTTGAAATATGGAGGGATCGGGGTTGGCTTTGGGGTCGTTCTTGCAGGAAAAGTCCACACAGGCGCTCATGGTTACACTGGTGAATTCCGAAGCGCTTTCTGCAATGGGCCAGGAAATCTCCAATTCTCTTTGAGTCGAGATCAACTCATGCTTTTGAGGTTCGACAGATCTCTGCTCGATAGAGCCGTGGATGAACTCGCGCGGAACATGGCTATGATTATAAATACCATGGATTTTCAGCAAGTCATTATTGGTGGAAACATAGAAGCGCTCGATGTAGACCTGCCCGCAATTTTACGCCGTAGGCTCGAAGAAAACTGGATGTATCCTTCGCCAAAGGATGTAAAGATTCGCTATTCGAGCTTTGGCGAAAAAGCAGTTGCCTTTGGCGCTGCTGGGATGGTTTTTGAACGCTTATTATCGGAGCAGCGATTGCCAGGACTCGTTTCAACTAATTCTTCAGATAAGATGAAGCGAATCTCCTAGTAGGCGTTGAGCTATCAAGGGGAAAAAGGCTGATATGCCTTTTCATATCGGAACAAGGGCAGAATTGCCCAGTATAAGGAGGTTTTTATGAAAAAAGCCTTACTCGTGTTCCTAACACTTATGATGGTGCT
>ERZ795047.4078-NODE-4078-length-12540-cov-3.683781_pt1 | contig 12540 bp, 8 predicted proteins | sample MGYA00375131_ERZ795047 | MGnify/ENA primary metagenome ERZ795047 (study PRJEB30176, sample SAMN05720228) | activated sludge metagenome | isolation source: Anaerobic digester | place: Japan | collected 2015-05-20 ... | reverse complement strand
ATTGGATGATTTCCGGCTTCGAGCGGATCAACGCCCGGCTCAAACCCCGCATGTATCCGGTTCTCGCGTAGTAATCCTTGAAGAATACCCGGCCGAAATGTGGAGTATACAACGTGTCCGGGGAAGCGCGCCATTCAATGGGCCGCCCGTTTTCGATCCAGTGGCGGGGGCCAAGGACATGCAACTCCACGTCCGGCCGTCCGGCCAGGGTTTGGTGGCGTTCGTGCGAAGCTTCCATTCCGGCGGTTTTATCGATGATCAACACACGCATGGTCGAAGGTTCTGTGTCTGTTTGAAGGGGCGCGCGCACGTGCCCCCACGGTTCAGCGAACGCAGAAAGGGGGATTCAAAGCCCAGCGCTACCCAATCATTGTTACTGTTCGAGCCACTATTCACTCAATGGCCTCACTCAATGGCCGGGAAAGAACGTAGTTTGCCTTTTCAGGGCTTTCCTCACCCTTGCCCTCACCCGGAGGGAGAGGGATTCGTTTCGCTTACCCATCCACACTCAAACCACGAAAATCGCACGAAGAAAGCCGTGCCATTGTATACACCGTGACCATTTTTCCCGATCTTCCATCTATCTCGGGGGAAGAAGCCGGTAGGGTGCTGGGATTGAAGCTGACCGCGAGGCTTGCCTGGTTTGTAAAAGGGCAAGAGCGCCTTGGCTCCAGCAGCGACGTATTTTTCAGAGAAGCCATCATTTCTATTCACCTTATCAAATCTCATATATCCCTAACCCACCCCGGTTGTTCCCGCCCAGCCATCCGGTATGATGAGCGGAGCGAACGTCATTTCCATTCCTTGAACGAATGGTGTTTCCGCATGCGTGCCGAGTGGTCAGCCCAGCCATCCTTTTGGATGCGAAACATGGAAGCGCTTCAACACCGGGATCCCGATCTGGCGCAACGGCTAAGCGGTCCGGATTCTCTGCCCGGCCGGTTTGTGGCGGCCCGGGCGCGGGACGGATCACCGGTGCTGGGCATCCGGCTGGCATCCGGCCAATCGGCCGCGTTTAATCCCATGGACACGCCCGGCACAGACGCGGAAGAGTGGGCCAAGCGCCTGGGGGATGATTTTTTGAAAAACGCTCACGTGCTCTTGTTCGGTTTCGGATCCGGTTACCATCCCCTTTATCTCTACCGTCTATCCGATTCCAACACCCTGATTTGGATTGTGGAACCGGATCCGGATTTACTCAAGGCGGCCTTTCACCTGATGGATTTCACTGCCTTGATCCGTTCTCCCCGTGTACGGTTCGCGGTGGGATTGCCCGAAGAGGAGGTCGCCCGGCGGCTTTTTGCGGGATCCTGGGGCCACCGGACCCGCGCGCAGGGGATACGGGTGGCCTTCACGGCCGCCGCCAAGGTGCTGTACGCGGACCGGCTTCAGCGATTGGCGCGGTCCATCCATGAGAACCTGCGCGTGGAGGGCTTAAAATTCAAAACATCCGAAATTCAAGGCGAGATCATCCTGGAAAACATACTTGCCAATCTGTCATACGTGCTCCGGGGAGCGCCCTGGTTGCGGCTTCTCGGCGCGGCGCCGGGGACGCCCGCTCTGGTAATCAGTCCGGGACCCAGCCTGGAAGCCGCAATGCCGCACCTTGCCCGGGCGTGGGACAAGGCCTTGGTGATCACGGTCGATACCGCGTACCGGATTCTGCGCCGGAAGGGCGTCTTGTCCGATATCGTGGTAAGCCTCGATTTTACTGAACTCAACGCCCGGCATTTTGAATCGATCGCGCTGGATGACGCCGTTTTGCTGGCGTTTCCGGGAGTTCACCCGTCCATCCCGGCGCGGTTTCCTGGCCGGACTTTATTTTACGATCACGCGGGAACCCAATCGTTCGGTCCTGGAGCATCGCCACTCCTTCGAAACTTTACCCGCCTGGGCCGTCTGGGGGAGTTGATTTCGTATGGATCGACCGCCCATGCCGCCTATCATGCCGCCCGCCTGATGGGGTGTTCCCCCATTCTTTTGATCGGTAACGATCTCGGTTTTCCGGGAGAGCAGCGATACGCCGCGGGCGCTATGCAGTTGGATCAATCCTTTCCCATGGACGTGGATGATTCCCTCATCCCGGTACCCTCCAACGACGGCGGAACCATCTTTACCAGCGGATTATATAAGTTTTATCTCGACGGCTTCGGGGAATTAATCCAAGTCACGGGGGGGAATGTGATCAACACCGCTCCCCATGGCGCGGTGATTCCCGGTTGCCGGTTTTTGCCCTTGGAGGACGCGCTAGCCCGGTATGTTAGCCACGCGATCGATAAAACCTTTTTGCGCCGAGCCCTACATCCCAGCCTCGAAACAAGACAGGAGGCGCTGCGGAAGGACTTGCGTGAAATGGCGGAAGAATGCGGCGCGGCGCGAATCCGCTTGCGCCAACTGGGGGAACGGATGAACCTCTTGGATTCCGCGCAGCCCACATTCCGCGCGGAGATGATCCTCATCATGAAATCTTTCGCGGACGATCTGCAAAAATCACCCCGCCCCTATGCGTTGAGCCTAACGCTCTGCGCCCGGTCCACGCATATTCTATTGAGCCAGTTGAATCAGGTGAACCGATTTGGAGGAGAGACGCCCGCCATGAACCTTCAGGCGCGTGACCGGTGCCTGGCTTTTCTGCGCGACCTGGAGCGGGGGATGGAAATCCACGCCAACGCCCTGGCCCGCGCGGCCGCGGAATTGTCCAATCCAAGGAAGTCCCAGGCGGAGATGGAAATCCCCGGGTAGATCGGATCGATGTTTTTCAACGGGTGGCTCATTTGCAGTGAAAAATGAATTCCGCCTTTTCTGGGCTTCCCTCACCCTGGCCTTTTCCCCACGGGAGAAGGAGGAGAGAAGGGACCGGAGGTGGATTTCCCGGGCCTGTTCTTTGGAGATCAATCCCACCTTCAGAGAAAGATCACTCTTTCCGGATGAACCCGATTCTTTTTTTCTCTTCTTCGTGGCTATACTTGAAGAGTGGGTACGATCTCTCATCGTTGCCTCGTTGGCTTCTCGGCCGTTCATTCTCCACCCAGAACTTTGCAGTGAGCGCGGAGTGCCGCCCTGGCGTGTTTAAAGTTTCAAGGACCTCCTTCGTATAAGAAGGGGATCCCTTTCATGCCATGGCCGTCCCCCGTGGTGAACCTAGAGTTGTCAAACAAGGATCGATTTGGTAATATAACATGAATAGTAAACTTCGGGAGTATTTGATGCCGAACCGGAAAAAGAACCTTTCCATCAACAGGCGGGGTTTTGGCTTGAAGGAGCAAGTAGCGGGCACGTTGGCCAAGGAATACAAAAGTGGATTGGTCAAGTACTTGCGGGAAAACGGCTCCACCTTGCAAGTGGGCGGCCTGCGGATTTTGTTGGCCAAGGAGTTTGGTTTTTGTTATGGAGTCGACCGGGCCGTCGATTATGCCTACGAAACCCGCCAGAAATTCCCAGACAAAACCATCTACATCACCACGGAAATCATTCACAATCCCCAGGTGAACCGCAAGTTGCGGGAAATGGGTATCCGTTTTCTGAGTGGTTGCGAAGCCGGCAACTACAAGTTTGAGGATATCAAACCGGAGGATGTGGTGATTCTTCCGGCCTTCGGAGCCAGCGTGGAAGAGATGAAGCATCTGATCGAAACCGGTTGCGTGCTGGTCGACACCACCTGCGGCTCGGTGATGAATGTCTGGAACCGGGTGGAGCGGAATTCCCGGGACGGTTTCACGTCCATCATTCATGGCAAGTATTCTCACGAAGAAACCATTGCCACCAGTTCGCGGGCGCTGCAATTCGAAGGCGGCCGCTACATCATCGTCCGCGGGGAGGAAGAGGCCCAGGTGGTATGCGATTACATCCGGCACGGGGGTGACAAAGCGGCCTTTCTGACGCGGTTTGAGAAATCCATCAGCCCCGGATTCGATCCGGACCGGGATTTGCAGCGGGTGGGGCTGGCGAATCAGACCACCATGCTCAGCAGTGAATCTCTCCATATTTCCAAGATGGTGGAACAAGCCATACGGGACCGCTACGGCGAAGAGAACCTCAAAGAGCATTTTCGCGCCTTCGACACCATTTGCAGCGCCACTCAGGAGCGGCAAGACGCCATCATTGAACTCGGCGCGAAAAAGCCGGATGTCATTCTCGTGGTCGGCGGTTACAACAGCAGTAATACCAGCCATCTGTGTGAAATCGGTCTTCGCTACGCTCCCACTTATCACATTTGTGATCCGGGATGTATCGTATCCCGCGATGAAATCCGCCATAAGCCGTTCGGCCAAAATGAGGAAATCATTACCCGGGATTGGCTTCCCCCCGGTCCGGTCTCTGTGGGATTCACGTCCGGCGCTTCCACCCCGGACAAAGTGGTAGAGCAAACTATCCTCCGGGTTTTGGAATGCCTGGGCCTTGAACTGAGTCTGGCCGACATCCTCCCTGAAGCCCCCCTAGTGAACGAATTCGCCGCCAATTAGGATTCCGCGCACGCAGTTTGGACAGAGACGGCCAGAGGTGGCAGGGGAGTGGGGCAACGATTTGTTGTTTTCTTGTCTTGGTTGTCTCCTTCCCGCCGCTATGCCATCCTGGTTTGGTCCGGTATACTTGGCCTCCGTTTCAACGGTATAATGACTTGATTTTTATCCAGAGCCATCTCCATTGGTTTTTGTAAGCCGTGGGGAAAGGATGAAAGCGTCATTTAGATTTCGGATACGACGAACAAAGGGGGCACGCGCATCCCATGGCCGATGCACACTACGTTCTAGGTGTGGATTTGGGCGGAACGAAAATCCTGGCCGCGGTGGTTTCTCAATCCGGGGAAATCAAAGGCCGCGCGAAGAAGAAAACCAAACCGGAACGGCCGGCGGATGAGATTCTCGGCCGGATCGCCGCTTGTTGCCGGGAAGCGGTCGAAGCCGCCCAACTTTCCTGGGCCGAAATTGAGGCGGTGGGGATTGGATCACCCGGCCCGCTGGATCCCGTCAAGGGCACGGTGATCGACACGCCCAACATCAATCTCGCCAACGCGCCGATCACTGGATTTTTAAGCCAGGAATTGGGGATTCCCGTGTATATCGACAACGATGTGAACGTGGGGACCTTCGGCGAGTACGTGTATGGCGCGGGGAAGGGGCGAAAGCATGTGATCGGCATTTTCATGGGCACCGGCATCGGCGGGGGATTGATCGTGGACGGCAAACTGCTCCACGGCTTCAGTTACAACGCGGGCGAGTTGGGGCATATCAAGCTGGTGGTCAATGGCCGGAAGTGCGGCTGCGGCCAGCGGGGCTGCCTTGAGGCCTATGCCAGCAAGACCGCCATGATCCGCAGCCTGCAACGGTCCATCAAAAAGGGCAAGGCCACGATTCTCACGAAACTCATCGGCAACGATTGGTCCAAATTAACCAGCAGCGTGTTCAGCCAGGCCGTCGAGGCGAAGGACAAGTTGGTGCTGCGGGAGATCAAGACAGCGGCCCGGTACACCGGCATCGCCGTGGGCAGCCTGATCAACATTCTTAGTCCCGAAATGGTGATCATCGGCGGGGGATTGATGGGAAACCTAAGCGATCTGATACTCCCGATCATTCAAGACTACGCGAAACAAAATTGTTTCCCCATCATGTACGAAGGGGTGGAAATTGTCCCTGCCCAATTGGGAGATGACGCGGGCATTCTGGGCGCGGCCGCCATTGCCTGGGACAAGGTGCAAGCGGCGGTTTAACAAGGGGCTGAGTGTTTCACCCGTGCCTGCCCCGTCCCGGCGGTGAAATCTAACTCCCTTCTGCTGGTTTTTCCTCTCCGCCTTGCCAGGTCACGTACCCGTTCTTCTCCAAAAAGGTGAACCAAGCGGGGATGCATTCCCGGTAACGCGCGATTTCATAATGCAGCAGCCGCTGGATTTCTCCGATAGTCCGTGTGCCATCCGCCAGCCACCACGCCAGGATAAACGGCACATTGTGGCGGGGGGAATCTTTGACCGGGGTGGTCCAGCGGTCCAGCGGCAGGTTGTCCAGGGTGATCGTCCCCACGGTCCCGCCCACGCGCGTGGGGATCCGTTTGTCTTCAGCGGGTTCCGCCGCCACTTCCAGTTTGGTCGACGGCACGCCCAGTTGATCGGCCTGCACGTTTAAATAAGCCCGCAGGAGGGACATCGCCGCTTTCCCAAGGTCCTGGAGGGCCGAAATGGCCTCGCGCACGCTTTCCCATTCCAGCATCTGTTCGGCGCCTTCGCCCAATCCCGCCAGCGATTCGAGAATCCGGGTTTCGATTCGCACCCGGCCGGGAATATGGCGGGAGGCCTCGCCCAGCAGTTCGTTCAAGTCGTTGTTATTCCGGGCTTCCTTGGCGCGGTCCAGATATACTTGGACATCCTCGCGCAGCCGGTCTTGCGCCAGGTTAAAATTCCAAAACGCCAAGTCGGGGATGTCCGCCGTGCCGATGGACGCCATGGTGAACACCATCGCCGCGGCGGGGGCCACGAGGTCGATGCACGAGCGGCGGTCCACGGTTTCCAAGGTATCCGCGCTGGTGTTGCGGCATTCCTTTTCCGTGCCGCTGTAGAGCCAGTGGGTGGGAATGCCGATTTGGGGATCATTGAAGAGGGTATCCCCTGACAGCATGAAGGATTTGGTTTCGAGGCAGCGTTGCGGACGCCACGCTTGCAGATAGAGTTTGAACACGTTCCAGGCCAGGCCGTCCGCAAAATGCCGCTGGGTGACCGGTGTCATGCGGTATTGCCACCGGCTCCATGCCGAATCGGGACTGCCGGCGCCCGCGTCGATATACAAGGCATACCGGGCGCGCCTGGCGTTTTCGTTCCTCTGCTTGACGTAGGCCAGCGCGCCGTAGAGTTTCGGCCCCCATAGAAACCGGATGCCCCGCAGCGGTTTGGGGAACTTCCCGGAATCCACTAAATCCTTCAAAATCCGCGCGGCTTCGAGCAACGCGGCGGCGTTGCTCGCGTTGTAATTCGCGCCTGGACCGTATAGCGGCGCGGAGAGCCACACTTCTTCCTCGCCGGGATCGCCGGGAATCACGGCGGAGATAACCGGCAACGTGCCCGGGAACAAGCGGGATTTCACCTTTACCCGCAGACGCACCGGGCCTTCCGCCGCCCATTGCACCAAAGCGGCTCCGTCCTGGGGAGACAACGCCAAGGCCACCAGGGCCGGTTCGTCTTTTTTCGTGCCCCAGCCGCCCGGTGTGTTGGTGTTACGCTGAATCCATTGCACATCCGTGGTGTGGTCTTTGTTGGGCAGCCAGGAGCTGATCACGCCCGCCGCTTCCAACCGCGCCGCTGTTTCCCGGATGGCGTCCAGCCGGCCGGGCGTGTAGATCCATTTGCCCTTGACATCCTGCGAGGTCAATTCACTGGGAACTCCTTCGTTGAGAAACACCACTTCTGCCTCGAGACCCTCCTCGGGCGTGGGCGGCGACCACATCCCCACGCACAAAGGCGATTCCGCCAGGGTGACCAATGTCTTCTCCGTGGGGAAAACCACCTCGATCGATGCCTCCGTGCATTCCCAAGCCAGCGGCATCACAGCATCGCCCAGGCGTGTCTCGCCGTCCGCGGGGATCTCCAGGCGGTCCACTTCGAGGCCCAGGTCCCGCAGCACGGTTTCGGTGTATCCGGCCGCCTCGGCAAAATGGGGAAAATCGGGCACGCGGTTCTTCTCCACAAGCGTCTTCGTATGCTCCAAAATCCGGCCGGCGTCGATGGCTTGAACCAGGGGATTGAGTAACGCGTACAAGATTTCTACGGCTCCTTTTCGTCGGATTCTCCGCGGATAAGGCCAGGGTCTTTCTCCCGGCGGCTGGACAGCAAAAGTTCATTTACCGCCTGCAACGCCTGGAGGGGATTCTGGCCTCCATTCTGGATAATTTTCTGTTGCTGCCGCTGGATGATCTCTTGCTGGATTTCCTGCATCAGTCTTTGATGCATCCTCCGGAGATCATCTTCGGTCCGGGGAAGCGGCTCGGCCTCGAGGATGGCAATGAACCGCCGGCGTTCTTCCAGTTCCGGAAACAACATTTCCATCCGCGCGGCCGGACTCGCCGCCGGGGCATTGTCCTGGCATAACAGGATTTTTTCAAGGATTCGATCTACGGCGGATTGTTCGTTCAGTTCCCGCAGTTGCGCGGGCAGCCATGCGGTCAATTGTTCCCCCGTGAATAAATCGATCCGGGGGCGGCTGCGCTGGTCCTCCGGGGTGATCAAACCGTGATGATACGCCAGGAGGCGGACCAGGGTTTCCTTGACCGCGGCCATTGGATCCGCCGGTTGGTTCGTTTTGACCATTGTCACGGTGGTTTTGGCCGCCAGCGGCGCAGCTGGAGTGGAGGCCGCCAGTTTCTTTTGCACGCTGGCTTCCAGCTGAGGCACACTGCTGCCGACGCGCAGCGCCAGTTGCCGGATGTAATCCGCGCGGATGAACGCCTCCTTTACGTTGGCCAGCAGCGGGAGCATGGCTTCCACAATTTCCAGCTTCCCCTGCGTTGTGGCCGGATCATGCCGCTTGACGATTTGCCGCATGTAGAAATCAAAGCCATCCAGGGCTGAATCCAGCAGTTCTTGCAGCGCTTCCGCCCCCTGCGCTTTGACGAAATCATCCGGATCCAGGCCACTGGGAAGCAGCACGACCCGCGCCGCGAGGCTGGATTGCATGAACAACTCCACTCCCCGCATGGCCGCCCGGATGCCCGCCTCGTCACCGTCATACAATAAGGTGAATGATTTCGTGTAGCGCCGCAGGATCGCGAGATGGTCTTTGGTCAGCGCGGTTCCCAGGGTCGCCACGGTCTGTTTGAAACCGTGCCGATGCAGTGAGATGGCGTCCATGTAGCCCTCGACCAGCACGGCCCCCCGCTCCTTCACCGATTCCTTGGCCTGATCGAGGAGATACAGCACCTTGGACTTGTTGAACAGCGGCGTGTCGTTGCTATTGAGGTATTTGGCCGGTTCTTTGGGATCGAGCGTCCGGCCGCCGAAAGCGATCACCCGCCCCAGGGTATTGCGGATGGGAAATAGGATCCGGCCGCGGAACCGGTCCAAGCAACCGGCGTGTTCTTTGCGGGGAATCACGAGGCCCAATTCGACTTGTACCGTCTCGGGCACGCCGCGTTGTTTCAAGGCTTGATATAGCGTGTCCCACTCGGGAGGGGCGTACCCCAATCCGAAGCGCTGGATGTCCTCTTTGTTCAATCCGCGGGAGTGGAGATACTCCAACGCTTTGGGGGCGGTCTGCAACCGCTTGGCATAGAAGTTGGCCGCGAGTTCCATCACCTGATAGCGGTCGACGTCCTCGTGTTGCCGCTTGGGTCCTAGGGTTTTCGGGATGGGGATGCCCAGCCGTTCGGCGAGAACCCGCCGGGCCTCGGCATAGGTCAGTGTTTCCATTTCCATGACGAAATCGATAACGTTCCCTCCCTTCCCGCACCCGAAGCAGTGGAAGAAACCCCGCTCCGGATTCACCGTGAACGAGGGCGTCTTTTCCTTGTGAAACGGACACAATCCGAACAACCGGCCACTCTTCGGTTGCAGGTGGACGTATTGCGAAACGATTTCGGCGATATCCGCTTTTTCGAGGATTTGTTCCTTGACCCGGTCGATGCCCGCCATCCCTCAACTCCATGCCCGTGAGAATCCGATTGCAGGTCCCCCTTACTATACCTGATTGTTGTTCCATTTCAGAGATATCTCAATCGCCAGGATGGATCGAAGGGGATCAAATACATCTTTCTACTGAAGCCGTCCACGCAAGTGGATTGCTTTTAGGATTCTTCTATACTCCACTAGCAGATGGACTTGGTTGCTCATCCGTTTCGAGAATAGGGAACGATGGAATATGGCGAAACTCCACACGTGGTTCAAACCAGCCCTGGTGGGATTTTGGATCTATTCGGCGTATTATGTTCTGCTTCTGAACTTCCCGGCCGGCGCCGAACCAGACCGCCTGGCGCACCGGGATTTGGCTGATCTGGCGGGGCCGGTCAAACAAGTCCGTTTGGAGGAATCCTGGTTCAGCCGGGAAGGGGATCAGTGGCAGGAAGGTGTGGCTGCTCTGGTCTCCGATTGCACATATTCCCGGGATGGCATTCTGATTGAGCGGGTGGATTATTCCGGCGGGAAACAGGTGTCCGCCCGGTTTTTGCGGGAATACGGGGAAGACGGCCGCGTGTCCACCGAAGCCAAGTATTTGGCTGACGGCCGGCTGTTGGAACGGGTGAAATACCGGTATGACGGGAAAGGTCAAGTGATCCAGAAAGACACCTACGGCGCGGATGCCGCACTCCGGTTTTCGGAACGGTATTTGTACAACGAGAACGGAATCCGGACCGAGGAGCACGAATCCGACGCGAACGGATTGAAACGCAAGCGAATTTTTTTATATGGTGACCAAGGTCAGCTCACAGAATATGCGGATTACAACGCTCAAGGGGAAGTGCAAATCCGTGAACAGCACCAATTCGACGGGCAAGGCCGTCAGATTCGCTCATTTTTACTCAACAAAGAGGGCGAAGTGGCGGCGTATTGGCTTCACGCCTATGACGATTGTGGGCAGGTAGCCGAGGTTCTTGCCTATACCAAGGCCCGCGGTCTTGAAATGCGGCGTTTGTATGCCTATGACGATCACGGCAACTTGGCCGGTCAGACGGTGTATGGCGCCCATGGCCACTTTCTTAGCCGGGAATTGTACGCGTATGAATATGACAGCCGCGGGAATTGGATTCGGCGGCAGGATTGGTCCGCGCGGGAAAATGAGCGCTTCAAAATCCCTGTCCGGGTTCTTCGGCGAATCATTGAATATTATGACTGAGTTCACGGTTTCCTATACCCTGATCCTTTTCCAGGGGAAAGAGGGAATTGGATAATGATTCAACCATGCTCCTATTTTGGGTAAAAAGCCTTGCGTGTTATTTCCGCAAACAGAAATTATGGAAGAAGCGTGGTTGACAGAAACCGCTTCGATATTATTCTAATGATAATTGTTACTATTATTTATTTCACAGAGACAGGAGATATTCATGGAACGAACGGGTGTCATTACATTTAAGGGAAATCCGATGACCTTGGTGGGTCCGGACATCCAGACCGGCAGTGCCGCTCCCGATTTTACCGCGGTTGACAATGCGCTGCAGCCGGTCAAATTGTCCGATTTCAAGGGTCAGGTGGTTATCCTATCCGCTGTGCCGTCCCTCGACACGCCGGTATGCGAAATGCAGACCAAGCGCTTTAACGAAGAAGCGTCGAAACTCAACGCCAAGGTTTTGACCATCAGCCTTGATCTGCCTTTCGCGCAAAAACGATTTTGCGGATCGTTTCATATCGACAACGTCACTTGCCTTTCCGATTACAAAGACCGCTCTTTTGCCCAGGCATATGGTTTGCTTATCAAGGAGCTGGGACTCATCACCCGTGCGGTGTTTGTCGTGGACAAGAATGGGCAAATTGTGCACAAAGAAATCGTTAAAGAAGTCACCGAACATCCGGATTATGACAAGGCGCTCGCGGCGGCGAGAAGCGCCGGGGCGTGAGGCGGCAAGCCATCCAGTAATAGCTGGTTTTCTAGATTGTCCCCAAGCCATCCAGAAATCTCCATTCTGGATGGCTTGTTTTTCGGGGAGGAGTTGTAGGGAACGGAGGGAAGTCGATGGCATGTCTTCCCCAAAGTTGGTGGGGAATTCCATGGAGTTAGTATCGTGAAGTACTCATATCGTGAAGTACTAGCGGGGGCCTTTTCATTCCTCCCGCCCGGACTGGGAGATTTGATTTTGGGCATCCATGAGGCAGGAGATAAATTCCTGGCTGTAGCCGGCCACCGACTGGAAAAACTGGGCGTATTTATTCAACCGGTCGAGAGGTGTCTCGTCTTTTTCTTGGCGGATGAATAAAAACAGACTCGAAAACAAGGCCTGTTCCACCGCTGTTTTCAAGGCGGGATTCCGGTAGAGATTCCAGAAAATATCGTCCATTTTCTTCCATTCGGGAGTGCAAGGCAACTCGGCGGGATCCGCGGCGCTGGCGAATTTATGTAAAAATTGGGTAGTGGCCAATCCGGATTCCGCTTCCTGCCGGATCGAACGCAAAGCCCCCGTCAATTCCTCGATCGCCTCTACCCAGGCCGCGTATTGCGGGTTGCGGAGTTCCAGCAGAGCCGGGGCCACGGGAGATTTGGGCGAAGGAGAAACGAATTGAGGCAAGACATCGGCCAGTTTCCGGATAATCGTCCCTTCGATCAACGCCCCGCCTTCGGTTGTGTCGTAAACCAGTGCATGGGATTGTTTCACCCGTTCCGACAATGTATGGAGAAAGACCGCCATGGTTTTCGAAGTGGGAATCGGCTGGCCATCGATCCCCATGACCCATGTGATTGCTTCTGAGGTGACGGTGGGGTGATGGGGACCCGGTTGGATGAGGATCTGGGTATCCCCTGCCTGGGCGGGATTCACTTCCCGGTTCAAAGCGGCGCCTTTCGCGTGGGTGAATCCGCCGTTGCGGGGATAGGCTAAGTCGAAACCCGCCAGAAAAATGGGATCGCAACCCAGCCATTC
>ERZ795047.4076-NODE-4076-length-12548-cov-4.482030_pt1 | contig 12548 bp, 8 predicted proteins | sample MGYA00375131_ERZ795047 | MGnify/ENA primary metagenome ERZ795047 (study PRJEB30176, sample SAMN05720228) | activated sludge metagenome | isolation source: Anaerobic digester | place: Japan | collected 2015-05-20 ... | reverse complement strand
CTTACCCGACACGCTCTGGTACATGGGCGCGCAAAACCAGGGCGACATCACGTCTTCAGACGGCATGATTGTCTTCGGTTTTGGACGCGGAGAGAACACCACACCCCAGTTACGAGGAGCAGTACACGAGTTCGTTTTGGGGTTGCTCGACGCACGCGTCAATAATCAGTCTGACCATGAGCGGGTGCAACGAGAAATCGAATCGCATCTGCTCACTTCTTCATCATCCGGCGCCCCGCGTTGGGAAGCCGCTCCACGTCAACAGGAGCAGGGAGTTTTCTGGCGTTATCACTGGTACGAGCGTGGTATCGAAGCAGGCAATCCGGGTTTTGAAAAGCGCTTTCGAGTCAACTCTCCGGAAGTGAGCCTGCACCCGATTTTTGGAAAGCGTGTCGAGGCCCGCGAGAACGGGATGATGCTGATCCTGGCCGAGGAGGACCTCGCACTGATCAGGTCCGCCGAATTTTATGGCGAAGTATGGGGTGGGCATCCGGGTAGCGCTAACAAGCGCGTGACGGTCAACGGAAGGAGCACCTACTATCTGCCGCGCGTGGGAACCGAAGAGGGTCACTGTACTTATCACTATCCTTCCTTGACGCTGAACATCAGCGATCTGGTTAGCGGGTACAACGCCTTTCAGTTTGCGATCGACCAGGGAACGACTTTCTGGGGGCACATGATCGTAGACAATGCCGCGCTTCGCGTAGCGCTTGTGGATGATCACCCCGTTTTGACGGAGGCGGGCATCAAGGGTTTTCATGCCTGGGTTCGAGTTGATCCTCTGCTGACGCAGAGGGGTTCCACATTTCGCTTGTTTGTCCTCCCGAGCATGTTGGGAACATCTCAAGCGTGGATTTCCAGGGCTGGTATTACGGTTACGACGAAAACGGGGATCTGCGACGGACCGACTGGCATGGCTCTACCAAGAACCGACTGGCGACCGCCATACTGGGGAGCGATGAAACCGCGCCTTTTGCGCTTGACTGGGACACTTCGCTACTGCCCGAGCAAACGGGAGTGGCGGTGAGAGCGACCGTCCGGTTTAAGATACCCGACGGCCTTGTCTACCTCACTCCGGCCACAGTTGATCTTGAAATCGAAGAGCGTCCCGACTCCAAGGTGTTTATGCTGAGCCCTCATGACCTCCCTGATCATTTCTGGTCTCGCGCCGGTCAACTGAAGACCTGCAGCCTCGATCTCGACATCGATCCCGCCCGCATCGAGAAGGCCGAGCTTCACATTGTCACCTGGACCGGCGGTGCGGGGACGGTGAAGGAATACTTCAAGGTAAACGGAATTCATTACCCGGTGGCTGAAGGCGACCGCCATGAGCTGATATACAGCAGACTGCCGGTCAATCCGAAAAACCTGAAACGCGGTCGAAACCTGGTGGAACTGCTCTCGGACACGGAGCATCACGGCATCGAAATCATCTACCCCGGCCCTGCTTTGGCAATTCGGGTAAGGGATTAGTTGGAGGCTGGAGCACCGCGCTTTCCAGCGGAGCGCCCCCCGTCATCCGTGTAATCCGCGCTATCCGTTCTATCCGCGGGCATCCATCCCGCGGATAATACGGATCGCATATAGTCGAGGCGCCCATCGCCGGGCTGATTCGGTCCTTGACCCTGGCTCTTTTACGAAAGATAAAACAAAAGAGTGGATCTCCACGAGAGCCAGGGTTTTTCCTGCGGAATCAACTCTTAGCGTCGACCCCGAATTGGCTTCCGCGCGGTTCCAGCTGGCGGAGGTGCTTTGCAGAAAGCGCCCGGTAGCAGTCGGGCAAGTCGAACTCCTTCAGAATGCCGTGAACAAGAATACTGACTGGCCACGAGTACTTCTCGGATTCGGCTACGGCGGAATAAGACGTGGGCGCGTTCTTGAGGGTTACCTCGCTGACAGAGTCGGAAAGCAGCGCCGCGAATGTTGCGGGAACAGTGCCCCACCCCTTCGCCGCAAGGACAATCCGGTTGCCCGCAAAATCCTTCAGCCATTCGATAGTTGAAAGCAAGTCAAACGTCTTTTGCCCGACATACGGACGATCGAGCATCAGCGAGTGCGCGGCGTAGAAGAAGTCGTTGCCGTAGAGGTTGTAGTAGGTATTCTCGCCGCAGGTGTTCGGGCGTGATTCGCCTGTCCCTCTTAAGTCACAGGCAAAGAAACCGAAGTTGGGCTTTTCTTGCAGCAATTGCTTCACGAGCGGCTCGGTGCGAAGTTCCAGGTCCGCTGACTGGTCGGAAACATAGAGAATCGCACCCTCAGGTTCGGGGGGTGGGCGTGACTGATGCCGGGCTTCGGAGAGGCGATAAACGGCCACCTGGATTTCCGGCTCGGTTTCGAGCACATACGTCGTGAAAGACTTCTTTGGGTAACCGCGTTCCTCAATCGTGCGAAGGATTCGATATGGGGGCGGCGGCGGTGGTAGAGCGGGCAGTCGCAGCACGGCCCGAACCGCCTGCTTCAGATTCTCGCCTTCCGGTGTCCCCCGTTTTCGTGCCAGCTCCTTTGAGCGTTCGGCGGTGAAAGAAAAGACAGATCGGGAACCGAGCCTGGCAACCTGACCCTCGGGAGTGCAATTCAAATCTTCCGGTTTTTCCAGTGTCAGTTTTGGCTCCCTATCGGCCGAGGATATGCCGGTCACTCGATTGAACCATCGATACATCGCCTCGCGGTTTTCCACCGTAAATCCGTGCTCAGTCGGACCGATGAACAGGGAGATGTTGTCTCTAGCACCCAGCAAATCGTACAGGCGGGCTAGCCGCTCATAGGCTTCCTCGGTCCCCCGCACATCGAAATAGTCTTTCTCTTGGGCCAGTATGATCACGGGCTTTGGGGCCATGGCGGCAACAAAATCTTCGTGATCGAGCCCCAGGGCCAAGGCTTTCGGAGGGCACTGCTCCGTGTCGGCTGGCAGTTCATTCTCCAGGTTTCGACGAAAAGACGTGATGAAGCAGCTGGCGGCAGCCATGGTCCAGCGGTTGTCCAACCCGCAAAGCCACGTCGTCACAGTCCCGCCGCCCGAATTTCCGGTAATCCCGAGGTGACGGGAATCGACCTCCGGGCGAGTCAGGAGATAATCAAGAGCTCGAATTCCATCCCAGGCGCGCCAGGCGCCGAAGAATTCTCCAACCAGAGACTGCTGGCTGCCCGCCACGATGTGTTCCCTGACACCGATACCAACCGACGATTTCCCTTGGGCGTCCAAGTACTGCAGGCGTTCCCCCTGTCCTATCGGATCGAAGATCAGAACGACATAGCCGAGCCGGGCGAGACCCTGTGAAAAGGCTTGATAGGTTTCAGCAGCCTTACCCTCGGCCGTATGGCCACAGGCGCCGACCACGCCGGGCGCAGGAGACTTCAGCCCTTTCGGAATATAAAGGTTTGCGGTTACGAGAAATCCGGGGCGGCTCTCGAATATGACTTTCTCGATTCGGTAGGAGTCACGATCCAGGACGCCAGTGATTTTCGCGTTAAGAGGGGTTTTTTCGGGAAGGGGACCAAAAGCGGTCCTGATCTTCTCACGAACCTCGCGCACGTACGCTTCCGCCCCTGATTTTGTCGTAATGCCTTCAAGCCGTCGCCGGCGCTTTTCATCAACTTCACGAAGCTGAGCCATGAAATATCGTTGAACAGCCGTTGGAAAGCGATTCAGAATCGGCACAGCCGTCGCGCTCGGTGAATCAGCGAGCTTCGTGTTAATAGCATGGTCGATGTTCCCGGCACCGGACAAACCGGCTGCCGAGAGGACCATTCCTCCCGTTTGTAAAATCCGGCGGCGCGACACGCCCCGTGTATTGGTTAGCATAGCGGTATCCTTTCGAAAGAACCTATTTAATGAGCCAATTGCGAAATTCGGCCCACCCTACGAAGGTTACGCATTTTCGCAATTGGCTCTTATGAAACCCCCATCCCTGGGAGAAGTCCGCCTGGAATCCCGCCCGCGGTGTTTTTAAGTCACACGCGGTCGGAAAACATGGCAGTTGAGTTTCTGAAATCCTTTCCGCAGTTCCGCGAAAGTCGCTTCATCGGCACAGATTCCGACGATTGATCCGCCCGAGCCGGCGTAGGTGGCGGGAAGGCCGAGGCTGCGAGCGAGTTCAACCATCTGGACATTACGCGGGTCCAGTTTGCATATCGAAGCGCGGATGTCGAAATTGCGATTCATCAGTTCGCCGAAGCGGCGGTGGTTGCCGGCAAGAAGGCACTCTCTGCCTTCGACAACCAAGTCCGCCAATTCTCGCATGGCGTTGACGACGGCGGGCTCGCCGCGTTCCCAACGCGCGCGCAGGTCGCTGTGAAGAACACCGGAAATCTCGCTCAGGTCCGTCCGGCAGGCAATGTACAAGGGCGGCAACAGCTGTGGGTCCAGGTTTTCGTAGCGGCCGAAACCGTTCTTTTCCATGAACTCGCGATCAAAGTCCATGTAAACCAGCCCCTCGTAAACCTGGCAAACCCTGTCCTGCAACCCTGCATCGATACCAATTTCCTGTGTTTCGACGCTCAGGATTAAGCTTGGTAGGATCTCTTTGGGGATCGAGACCCCGTAGAACTCCATGAGGGCGCGAAAAACGGCGGTTATTATGGCGCTTGAGCCTGCCAAGCCCAGCTGCCGAGGAATATCGGTGTCGTAGCGCAATGAAAAGGTTCGACCCCCAAGGTTGAATCCGCGGCATTGGCAGTATTCGACAAAGCGCTTGATCGATGCCTTGATTAGCCTCAATCCGCCGTAGTACCCGTTCAGCTTCACGTCTTCGACGAGATCTTCCACCCGATCGAAATGGCAGCGATCCTGGCGACTGAGAACAATTTCAACTTCGGGCCATTCGTAAACGACCACCTCGGCACGATAGTTTTTGACTGAGACCGAAATGGTCTTCCCGTAATAACCATCTGAGGGGTTGCCAAGCAAACCCGCTCTTGCAAAAGCAATACCCTTAACTATCCTCATCGAGACGCTTCCTGACATGTTGTCGCAACTTGGGGCCAAGCTGCGGGTCACTCAGAGCGAAATCGATAAAAGCCTCGAAGTAGCTATGGAAATTTCCGATGTCGTAGCGGCGTTCTCCTGGGGGGAGACAGACGCCAATCACTTTCTGTCCGTTCTGAAGGAGCAAGCGAATGGCATCGGTTAACTGGATTTCCTGATTCTTACCCGGACGGGTGTTGCAAATGGCCTGATAGATGTCGGGCGAAAAGACGTATCGGGCGGCAATAGCGAGATTGCTGGGAGCTTCATCCCGGCGTGGTTTTTCGATTAAATCCCGTACCCTGAAGATCGGGCTGGCGTTTTCAGGGTCGACGATCCCATACTGCGACACGCTCTCCTCGGGCACGCGCTCGACTGCCAGGACACAGGCAGGCTTCTGTTCCTCGAAGGTGCGTATCATCGTGCTGACGATTCCCGAGGAGGCATTCAGCCCGAGAATGCTGTCACCCAGAGCGACCACAAACGGGCGATCGCCCGTGAAATGTTGTGCACACAGCACGGCGTCTCCCAGACCCTTTTGGCGCCGCTGGCGGGAATAGAAGAACTCGAGCCGCATTCTTTCATACTCCAGTTCGGGGAGCAGCTCTTCCTTCCCGCCCTCACGAAGACGGCGGGTCAGCTCGTAGTCGAAATCAAAATGATCCTCAATCGAGGTTTTGTTTCTGCCCGTCACAAAGAGAATCTGCTTGATTCCGTTCGCCTCCAGTTCTTCGACGACATACTGCACCACCGGCTTCTTGGCAACGGGCAGCATTTCTTTGGGTTGGGACTTGGTGGCGGGGAGCAGGCGAGTACCGAATCCCGCCACCGGAATGACGGCTGTCTGAATGGTTTGATCGTTCATAATGACTCAGCGCCGGTCGAAGAAAACCGTATCAGTCAGTCTGCGGACCTTCGGTTTCCGCCATTTCGAGCGCCTTTGTGGTCACGTAATATTTGGCAATCATGTTGGGCACTTCCCATTCGGGCAGTCTGCCGCGGGAAACGTATCCCAGAAATTTCTGAGCCACTTGGGCGAAATGGGCTTCATGGCCCACCCGATACTTGTCGGGAATCAGAACGTGCCAGTTCCTCCCCTCTTTTGCCACTTCCAGGCCCGGGTAGACATGCGCTAGCCCATCGATAGTTTTCTTCACGGCATCGCCGAAAGCCTGCTCATCTACTTCAGGTGCCGGCTCAATGTACAGCTCCGGCCGATAATTCTGTTCTTTCCCCTGCCGAATGACGATATTCGAGCGGGTTCCTTTCATGACCGAGTAATGGGTGTCACCCCCACCTTCAGGCGCTTCAAAATTCCAGATCACAGACACCTTGGCGTGAATGCCTCGCACCTTGAATATCATCTCGCCGTTGCAGTAATAGGGCAGGATCCCCTCACTGTTCAGCTGAGGCTTCAGGTAATCGGGGAAATCCGGCGCTCCGGTGACCTTCTGGAACTGTTCCCTGGTAACCATAGTCGGCCAACGCCGAGCTCGAACCATTTCGATATCATCCTTGTAGTCGATCTTCCGTGCCGGAAAAATCTCCCACATCACCAAGTCCACGAGATGGGTGGCGACATCGACTATCCCTTCACCCTGCTGTTTGACATCCAGGTACCAGGCCGGTCGGCGCAGGGGTTGCCCCGAAACATATTTGAACAGGTGATGAACGCTTTCCTTGGTTACAGATGGATCATCAGGAGAGCCGGCGCGGAAAGCTCCAAACACCGTCAGGTTGTGACTAAGCTCCTTTTGCAGGATGGTCGTGATCTCGTACCGCTCGGTCATGATGTCATAAAGAAGAACATCGTTCTTTTTGCTCGATTCGAACGCGGATCGGAGCAACTCCCAGCCCTTCTGGTCGATGCACATCGGCTTGTCTGCCAAGACGTGGAGTCCTGCATCCACCGCTGCTTTAATGTATTGCGTCTTCTTCTGGTTGTTCCCGGCCATTACCACAACATTTCCCGGCTTTTCGGAAAGCATCTTCTCGAGGAAATCAGGACCACGATAAATCTTATGTTCCCAGCGAGTCGGGTTTTCCGCCCGGGTGTTGTAGATCTCCACCCGTTTCAGATGTTCGTCCAGGTCCCAACCATCTGGCGCGTATACGTGGACCAGGGGAGAAACCTCCTTATACATGGTCTTCTGAACCAGGGCTGCGTGGAAATGACCAGGGTCGAGCACCATAAGCTTTATTTCGCCATCCGCGCCCGTCATTTTGCGTTTGCCCTGCATCGCAGCCAGTCCAAACGGCACTAGCAAAATAGCGGCAATGATTAGAATGTTGTTCTTCATAATCGTCCATTCAGGGGATTGCGCATCGCTCGAGGCATCCCGATTCGTTATTGTCCTACAACGAAAGGTGAAAAAGCCAGAAGCGCACAATTTAGCTTATACCATGTAGGGTAAGAATTGGACTTAGGCGAAAAAAGCCGACATACCGGAGGCGTGCCCAGAAGGCAGCGTGGAAGTAGCTCTCTTTTCACTCCAGCCGGTGCTCTTGTACACTTTACTTTTTTGTAGGAACAGGCTTGATTAGATCTTGATCCAAACATGGAAAAGAGTCCGCATCCCTTTCGTTTGCGCCTGTGCAAATCACGGCGCGTTGTAGTCAAAGTCGGCTCAGGCGTGTTGACCGGCGCAGATCATCGTTTGAATCGAACCAGGGTGGCTTCTCTGGTCCAGGGGTTGAGCAGCCTGGTGGAGAGAGGCATACAGGCGATTCTGGTCACCTCGGGAGCGGTCGCAACCGGGGCGCCGGTTATGGGACTGGCTGGCCGAGCCAAAACCATCCCCCAGAAGCAGGCCTGCGCTGCAATCGGCCAGGCTCTGCTCATGGCGCTGTATGAAGAACTTCTGGCAAGCCGCGGTCATCACTCTGCCCAGATTCTCCTGACGCAAGAGGACGTGAGGGACCGGGAGAGATATCTAAACGCGCGGAATACCTTCGAGACACTCCTGTCGGCCGGGGTTATCCCGATCGTCAATGAGAATGATTCCGTGGCGGTCGCCGAGATCAAGTTCGGCGACAACGACAACCTCTCAGCAGAAGTCAGTGCCTTGGTCGGAGCTGATCTGCTCCTGATCCTATCGGTCGCCGACGGACTCTACGAGATTTTCGAACCCGGTCAATCTCCAATCCCGGTCGTGGAAAAGATCACCAATCTCCATTTTGACTTTGCCAAAGACCACTTGACCCCGACCGGCGTCAGCACAGGCGGGATGAAGTCGAAGCTGATGGCGATCAGGAAAGCGAACCAGTATGGAATACCGGCGGTTCTGGCAGGCGGACTGAGAGACCATGTCATCGAGGACATCATCGCCGGGAAAGAAATCGGCACTCTCTTTCTTCCCTGTGAGGACAAGCTTTCGGCGCGGCATTACTGGATCCGGCATACACTGGCGCCGAAAGGAACTCTGTCCATCGATGCCGGCGCGCTCCGGGCCCTGACCGAACAAGGACGCAGCCTTTTGCCGATCGGAATCACGGCGGTCGAAGGAAATTTCCGGTCTGGCAACGCCGTCAGGATTGCAGGCCCGGACGGTGTCGAAATCGCCCGCGGACTGACCTATTACAGCTCCCAGGAGGTTGCTCTCATCAAGGGCTGCAAGACGGGTGAAATTGAATCGAAACTCGGATATCGATACTATGACGAGGTTGTCCATCGCGATAACCTGGTTCTCATCGATTAACTATGTCAAACACGACGCTCGAACAATACATCGTTGACCTCGCATCTCGCGCACGACTCGCGTCTCGCAGAACAGCCCGGCTTAGCACCGAGGTCAAGAATTCGGTTCTCCTCGATATAGCGGCAACTTTGAAGAGTCCTGCAACTCAGCAGAGCCTGATGGCGGCCAATCAGCTTGATCTGGAAGCCGGCCGGGCCAAGGGGCTGAGCGCTGCCATGCTGGACCGCCTGGCCCTGAACGAGTCTCGAATCCAGGGTATGATCGACAGCCTGCAAGAAGTGGCCCGGTTAGACGATCCTGTGGGCATTGTGACGCGAATGTGGACCCGCCCCAACGGCTTGCGAGTCGGCAAGAAAACCATTCCGCTGGGAGTAATCGGCATCGTTTACGAGGCTCGTCCCAACGTGACGGTCGATGCCTTTGCCCTGTGCTTCAAAGCCGGCAACGCCACCATACTCAAAGGCGGCTCAGAGGCGCTTAACTCGAATCGCTGCCTGGTCGGCGTGATTGCCGAAGCGCTTGGTCGCGCCGGTGTTGCGGATGCGTGCCAGATCGTTGATTCAACGGACAGGGACGCCGTCGCCTTCCTGCTCAAGCAGGAGGAGTATATCGATTTGATTATTCCGCGAGGCGGCGAAGGGTTGATCCGGTTTGTGGCCGAAAACAGCCGGATCCCGGTTATCAAGCACTACAAAGGGGTCTGTCACGTCTACGTCGCCGAGGATGCGGATGTCCAGATGGCGCTAAATATCGTTGAGAACGCCAAGCTCTCTCGTCCTGCCGTCTGCAACGCTCTGGAAACGCTGCTCGTGAACCGTGACATAGCGGAGCGTTTTCTGCCCTTGCTGGGCGAACGGCTGAAGGCTAAAGGAGTCGAACTTCGCGCCGATCCCGAGGCGCGCCGTTTCTTGACCGACGCCGTTCCTGCAACCGAGGATGATTACTACGCCGAGTTCCTTGATCTGATCCTTGCTGTCAAAGTCGTTTCTGATCTGGATGAAGCGATAGACCACGTCGAGAAGTACGGCTCTTCGCACACCGAGGCGATCGTGACAAACAGCTATCGCCTGGCCCAGGACTTTATCGACCGCGTCAATTCGTCTGTCGTGCTGGTCAACGCTTCAACGCGTTTCTCAGACGGGTACCAGCTGGGGCTTGGCGCGGAAATCGGAATCAGCACGACCAGGCTTCATGCATACGGGCCGATGGGTCTCGAAAGCCTGGTAACCGAGAAGTTTGTCGTCTACGGTGACGGCCAGGTCCGTGTCTAGGCGCCGAATCGGTGTTGAGGCAGAGGCGTTCTTGTCTGCTCGCAGTTAGTACCGATCAGCCGGGATTGACTCACTGAGACGGGGGCAAGGTCACTCAACGTGACCCAACTCAATGGCAAAATGAACGCCGACTCACCTCGACTGAAACTGGCCCGTTACGCCTGGCTCTCGATCGGAGCGGCTTTGGCCACCATCGGCCTGAAAACCTCGGCTTATCTCTTGACCGGCTCGGTCGGGCTTCTCTCGGATGCGATCGAGTCACTCGTGAACTTCAGCGCAGCTCTCCTCGCACTTTACGTCATTCGCGTCGGAGCGCGACCGCCCGATGAGCAACACGCCTACGGGCACGAGAAAGCGGAATACTTTTCTAGCGGCGCCGAAGGCGGGATGATCGTGATTGCCGCCGTAACTATTGTCTGGGTTTGTATCCGGAGGCTGATCGAACCTCAGGAGATTGACCAGGTGGATTTAGGGATCGGCGTCTCTTTCCTGGCCACCATGATCAACCTGGTAGTAGCAAGGGTTATCTTGGCTGCCGGCCGACGTTACCGATCAATTGCCCTGGAAGCAGATGCCCACCACCTGATGACCGACGTATGGACTTCCGGCGGAGTGATCGCAGGGGTCGGGTTAGTTGGTTTGACAGGCTGGAATGTCCTGGATCCGATCCTCGGTCTTGGAATAGCCTTCCATGTCGCTTGGGTCGGAGTAGGCCTTTTGCGCAGATCGATTCTTGGCCTGATGGATACCGCCCTGCCCTCGGAAGATATAGCCAAGATCCAGGCGATTCTGGATGCCAATTCGTCCGAGAAGGTGCAGTATCACGCCTTGCGGACGCGCCAATCAGGCGCCCGATCCTTTGTTTCGCTCCACATCCAGGTTCCTGGCAACTGGTCGGTTCAAAGAGGACACGACCTGGCGGAGAAGATGGAAGCAGAAATTCGCCAGGCGCTGCCTCTTGTTACAGTGTTCACTCATATTGAACCTCGCGAAGACCCGCGCTCCTTTGCCGATCTACACCTCGAGCGGCGGGAGAGAAAGGAGAGCCATTGATATAATTTTCAAGAGGTTGCGAATTTGTCACTAATGAAGACTGCGATTCTGCTGCTTTTACCTGGCTTGATGATGACTGGCCTGGCTGCTGCTCGTCAGGATCAAGCCGCCGGATCTGACACCGGGGTGGTAAAAGGAAAGGTAATTCTCAGCCAGAATGCCAGGCCGATTCGAGGCGCCGAGGTTTTCGTAATAGAGCTGAACAAGAGCGCATATACCGATGAAGACGGGCTTTATGAGATTTCCGGACTGAGTCCGGGAACTTACGACCTGGTTGCACACATCGGTCCCGTCAGTTCGCAACTCAAGACCGTTAGAATCCAAAGCGGCCAGCCTGCCACAGTCGATTTCGAATTGACCTTGACCGGAACCAAAGATGAAATAACGGTTACCGGAAAAGGGCGCGAAGAAAGCACGTTCCACTCGATCCAGTCGGTTTCGGCTATGGATTTCCTTGATCTCGTCGAGAAAGCGCACGTCTCTATAGGGGAAGTGCTCGATCGCGAGCCCGGTGTTGCCAAGCGGAGCTGGGGACCCGGATCCTCGCGCCCCGTAATCCGCGGCTTCGACGGGGATCGTGTCCTGATTCTTAATAACGGCCTGTCGACCGGTTCCTTATCATCACAATCGGGAGATCATGGCGAAACACTCGATGTCCTCACGCTCGATCGAGTTGAAGTGGTCCGCGGGCCGGCTGCGCTGCTTTACGGTAGCAATGCCATCGGCGGAGTTGTGAATGCGATCAAGCGCCACCACCAGGTTCACGAGCACCCGCACGAGGGACTGCGAGGCTACCTGACTGCCCTCGGGGGATCCGCTAACGGTCAGGCCGGGACCGCCGCAGGCGGCGAGTACGGGCTGGGTGAATGGCTGTTCTGGGGACAAGGAAGCGCTCAGCGCAGCGGCGATTATTCCAGCCCGCTTGGTAAGGTTCCCAATTCAAGAAGCCGCTCTTCATCCGTCGGGGGAGGGGTTGGGCGATACACCGAGAAGTTTTCCCTAAGCCTCGACTATGAGCACAACGACCGGCGCTATGGAATTCCGTTCGCCGCTGAATTCCACGGCCATGGTGGCGAAGAGGATGGCTTACACGAAGCACAAAAAGTGGATCTTGCCCTGCAGCAGCACACCATCCGGTTTGACGCCGCGGTTAAGGAAGTGAGCAGGCTCGCGGATCGTTTTCAGCTCTCGATTGCATACGGAGATTACGCCCATCAGGAGGTTGAAGTAAACGAGGGCGTTGAAGAGATTGGCACCTCCTTTGAAAACCGGTTGTTCACCTTCCGGGGAGTTTTTGACCAGAAGCCACGGGGTGCCTTGTCGGGCAGCTTCGGCGTTTCAGGTGCACTTCGTGACTACAGGGCCTCCGGGGAGGAAGCCGTCTCTCCTCCCGTAGATGAATCAAATCTGGCCCTTTTTGCCATGGAGGAGTTGGACTTCGATGCTCTCCGCCTGCAATTCGGTGGACGGGTGGAACGTCGCAGCTACGATCCCGTCGAACTGAAAGATCGCTCCTTTACGGTATTCTCGGGGGCTGCCGGCATTCATATCCCTCTCTGGAAA
>ERZ795047.4070-NODE-4070-length-12555-cov-4.225920_pt1 | contig 12555 bp, 10 predicted proteins | sample MGYA00375131_ERZ795047 | MGnify/ENA primary metagenome ERZ795047 (study PRJEB30176, sample SAMN05720228) | activated sludge metagenome | isolation source: Anaerobic digester | place: Japan | collected 2015-05-20 ... | reverse complement strand
TCGGATTCCGGTATTGAAACGCCGAATTTTTTCTCCATGGTAGCCAGCACTTCCAGCAGTGCCATTGAATCCAGTCCCATATCTTCAATAAAACTGGCATCATCGGTAATCGAAGATTCGTCAATATCCATGTCTTCTGCGATGTCTGTAATGAGTTCGCGAATAGTGCTTTTGATTTCTTCTTTATTCATGCGAAAGTCTCCTCACTGGATCGAGGTTTTTTATTGTTTATGTTTAAAATAAATATCCGGCTGCAGAGTTACTTAACATTTTTAAGCACCAGTGCGCCACAGTTTCCGTCACATGAAAATGACGTGACCAGGACATAAGTGCTTTCTTTTTGTACTGTATCGAATACCAGCGGGATGTCACCGATGGTATTGTAAGCTGGTCCGGTTCCGCTGATGCGGGAATTTCTGAGATCAGAAAGTGCACACATCGTATTGAGTGCGCCTGATGCCCCGTAGCATTCGCCTGTAAACATCTTGTATGCGGTTACCGGTTTTTTCGTTCCGAACACGGTGGTGATTGCATCAGCTTCAAATTGATCGCTCAGCCTGTTGCCGCTGGCTGCTGAAGCAATAAAGTCAATAGCGTCAGGATCTATTCCTGCCTCGTCACATGCTGCTTTTATTGCGTGTACTGCCGCGTCTGTTCCGGAAGAACCCTTTCTGGCATCAGGATTGAAAGCACTGCCGACTCCGGCTATTTCACCCAGAATAGAAGCTCCTCTTGCCTTTGCGGATTCCTCTGTTTCCAGAAGAAACACGGCGCATCCCTCACCAGCCACAACGCCATCACTGTCTAATGCGAAAGCTCTCAAGTCTCCTGATTTGGAGAGAATACCTGTTCTTTCAAGGCCAAGAAGGCTATAATAGCTAATCTCCTCCAGACCACCGGCAGCTATTCTGTCCAGATATCCCATCCCGATATGGTCACAGGCATAGATAAGCGCATCCAGGCCGGAGTTGAAACCAGTAGAAATGGTAGCACTGAGATTTCGGGACGTATAGCGGATATTGGCATTCCCTGTGGGGGAATTTATCACTGTGTTGGCAAAAGCCTGAGGATTGACATTGTTTACACCGTTTACAATCGAATCGCTGAGAAAATCTCCTATGCTCTGTACACTGCCAAAAGCAGTTCCGATACAGATTCCAGGGCGATTCTCCTCCTCTGTACTCTCCATCACCGATTTCAAGCCGGTATCAAATGTCCCAAGAAGAAATTTGGTGGAGTTATCCTTGTTACGCAGGCCTTTTTTTCCAAGTACCTCTACCGGATCGAAATCACGAACCGCGTAACAGGGGACCTCACTGCTGAATTGATGAAATTCAAAATCCTTTACAGAGGATTTACGGGGCGGCTGGCTGAGAGATGAAGCGACATTGCTGAATCCTATTCCCAGCGCACTTATAGTTCCGACTTCGGTTATTACAATTGGTCTGGATCGCATTCTTTGAATCTTACCCTTTGATTTTTCTGAGAACGATTGAGGAAGTATTGCCCGCAAATGCATAAGCATTGGAAACCACAGTTTCAAGTTTCATCGGACGGGCCTGATTAGGTATATAATCGAGATCACATTCCGGATCAGGTTCGGAATAGTTTATTGTCGGTAAGGCAATCCCATGCTTTATCATCAGGGCACATGCTGCAGCTTCAATGGCTGAGGCAGCACCCATGGTATGGCCTAACATGGATTTCAGTGATGACATCGGAGTACTTCTGGCCTTCTCACCAAGAACCGATTTAACTATAAGTGTTTCGGATTTATCGTTCTCGCCGGTACCGGTTCCGTGTGCACAGATATAGTCGATTTCGTCCGGGGTGATTCCGGAGTATTTGATCGAGCGATTCAGGGCCAGAATCCCGCCGCTTCCGGTGGGGTCAGGTATTGTCATCTTGAAGGCATCACAACCCAAACCATAGCCGATAATTTCAGCGTATATCTCTGCTCCGCGTGCTATAGCTTTGTCTAGCCGTTCCAGAAACAGCACACCCGATCCCTCACTGACTGCCATACCAGCGCGGTTTTTGTCGAAAGGACGACAGACGTCTGGTGTTGTAGCGAGCAGGCGGTTGAAACCTGTGAAAGCGATTCCTGAGAACGGATCACTTCCTCCAACTATTGCCATATCGATCTTATTTCGCTTAATTAAATCAAAGGCATACCCTATAGCATAGTTTCCCGCAGCGCAGGCAGTGGGAATCATTATATGCGGGCCTTTGATTCCAAAAACTCTTGCGATATTAGCTGGTATTGATGCACATGGATACTGTCTTGGCAGGTTGGAGGGGATCTGGCCGGCATCACCGGTCTGATACTTAATCTTTACTCCCTTCTCCAGAATCTGAGGTTCACCCATGGTAGTACCCATGCTGATACCGATCCTGAAGGGATTTTCCTTTGAGAGATCTATGCCTGAGTCATCGATCGCCATCTTAGCCGCAGCAACTGCAAACTGGCTCGAACGGCCCATCTCCTCTATCTCTTCCTTTGAGAGATACTGCGATGCATCGAAGTCCAGGACCTCACCGCCGGTTTTGGTTCTGAATTCAGTTGCATCAAAAATCTGGAGAGGTCTGACACCATTTTCTCCATTCAGGGCGGCTTGCCAGAACTTCTTTACACCTGTACCTATTGGGGTAACCAGGCCCAGACCAGTAATTACGACTCTGTTTTCGTACATATTGATACTTTTATCCCATTAACATGAAATTATAAAGAAAGGTAAATATAGTTAATTAGGCTGTAGAAATCCAATTGTGAAATAAAATGTCATTATTTCTGAAAGCAGGGCATTATCCGGAATAGAAAAATCAGGCTTCTTTGCGCATCCCGAACATCATCTCCCCTTTTGCTACAAGCTTTCCATCTACTGTGGCTCTCCCCACCACAGCAGCACTGTCCCCGAAGACCTTTTCAATGTTCACAGTCGTGACGAGTTGATCTCCTGGAACGACTGGTTGCATGAAAGACATTTTTGAGACTTTGCCCAGGTAGTAAACGCAGTTTTCCTTAATACCGCCTGATGACTTAGCGAGCAGGAAGCAGGATGCCTGGGCCATATTTTCAATTATATATACACCTGGAAAGACTGGTTTGGAGGGAAAATGTCCCTGAAACTGAGCCTCGTTTATTGAAATATTCTTTAATACTGTTACTGACTGGTTTTCCTTAAAATCCAGTACCCTGTCGATAAGAAGAAAAGGATACCGGTGAGGAACATTTTTCATTATTTCCTGTATATCGAACATTTTCTGCTCCCATTCAGGCCGTCAGGCCACCGTCTATGGCAAATACCTGCCCGGTTATGTACCTGGCTTTTTCTGAAGCCAGAAATGCTACCAGATCTGCCACTTCCTGAGCACTTCCCATCCTGCGCATCGGAATCATATTTCTTATCTCCTCCAGATGTTTCTCAGGGATGGCTTTGGTCATTTCGGTATCTATATATCCCGGTGCTACGCAGTTTACCGGAATTGAAAGTTTCGCCGCTTCCTTGGCCAGTGCGCGTGTAAAGCCGATTATACCTGCTTTCGATGCACAGTAGTTGGTCTGCCCGTTAATACCGACCAGTCCGCTGACCGATGAAATATTTACAATACATCCGCGCTTGTTTTTGAAAAAATAACCGATCAGGTTCCTTGTTACATTGAAATACCCGGTAAGGTTGGTGTTTATCACAGCGTCCCAGTCTGAAGGCTGCATTATAAAGAGGCTTCTGTCCCGTGTGATACCGGCGTTATTGACAAGCAGATCAACATCAGTCAGGTATTCCCTGGCCTGATTTACAAATGCTGCCGCCGAGTCGAAATTCGAAACGTCTGCCTGAAATGCGGCCGCTTTTCCACCCTCACGCTCTATCTCTTCCACCAGAGCATCGGCTTTTTCTTTATTGGAGATATAGCTGAACGCGACCTGAAAGTCTTCACGCACAAGTGTTTTTACTATTGCGGCACCAATACCTCTTGAGCCGCCTGTGACTATCGCTTTTTTACTCACAGCGCCTCCTGTGAATCAGTAAATGACATGGCATGTTTCTTCATGCCCCGCGCTACGGCATCCTTTACTTTCTGAGAAAACTCCCTCGATTTGAGGATGTTTTCGATTTTCTGATGAAAGCTGCTCAGTGATTCTTCAAAATCAACTTTACTGAAGAACTCTTTCCAAAGTCTCACAAAGCCGTCCCTGAGCTGCTGCTCGGTTGTGTGTTTCGGCTTGAAAACCACATTGGCACAGTTGAATTTTTTCCAGTCCCTTTCGATAAAACGGTCTTCTGACTTGATCTGGTGCCAGAATGGGGTATTGGGGAATGGAGTTGCGATGAAAAACTCGGCTGTCTTTACATTGGCCTTCTCGCAAAACTCCAGGATAAGATCGAACTGATCCTCCATGCAGGTGTCAAATCCTACGCCGAAGGAGCCGAAGAAACGGATTCCACGGTCCTCAAGCTGTTTGACAAGGTCGATAGTACGCTGCCAGATTCCGGGATGACGGGCGTAGAAACGAGCGCTGAAAGGATCACTCGCAAACACTGTATACATGCTTTTAGCACCGGCTGCCGCTATGGCATCCAGAAACTGAGGATCTGTATTCATCGCAGGGGAGCAGGATAAAAACATGTTTACCTTAAACTCTTTTATCCTCTCACAGAGATCCATCATGTAACGGGTGATTCTGGGACGGTTCAGCATCACCATGTCATCGGTTATATAAAACTCTTTTCCGGAAAGAGCCTTTATCTCCTGTGTAACTTTCTCTATCGGACGCAGGCGGATTTTATCACCCTGGTAAATTGGGACATTGCACCAGTCACATCCAAACGGACAACCGCGGGTAATTGATATAAGGGAGGCGTGCCAGTCGTATTTCTCCTCGATATCAAATATTCCGGGTTTTGGAGAGGCAATCTCTTCCGGTTGAGGTACGCATTCGGCTTTATATACCTTTTTCAGAGTTCCATTTCTGAAATCTTCGAGTATGGTAAGCCAGATTGTGTCTGCCTCACCAACGCATAAGGCATCACAGTGTTCGGCGGTATCATCCAGAGCCATCGACGGGTGCATCCCGCCCATCACTACCGTTTTGCCCCTTTTACGAAAGTTATCGCCGATCTCGTATGCGTAAGCTGCCTGGGGGGTGAAAAAACTTACTGCGATCAGATCCGCATCATCATCGTAGTCAACCTGCTCTATATTCTGATCGATTACACGCCACTCTATATCATCGGGAAGCAGATTAATCAGAATCGGGATTCCCATTGCAGGGGGCATTCTGTAAGACCAGGTTGCCGCTATAGCCGGCATCTCTGCCAATTCGGGATAGGTTTCCAGAAATTTGTCAAATTTAGGATAAACAAAAGTAATCTTCATCGAATTTTAAACCGGATAGTTTATTCAGGACCTGCCAGAAAATACTATTGGGACAGAGAATTTATTCTAATTATTTACTTTTTGTTCCGGTTTCCGGACCTTTACATCTAACCATCGACATCCATTCTTTGGGATAGTCTACTGGGTCACCATTTACAGTGAATAGCAGGGCCTGAGCTGAGATGGTGTCTTTTCCAAGCCATTTGTATCTGTATTGCATCTTCATTTCCATTCCGTCATTTATCACTATTGCCGTGAAGTTTGTATCGTTTCTTTTGTATGTTCCGGCTCCGCTGACACTGGCATCAGCCCTGGAGGTGACAGAGAGAGAATCGTTCCCTGAAAATGTCAGTACAAGGCCATCTTCACCCACACACCATGTGCCCAGAATCGGGTCTTTTCCGGCGGCGGTAAGAATTGCGGTTATTCCCAGGACCATCACAGCCACTCTTAACTGTCTCATAACATTTCCTTTCTAACTGATACAGACTTTCCGATGCCGAAATTAAGAAGCAGCAGGGAAAGAAACAGCATTGAAAAACCTGCGCTTATTACCATGGAAAGAAACACCAGTATCCCGAAATCACGGATAGGGGGGAAGCTTGAGAATATCAGAACAAGAAAACCGATTCCAACAACCAGGGTGTTAAAGAGTATAGGCGTTCCTTTGTTCTTTATGGTTACTCTCAGCGCTTCTGCTCTGTCTCCGATTGATTTGTACTGGTAAATAAATGCAGAAGCAAAATGGATCGCGTAGTCTATTCCTATGCCGATACAGGTGTTCATGATTACAACTGTAACCATATTTATTGTTGCCCCGATCACCCCCATCGTGGCATAGATTGTGGCAGTTGCAAGTATTATTGGAATTATTGTAAAGGTACCCAGTCGCATTGATCTGAAGAAAAGAATAAGGCAGAGGAAAACTGGTATGATGGTAGAAATAAGACTGGAGACCTGAGTTTCTATCAGCACTGTACTCATCGATTCATTTAGAATCGCCGGTCCCGAAACCAGAACCGACCAGTTTTTGTGATTTTCTCTGATGTATTTCTCGATATTTTCTGCGATCAACAGTGCTTTGGTCTGCTCATCGCTGCGGCAGATCACGTTAAGGCGGGTCTTCTGCCTCTCTTCTGAAAGGAAACCGCTGACAAGTGAAGAGTAGCTTTTGCCGAACATATTGCTTTTTGCTGTAAGGAGAGTTACCGCGGGTCTGGCAATACTGTCTCCTGTCAGCATCATGCTTATCCTGCTCAGAAGCGGAAGTACGGATGCGACATTACCAACCCCATCCTGCTTTTCAATATAGTTCGTTATCTCACCAATCTCTTTCCACTGTTCGATTTCAGTCAGTTTTTTCCCATTATTCTCAAGTACAACTGAAAAAAAGCGTGTTCCGCCAAAATGTCTGCTTATGAAATCATCTGAGAGCCTCAGCATGTTGTTCTTAGGAAGCAACAGTATGGGGTTACTCTCCACCCTGACCATTCTGAACCCGAAATAAAACAGAATCAGCAGAACAGGGATGAGCACCATCCATCCTTTTGATTCAAGTGCAAATCTGGAGAATACGCCCCAGAACTTATCAAGCTTCAGTTCATCTTTCGTCGGAGGAACACTGGTTTTTTCGCCTTTTTCAAATGAGATGAAAAGAGGAATCAATACGATATTGAAAACAAATGCGAACATTACAGCTATACCGGTAAAGATACCGAATACGCGAATCCAGGAGATCTCAGAGAACACAAATGAGGCAAATCCGGCAAATGTCGTGGCAGCGGCCAGAAAACAGGGTTTCAATTGATCTCTGTAGGCAAGCCCGAGCGCTTTGAGGGTAGAACCGCAGGAGCTTTTGTGCTGGGTGTACGATTTAAGAATATGGATTGCGCCTGCAACTCCTATGGGAAACAGGATGACAGGAATGACTGATGTGACAACCGTAAAGGTTACATTCAGCATGCCCATGATACCAAATGTCCAGACAAGAGCTACTACATTGACTACGAGCGCAACACTCACGTAGAGCAGTTTTCTGAAGATCCGGTAAAGAAGCAGAAATACTATAAGGAAACAGACTGGAAGCAGGATGCTGAAATCTCGTGTCATTACCCTGGTTATAAAAAAGGATGTAGCTCCTTCGCTTGTCATATAGCTTTTTATGTAGGGATTACGGTTGATGCGTTCAAGAATCTTAAGCACTTCACCGACAATGGCGTTACGGTCACCATCTGATTTGATCCCCAGGATCATTCCAAAAGTCGATTCATCGTCTGATATGAAAATCTTTGCGAAATCGTGGTTTTCTCTTATCCTCTGACGAATCAGATCCTCGTCGAATTCCTTATTTTTATTAACCAGATAATCACTCGATACCCCGAAAAATCCTCCTTTTATCGGAATCTGAAGCGAGTTGAGGCCGCTGACTACTGAAATGCCCTCTATTGCGGCAAATGCCGATGCCCACGAATTGAGAGAATCGATCTTTTCTTTCAGAGTCCCCGCTTTGAACTCGGCGAGAAAAAGAATGTTGTAAGGAGCTGGAAACTCCTTTTTCAGGTTAGTGTAATCTATCTGGGCTTTCAGATTTGGCGGGATTGCCTTGAAAGTGTCGTTTTCAACATAAATTTTGGAAAGGAAATACCCGAAAAAAAGAATGGATACTAAAACAATGATAATTGCAAGCGAGCGGAATCGTACTAACCCGTTCAGGAATCGTTCAATTATGGATGCAAATTTTGTCATGGAATGTTCAAATATAATTCATGTTTCCCCGCGCACACCCATCCTGCCCCGCGGAATATTTTTTTTCTTTCTACCTTAGTCAATGCTGACCAGCGTACCAGTAATTTATATATTTAAAGTATGATCTCAGGTCCGAAATGCCGGTCTTAACCGGCAAATGTCAGTTATTGTATAAAACAGATAGAATTCAGGCTTTCAAGGATATAGACGCAGAATAAAGATGGTTTCGCTCAGCATTCTGATAATCGTTGCGCTGGTTTTGCCGCTTCTCTATGTTTACTCTCCCTGTAAACGGCCGTTTCTGACCGAAAGTACCGTTTCCCTGAGAAAAACTCTGTTCTTTCGTCTCTACTATGCCTCCAAGTATCTCTCTCCGGTTAAAAAACCCTTCAGGGGGACAGAACTGGAGCAGATTTTCACAAGAGATATGAGCCCTGATCCGGGGCGGACAGCTCTCCGCAATTTCCAACCTGTTGTGATTAAGGCTGTAGGGGATCTCATGTGCAGGAAGGATCTTACGGGAGAGGGTGGAAAGGGACTCTGGGATCAGATAGGTGCTGATGTATTCAGTGGTGATTTGAGAATAGCAAATATGGAATTTGCGGTAAACCCTGATTGTGTTATTGAAAATCGCCTGAGGTTTTCTGTACCGGAGTTTTATGCTCTGCCGCTTCTGGGAGACAGCCGTTTTGGAAAATTCGATATTGTGAGTCTGGCAAATAATCATATTAACGACAGCCTCTCCGGAGGTATAATTTCCACCTGCGACTTCCTGGACAAAATGGAAATAGCTTATTCCGGTGCCTGCAGGACTCCTGATGAGCGGGATCTTTTTCCTGTTTTTAAGCGCGGGGGAATCAATATAGCAGTGCTTTCGTATACATATTCCACAAATGGGATTGCCCTTGAGAGTCATTTTCAACATGGAGTAAACAGGGTTAATTTCAATGCATTGCACGAGAGTGATTATGATCCTGCGGTAATTTATTGTCATGTCGAACTTGCACGTTCCAGAGGCGCAGATTTCATCATAGCCTGTAATCACTGGGGGATTGAATTTGAGTACTATCCACCTGAGAGAATTGTAAGGAGGGGACGGGAACTACTGGATTCCGGAATCGACCTTATTATTGGTACCCACCCTCAAATAATCAACTTGTCGGAACGGTACAGGACAAAGGATGGACGTGAAGGTGTTATAATTTATTCACTGGGATCACTGACCTCTGCGGGGTTGAGATCTCCAGTTCAAAGAATGAGTCATCTGGCGGAAATAACACTGGAAACAGGATATGGTACACAGGGAGAAAAGGTTGTAAGGACTGGAGGGGTGAGGTTTACTCCGGTTTTTCATTCAATGCGGCGAAAAGGCAGAATAATCGCTCATAAATTGCTTCCGGTTATTAAAACAGTAGAGAACCTTGAAAATGGAACATCTGTCTGTGAACTCAGTCGAAGCGAGATCCGGATATTGCACAAACTGTACAGGGAACACAGAAACCATTTCCGTCAGAATGGTTTTGAATACACTTGAGCGTTTTACTGGCAAAAGGGACTAATCAAGTGTATTTTTCTAAAACGCATGGAGTTCTAAAAAGAGCGAACGCATTTAAAGGCTTCAGCAGGATAGGAGATAAATATGCTGGTTCAGGTTGAAATAGCGTCATTTGCAATGGATACCAGCCGTAATTCCCCTGTTATAATATTAAAGGAAATCAGCGGAAAAAGAACGCTCCCGGTCCCGATCGGACCACTTGAGGCAAGCGCTATTGCCATTGAATCTCTAAATGTTACTCCTGAAAAGCCGCTCACAATTGACCTGGTGAAAATTGTCCTTGAGCAGATGGGAGGAACGCTTTCAAAGGTTGTTATTTACGATGTGCAGGAACAGTCGCTCCTTTGCAGGCTCCAGGTCGCAAACGGCAGATCGGTACTTTTCATCGATTGCCGTCCATCCGATGCCATCGCACTGGCATTGCGCTGCGGCAGTCCCATGTTTGTTCAGGATTCTGTGATGGAAAAGTTTGCACCTGAAAAAACATCCGAGGCAGAGAAACTTAGAAATAACATTGCATCTATAGATACTACCGAATTCGGCAGATTTTTTTTGGAGTAGATCATGACAAAACTGTTTCTGAGTCTGACTATCTTTATTCTGCTGGCTGTACCGGAAAACTCCCGGGCTGCCACTGTTCTGGATAAAGCAACAGATTACTACAGGGCGGGGAACTACGATTCAACCATAATTGTTATTCGGAACTACCTGAAAAAGTACGGTAAAAGTAACGAGTCAGAAGAACTGGTGCCGCTTATCTCCGAGGCGCTTGTTAGAAAAGGTGATTATGAATCGGTGCACAGGCTCTTTTCACTGTTCAGACAGAAATTTCCTCAGTCCCGTTTCATTCCCCGTTTATGGTATCTTGAGGGTGTGGCACTTGCCAGACAGGAGAGGTATTCCGGTTCGATCGCGGCATTTTCTGCATCTGTTGCGGGCGGGGTTTCACCCGTTCTGGATTCATTGACTCTTGCCAATACGGAGATTATCTGTCGTCATTTGACTTCAGGAGAGATAAGTGAAATCGCTCAGATGCCGCTTAATCCCAGGCTGATGGAAATCATCCGGTATTATGAAATATCGGGGTATTACTCGATGGGGCAATTCGCGAAAGTACAGAATCAGACAGAGGAATTCCGTAAATCTTTTCCCCGTTCAAGATTTGAACCGGCACTGAGGGATCTTGCTCTTAAAGCCAGAGAGAGGCAGCGGGAGACTCTGCAGATTGGAATCCTCGCACCGGTCTCAGGGGATGAGGCAGAAGTGGGGAAGAGAGTGGTTCAGGGCGCCCAGCTTGCCATCGAGCTTCTTAACAGGCAAAATGGGATGAATGTAAAGGATGTTGTGCTTGACACAAAGGGTAATATGGTGGAGACTGCCCGCCGTACCAGAGAGTTTCTGGAGGATCACAGGGTTCCTGTAATAGTCGGGCCGGTTCTAAGTCACACGGCTACTGTCTGTGCGGCAATGTCGGTCGGTAAACCGGTCGTGATGATCTCGCCGACAGCAACAGATGACGGTATTGCGGGTCTGGGCAGGAATATTTTCCAGATGAATGTGACCATGGGTGTTCTGGGAAGGAAAGTGGCGCAGTATGCCATGGATAATCTTAACATCAGAGAATTCGCAATCATGGCACCGCAGACTTCTTACGGCAGGCTGATGGTGGAAAGCTTCAAAGATGAACTCAGGAAGAGAAACATGGAAGTGGTTGCTGAGGAGTACTTTGAGGAGGGTGCCAACGATTTCGGTCCCCAGTTCATGAGACTGCGCTCAAAGCTTCTTTATCGTCACCTCGAAAAAATTGCCCTTGACAGAGGACAAGATTTCAAAGGTAAAATTTCCAGAACCGACAGTCTTAAATATATAGATTCTACACTGTCTGTTGGCGGTCTGTTTATTCCCGCTGATGTCGAAGACGTGGTGATGCTTGCTCCTCAGGTCATCTTTCACCGTATCCGTACTCAGATGCTGGGTTCCAATGGATGGCACAACCAGAAGACTATCCAGGATGGCAGGCAGTATGTAAGAAATGCCATTATCTCTACAAGCTTTGATGTTGATCAGAGCAGCAGAGAGTGGCAGGAATTCAGAAATGCTTACAAGGCCAGATTCAATTCTGAACCAGATCGTGTTGCAGCACTGGGCTACGATGCAGCCTCTTTGGCGATGAAGGCGTTAAGGGAGGCAGGAGATGATCCGCAGAAACTTACTGAGGCATTGCTCAGGAAACAGGAGTACAACGGACTCTCAGGTAAAGTGTCCTTTGATGAAAACAGCGGTACAAACAGCGAAGCTGTTATCATGAAAATCTCAGAGAATGGATTTGTAAGAGTTCAGTGATTTTTTTCAGGAATGCCAGATCTGCTTTCCCCGGACGATGCACCGACCGGAGCCTGGCAGAGACAGATCTGCTTTCCCCGGAATTATCCTTCGATTCTTATTCCAGGCTCAATAATTATTTTCTTTTAGATTGTTATTTCACGGTCGGATTTGTACTCTTAAAATCTGATCATCCTGGCTTTTATCTACCGGAAGAAAAATGGGAACTGTTTTTTATTTCTTGAAAGAAGCCGTGAGAGGGTTTTATCAGGCCAAACTGATGACCTTTGTGTCAATAGTTTCCATTGCTGCTTCTCTGTTTTTCATGAGCATTGTGGCACTGGGACTGTTGAATATTCAGAATATCCTGAAGAAGACAAAGGACCAGCCTGAGATGGCGGTTTACATTTCCGATGCAGTAAAGGAAGGCTCTCCAGCGATGGATCTGCTTATTGAGCAGATATCCGGGATGTCTGAGATAAGGAATGTGGTTCTGATAACGAAAGATTCAGCCTGGAAGAGGTTCTCAGAGATACATGGGCAGGAGATGCTTG
>ERZ795047.4062-NODE-4062-length-12570-cov-5.244507_pt1 | contig 12570 bp, 10 predicted proteins | sample MGYA00375131_ERZ795047 | MGnify/ENA primary metagenome ERZ795047 (study PRJEB30176, sample SAMN05720228) | activated sludge metagenome | isolation source: Anaerobic digester | place: Japan | collected 2015-05-20 ... | reverse complement strand
CTCGTCGAACAGGCTCTTGCCGATCCCGTGCCCCTGGGCCGCGAGGAAGGTGAAGAGCATGCCGCCGCCGATGAGCAGCCGGTCGGCCTTGCCGAGGAGGTTGTCGATGACCGCGAGCTTGTCGGCGACCTTGGCGCCGCCGAGAACGACGGCATACGGCCGGGCCGGGTCGACGGTGAGCCGCTTGAGCACCTCGACCTCGGTGCGGACGAGCCCGCCCATTGCCGAGGGGAGCAGCGTGGCGACGTCATACACCGACGCCTGCTTGCGGTGGACCACCCCGAAGCCGTCCGAGACGTAGGCGTCGGCCAGCGAGGCCAGCGCCGCCGCGAAGGCACCGCGCTCGGTGTCATCCTTGCTCGTCTCGCCCGCGTTGAACCGCAGGTTCTCCAGCAGGGCGATATCGCCGTCGTGCAGGGCCGCGACGACCGCCTGGGCCGACTCCCCGACCGTGTCGGTGGCAAAGGCCACCGGTCGACCGAGGATCTCGCTCATCCGGCCGACGACCGGTGCGAGCGAGTACTTCTCCTCGGGTGCACCCTTGGGCCGCCCGAGGTGGGCGCACACGACGACGCGTGCGCCCGCCTCGGCGAGGGCGGTGATCGTGGGAGCCGATGCGCGGATCCGCCCGTCATCGGTGATCCGCCGCTCCGCGTCCAGGGGGACGTTGAGATCGGAGCGGACGAGAACGCGTTTGCCGCGCAGATCGCCCAACGACTCGATGCCGCTCATCGTGATCAGAGGCTCTTGCCGACGTGCAGCACGAGGTCGACGAGGCGGTTGGAGTAGCCCCACTCGTTGTCGTACCAGCCGACGACCTTGACCTGGTTGCCGATGACCTTGGTCAGCGGGGCGTCGAAGATGCAGGACGCCGGGTCGGTGGTGATGTCGGTGGAGACGATCGGGTCGGTGCTGTACTTGAGGAAGCCCTTGAGCGGACCCTCGGCTGCGGCCTTGACGATCGCGTTGACCTCGTCGACGGTGGTCTCACGGCCGGCCTCGAAGGTGAGGTCGGTGGCGGAGCCGGTCGGTGTGGGAACGCGCAGCGCGTAGCCGTCGAGCTTGCCCTTCAGCTCGGGCATGACCAGACCGATGGCCTTGGCGGCGCCGGTGCCCGTGGGGACGATATTCAACGCGGCGGCGCGGGCGCGACGCAGGTCCTTGTGGGGGGCGTCGAGCAGGTTCTGGTCGCCGGTGTAGGCGTGGATCGTCGTCATGAGGCCCTTGACGATGCCCAGGGCGTCGTGCAGCGGCTTGGCCATCGGGGCGAGGCAGTTGGTCGTGCACGAGGCGTTGGAGATGACCGTGTGCTTGGCCGAGTCATAGTCCTCGTGGTTGACACCCATGACGATGGTGACGTCCTCGTTGGAGGCCGGTGCCGAGATGATGACCTTCTTGGCGCCACCGGCGACGTGGGCCTTGGCCTTGGTCGCGTCGGTGAAGAAGCCGGTGGACTCGATGACGATGTCGGCTCCGACGGAGGCCCAGTCCAAGGCGGCGGGGTCGCGCTCGGCCCAGGCCTTGAACGACTTCCCGTTGTACGTGATCGAGTCGTCGTCATACGTGACGTCGCCCTCGAGACGACCGAGGATCGAGTCGTACTTGAGCAGCGTGGCGAGGGTCTTGTTGTCGGTGAGGTCGTTGACCCCGACGATCTCGATGTCAGCGCCAGAGGCCAGGACGGCCCGGAAGAAGTTGCGGCCGATGCGGCCGAAGCCGTTGATGCCTACGCGAACAGTCACGTCATTGCCTTCCACATGGATGGGGTTTGGTTGCCGACGTCAGTGGCGGCTCACTTGCCACCTCCAACCTACTGGATCGGCTTTCGCGCGAGCAGGCTGGAGGTCCCTGTGGACAGTGACGTATGACGCTCTGGCAGGTATGCCGAGCAGGCGGTTCAGCCGTCGATCATCTCGGAGGTGAGGTTGGCCTCGGTGCCGGGGATACCGAGGTCGGCGGCGTGCTTGTCGGCCATCGCGAGAAGCCGCCTGATGCGGCCGGCCACGGCGTCCTTCGTCATCGGCGGGGTGGCCAGCTGACCGAGCTCCTCGAGGCTGGCCTGCTTGTGCATGATCCGTAGCTCGCCGGCCTCGCGGAGGTGGTCGGGGATGTCGTCGCCGAGCAGCTCGAGCGCGCGCTCGACCCGAGCGCCGGCGGCAACCGCGGCGCGCGCCGACCGGCGCAGGTTGGCGTCGTCGAAGTTGGCCAGCCGGTTGGCTGTGGCGCGGACCTCGCGGCGCATCCGGCGCTCCTCCCAGGCCAGCACCGCCTCGTGGGCACCCATGCGGGTGAGCATCGCGGCGATGGCGTCGCCGTCGCGGATCACCACCCGGTCGACGCCCCGGACCTCGCGGGCCTTCGCCTGGATCTGCCGACGGCGGGCCGCTCCGACCAAGGCGAGGGCCGCCTCGGGGCCGGGGCAGGTGATCTCCAGCGCCGAGGATCGGCCCGGCTCGGTCAGCGAGCCGTGAGCGAGGAAGGCCCCGCGCCAGGCCGCCTCGGAGTCGCACGACCCGGCGCTGACCACCTTGGCGGGGAGGCCTCGCACCGGACGCCCCCGCGCATCGACGAGGCCGGTCTGCCGGGCCAGGGTGGCGCCCTCCTCGACGACGCGGACGAGGTAGCGGCTGCCCTTGCGCAGGCCACCGCCGGAGAGGACGACGAGGTCGCTGTGGTGGCCATACACCTCGGCGATGAAGGTCCGCAGTCGGCGGGCCGCCATGGCGGTGTCAAGCTCGGCCTCGACGACGATGCGGCCCCCGACGATGTGCAGCCCCCCGGCGAAGCGCAGCGTCGCCGCCACCTCCGCCTTGCGGCAGCACGGCTTGGTGATATCGAGCCGAGCCAGCTCGTCCTTGACCTTGGGCGTCATCGCCATCGTGCGCACCATCCTGCCTCCGAGCATCTCCGGTCGCTCAAGCCCGCCCCGTCGCGAACCGGACGCAGCGATGGTAGTTCGCCGCTGCCCAAACCGCACGTCGGGGACGACCCGGACCGACCCGTCACGCTCGGCGGGCCATGAGGTCGCGATAGACGGCCGCGAGACGCAGCGAGTCGTGCTGCCCAACCGTCCGGGGAGCGGCCACCTGCTGGACGACCAGCTCGGCACCGAAGGCCTCCGCGGCCTCGTCGAGCTCGCGGAGGGACTCGACGACCGACGGGTCCGCGACGACCGCCTCAAGCCTCAGCTCTGGGGCATAGGTCGCCAGGGTCCGGAGCAGGTCCGCAGCCCGGAAACCCTGCGTTTCGTCGGCCCCGACGTCGAGGTTGAGGTTGAGCACCTTCCGTGCGGGGGTGTCGTTGAGGGCCTGCCGCAGCGGTGGGACGAGCAGGTGTGGGAGCACCGAGGTGAACCACGACCCGGGACCGATGAAGACCCAGTCGGCGTCAGCGACCGCGGCGAGGGCCTCCGGGCAGGGCGCCGGGTCGGGGGGCAGCAGCCGGACGGCGCTGACCCGACCGGGTGAGATCGCGACAGCGTGCTGGCCCCGGACCGTCGTCAGCACGTCCGGATAGTGCGGGTCGTGCCCGAGGATGTCGGCGACGATCTCCAGCGGTTCCCCCGCCATCGGCATCACCTTGCCCCGCGCGTTGAGCAGTCGGCCAACCAGGTCGAGGCCGGACACGGTCCCGTCGAGGAGGTCCCAGAGCGCGACGATGAGCAGGTTGCCGAGCGCGTGGCCGGCGAGTGGCCCCTCTCCACCGAACCGGTGCTGGAGCACGTCACGCCATTGGTGGCCCCAGTCGCTGTCCTCGCACAGGGCCGAGATCGCCATCCGCAGGTCGCCGGGGGGCAGGACGTGGAACTCCTCGCGCAGCCGGCCCGAGGAACCGCCATCGTCAGCCACCGTGACGACGGCGGTGATCGTGTCGGTGATGTGTTTGAGAGCCGCCAGCGACACAGCTAGGCCGTGCCCCCCGCCGAGGGCCACTGCACGTTCGTGCCTCACCCTGCGACCCCCTGGCTACTCGCGCCCGAGGTCGCGGTGGACGACGAAACTGCTGATGTCAGCCCCCGCGAGCCGACCCGCCAGTGCCTCCGCCACCGCCACGGAGCGGTGTTTGCCACCCGTACAGCCGACGGCGAGGGTGACATATCGACGGCCCTCGGCGAGATAGCCGGCGAGGACCGGCTTCATCCACCCGACGACGCCGTCGACGAACTCGGTCGCACCGGGCCGGCCGAGGACGAAGTCCGCCACTGCCGCGTCACGTCCGGTGAGCGGGCGCAGCTCGGGGACCCAGAACGGGTTCGGCAGAAAGCGCATGTCAAGGACATAGTCGGCGTCGAGCGGGACGCCGTACTTGAAGCCGAAGGACATCACGGCCATCCGCAGGGCCGGACCGCGACTCGCGGCGAACAGCGACACCGTCTTCGACGCCAGTCCGTGCACGTTGAGCCCCGAGGTGTCGACGACGACATCGGCGCGAGAGCGAAGCTCCAGCAGGACCGTGCGCTCCTGCTGGATGCCGTCGAGGAGTCGGCCTTCGCCTTGGAGCGGGTGCGGGCGCCGGACGCTTTCGAAGCGCCGGACCAGCGCCTCGTCGGTGGCGTCGAGGAAGACGATGCTCGGGCGGACCCCGCGGCCGGCAAGCTCGTCGAGAGCGTCGTTGAGGCGGTTGAACCACCACCGGCTCCGGACGTCGACGACGGCGGCCAAGCGTGGCTGCACGTCGTCGGGCACTCCCGACGACCCCGCCGTCGGGGCGGCCCGCGCGACCTCGGTGCGCAGGGTGTCCAGCGCGGGCAGCATCTGGGGCGGGAGGTTGTCGACGACGTACCAGCCGAGATCCTCAAGGACGCTGGCCATCGTCGAGCGCCCCGCACCACTCATCCCGGTGAGGATGACCATGTGGTCCGCGCTGCGGACCATCGGTCCGGGAGGCCCTACGTCGCTCATCGCCGTCCTTCTCTCGCGCCGTGTCCGTGTCGAGTCCTGCCGCGTGCCCGCCGACTCCCGACCATGGCTTGGCTAGTGCCTGGCGGTATGCCGGGTCACCTCCGGTCAGTCCAGGAGCTCTCCAGTCGTCACGTTAACGGCTGGCGCGCCCGGTGTCCCGAGGGTATCGAGGATCACCTGGGCGAGGGCCGGACCGATGCCTGGAACCGTGACGAGGTCCGCGACACCGGCGGCCCGGATCTTCTTGACCGACCCGAAAGCGCGCAGCAGGGCGGCCTGCCGGCTCGGCCCGAGCCCGGGGACATCGTCGAGCGTCGAGCGGGTCATCGCCGCCGAGCGCCGGGCCCGGTGGAAGGTGATCGCGAACCGGTGCGCCTCGTCACGCAGCCGCTGGAGCAGGTACAGCCCCTCACTGGTCCGAGGAACGATGACCGGGTACTCCGAGCCGGGCACCCAGATCTCCTCGAGCCGCTTGGCCAGCCCGACGACGGTCACCCCGGTGACCTCGAGCCGGGTCAGGACCTCGTAGGCGGCGTTCACCTGTGGCAGGCCGCCGTCGACGACGACGAGGTTCGGCGGGTAGGCGAATCGGCGCCGCTCCCCCGTCGTCGGGTCCACCTTCTGTGCGGCCTCCTCGGTCAGCCGGGCGAACCTTCGGCTGAGGACCTCCCGCATCGCGGCGGTGTCATCCCGAGCGGTCCCGTCGACGGCCCCTCGAACGATGAACCGCCGGTAGTCGCTCTTGCGCGGCAGCCCGTCCTCGACGACGACCATCGAGGCGACCACCTCGGTGCCTTGGACGTGGCTGACGTCGAAGCACTCGATGCGCAGCGGCGCCTCGTCCAGGCCCAGCGCATCCTGGAGCTCCTGCAAGGCCTGGCTGCGCGCCGTGAGGTCGCCTGCCCGGGCCACCTTGTGCCGGGCCAGGGCCTGCTCGGCGTTGCGGCGGACCGTCTCCATGAGGGCCCGCTTGTCCCCGCGCCGAGGCACCCGCAGGTCGACGGCGGAGCCGCGGCGCTCGCTCAGCCAGCTCACCATCGTCCCGGCGTCGGTGGGCAGGGACGGGACGAGGACCTCGCGCGGCACGTCCTCAGCAGCCCGGTCGCCATACACCTGCTGGAGGAGCCGCTCGACGAGCGCGGCGGCACCCTCGCGCTCACCGAAGGACTCCCACTGGTCCTTCTCGACGACCCAGCCACGCTGACCGCGGACCCGGCCTCGCCGGACGTGGAAGACCTGCACGGCCGCCTCGAGCTCGTCCTGGGCGATGGCGAAGACGTCCGCGTCGGTGCTGTCGCCGAGGACGACGGCTGAGCGTTCCAGCGCCTTGTTCAGCGCACCGAGATCGTCGCGCAGCCGGGCGGCCCGTTCGAACTCGAGGTCCTTCGCGGCGGCTCGCATGTCGCGCTCGATCCGGCGGACGAAGGGGTCGGTGTCGCCGGCCATGAACGCACAGAAGTCCTCGGCGATGGCGCGGTGCTCGTCCGGCGTGACCCGGCCGACGCAGGGCGCGGCGCACTTGTCGATATAGCCGAGCAGGCACGGCCGACCGGTCTGGGCGGCCCGCTTGAAGACGCCCATCGAGCAGGTGCGCAGCGGGAAGACACGCAGCAGCAGGTCGAGGGTCTCCCGGATCGCCCAGGCATGGCTGTACGGCCCGAAGTAGCGCGTTCCCTTGCGTTTGGCCCCGCGGAGCACCTGGGCCCGGGGGAACTCCTCGTCGAGGGTGACGGCGAGGAAGGGGTAGGACTTGTCGTCGCGGTACTTGACGTTGAACCGTGGGTCGAACTCCTTGATCCACGAGTACTCCAGCTGGAGCGCCTCGACCTCGGTCGCGACGACGGTCCACTCGACCGCGGTCGCCGTCCGCACCATCGTCGCCGTGCGAGGGTGCAGCGCCCCGACGTCCTGGAAGTATGACGACAGCCGTGGGCGCAGCGACTTGGCCTTGCCGACGTAGATGACCCGACCGTGGGCGTCCCGGAACCGGTAGACCCCGGGGTCGACCGGGATCTGCCCCGGCCGGGGTCGGTAGCTCGCCGGGTCTGCCACGGACCCACTGTAGGCGGGCCCCCCGACAGGGCCGGGGATCGGGTCAGGACACGACGACGCCGAAGGCGTCGAGCAACCGGGCCGCACCCACGGCTGAGAAGCGAGCCCCGCGCACCTGGGTCTCCCGGGGGTCGATGTCGTGCTCGTCGACGTCGACGAGGATGGCGTCGCGCAGGTCCGCGCCGGCGAAGCGGGCACCGGCGAGAATCGTGCCGGTCAGGTCCGCCTCGCGGAGGTAGGCGTCAGTGAAGTCGGCCTCCCGGGCCGAGCAGCGGATCAGCCGGGCCCCCCGCAACGGCATACCGGTGAAGCTGCCGAAGTCGACGCGGACGTCGACAAGGTGCAGCGGCACCGTGGCCACCTCGGACAACCGAGCCCCCGACCAGCCGACACCGAGGGCCTTGCCGCCCTCGATGAGACAGTCGACGAGCCTGGTGTCGACGAAGCGGACCCGGCTGAGGTTGCACCCGGTGAACCGGCACTCGCGCAGCACGACGCGGCGCCAGGTGAGGCCCTCGAGGTCGCAGGCGTCGAGGACGCAACCGTCCAGCTCAACGTCGGCAATCTCGCCGTGGTCGGTCACGCCGGTGAGGCGCTCGTCGACGACCAGGTCTCGGCCGCCCAGCGCCTCGACCAGGGTCGGCCCGGCGGCCGGCTCGCTGGTCAGGAGACGACGAGGTTGTCGCCGCTGACCGTCACGGTCTTGGCGGCCAGCGGCGCGGTCGCAAGGCCGCCCTTCACGGCCCCGGTCGCGGCGTCGAAGGTGGACCCGTGGCAGGTGCAGACGATATTGCCGCCCTCGATCTTCGACACCAGGCACTGGTTGTGGGTGCACACCGCGGTGAAGGCCTTGAAGTCGCCCGCCGTCGGCTGGGTGACGACGACCTGGTCGACGACCTTTCCACCGCCGACCGGGACATCCGCCTTGGCCACGGTGGTGCCGCTGGCCGCAGAGCCGCTGGGGGTCGAGCCGGCGGAGGACGACGGGCTGACCGCGGCCGGGGCCGGGGTCGAGGAGCCGCACGCAGCGAGGGTGCCGACGGCGACGGCACCGAGCCCGACGGCTGCGGCGCCCTGGACGACGGATCGGCGGGTGAGGTCTGAGGTGGTCATGGTCTCCCTGTTCGTCAGCCGCCCGGGGGCGGGCCTTCGTCGGCCAGCCCGGGACGGGTCCGGCATACCGTTGAATCCTTGACGGTGAACCTGAAAGCAGTCTTCACGAGGAGGCGGCTGCCGACAACGCGACCTTTGTCCTACGGGGACTACGACCTTTGGGCACTGGCCGCGGCGCCGCCTCGGCGGGAAGGACCCGGCGCAGGAAGGTCCCGGTGTGGCTCTCCGGCCGCGCGGCGACCTGCTCCGGGGTGCCCTCGGCGATGACCCGCCCGCCCCCGCTGCCGCCCTCGGGCCCCATGTCGACGACCCAGTCGGCGTTCTTGATGACATCGAGGTTGTGTTCGATGACGATGACGGTGTTGCCCTTGTCGACCAGGCCCTGGAGGACGCCGAGCAGCTTGCGGATGTCCTCGAAGTGCAGGCCCGTGGTCGGCTCGTCGAGGACGTAGACGGTCCGGCCGGTGGAGCGTTTCTGCAGCTCGGAGGCCAGCTTGACCCGCTGCGCCTCACCGCCGGACAGCGTCGGTGCCGGCTGGCCCAGCCGGACGTACCCGAGCCCGACGTCGACGAGCGTGGTCAGATGCCGGGCGATGGCGGGCACCGCGGCGAAGAAGGTCGCGGCCTCCTCGATCGGCATGTCGAGGACATCGGCAATCGTCTTGCCCTTGAAGTGGACCTCGAGGGTCTCCCGGTTGTAGCGCGCACCGTGGCACACCTCACAGGGGACATAGACGTCCGGGAGGAAGTTCATCTCGATCTTGATCGTCCCGTCGCCGGAGCAGGCGTCACACCGGCCACCCTTGACGTTGAACGAGAACCGCCCGGGTTGGTAGCCACGGATCTTCGCCTCGGAGGTCTGGGCAAAGAGCTTGCGCATGTGGTCGAAAACGCCGGTGTATGTCGCCGGGTTGCTCCGCGGGGTCCGCCCGATCGGGCTCTGGTCCACGTGGACGACCTTGTCGAGGTGCTCCAGGCCGGAGACCGACTTGTGCCGGCCGGGGACCTGTCGGGCGCCGTTGAGCCGGTTCGCCAGGACCGTGTAGAGGATGTCGTTGACCAGGGTCGACTTGCCCGACCCGGAGACCCCGGTCACCGCGACGAGGTTGCTGAGCGGGAAGGAGACGTCGAGGTCGACGAGGTTATGCTCCTTGGCGCCGTGGACGGTGACGACCCGCCCGTCCTGAGGTCGGCGCACCGGCGGGGTCGGGATGGCGAGCCGTCCGGAGAGGTACTTGCCCGTCACCGACGAGGGATGGGCCAGGAGGTCGGCGACCGAGCCGCTATGGACGACCTCTCCCCCGTGCTCGCCGGCACCTGGACCGATGTCGACCACCCAGTCGGCCGTGGCGATGGTGTCCTCGTCGTGCTCGACGACGATGAGGGTGTTGCCGAGGTCACGGAGCCGGGTCAGGGTCTCGATGAGCCGATGGTTGTCCCGCTGGTGCAGCCCGATCGACGGCTCGTCGAGGACATAGAGCACTCCGACCAGTCCCGAGCCGATCTGGGTTGCCAGCCGGATCCGCTGCGCCTCCCCACCGGACAGGGTCCCGGCCGGGCGGTCGAGGGAGAGATAGTCGAGCCCGACGTCGAGGAGGAAGCCCAGCCGGGCCTGGATCTCCTTGAGGACCCGCTCGGCGATCTGTCGCTCCCGGTCGGTAAGGTCGACCACGTCCAGGAAGGCCGAGCACTCGCGGATCGGCAGCGCGCAGATCCCGGCGATCGAGCGGCCGCCGAGGAGGACGGCGAGCGACTCCGGCTTGAGCCGTGAGCCGGCGCAGGCCGGGCAGGGAACCTCCCGCATGAAGCCTTCGTAGCGCTCCCGGCTCCAGTCCGACTCGGTCTCGGCGTGCCGCCGTTTGATGAAGGGCACCGCGCCCTCGAAACCGGTGGTGTAGGACCGGTCCCGGCCGAACCGGTTGCGGTAGGTGACGTGGACCTTGTAGTTCTGGCCGTGGAGCAGCGCCTCCTTGGCCCGCTCCGGCAGCGAGCGCCACGGGGCGTCGACGGAGAACTTCAGGTCGGCTGCCAGGCCGGCGATGACCCGCTGGAAGTAGTCGGCCATCCCCGACCCCTGCGCCCAGGGCGCGATCGCCCCCTGGCTCAGCGAGAGGTCCTCGTCGGGGACGATGAGGTCCGGGTCGACCTCCAGCTCGGTGCCGAGGCCATGGCAGGACGGACACGCCCCGAACGGGGAGTTGAACGAGAACGACCGTGGCTCGATCTCGTCCATCGTCAACGCGTGGTCGTTCGGGCAGGCCATCCGCTCGGAGAAGCGGCGCTCCCGCTCGGGGTCGCCCGCGGCGAGATCGACGAAGTCGACGACCACGGTCCCGCCCGCGAGGGTGAGGGCGGTCTCGACCGAGTCGGTGAGCCGGCGCTTGGCCCCGCTGTCGTCGCCCTTGGCGACGAGCCGGTCGATGACCACCTCGATGGTGTGCTTGACCTGCTTCTCCAGCTTGGGGACCTCGGTCAGCGCGACGACCTCGCCGTCGACCCGGGCCCGCGCGAAGCCCTTGGTCTGCAGCTCGGCGAAGAGGTCGACATACTCGCCCTTCCTCGCCCGCACGACGGGGGCGAGGATCTGGAAGCGGGTCCCCTCGGGCAGCTCGAGCAGCCGGTCGACGATCTGCTGCGGGCTCTGTCGGGTGATCGGCTCGCCACAGGTCGGGCAGTGCGGGCGCCCGGCCCGGGCGAAGAGCAGCCGCAGGTAGTCGTAGACCTCGGTGATCGTCCCCACCGTCGAGCGGGGGTTGCGGTTGGTCGACTTCTGGTCGATCGACACCGCTGGGGAGAGCCCCTCGATGAAGTCGACGTCCGGTTTGTCCATCTGGCCGAGGAACTGCCGCGCGTATGCCGACAGCGACTCGACATACCGCCGCTGTCCTTCGGCGAAGATCGTGTCGAAGGCCAGCGAGCTCTTCCCCGAGCCGGACAGCCCGGTGAAGACGATGAGCGAGTCCCGGGGCAGCTCGAGCGAGACATTCTTGAGGTTGTGCTCGCGCGCCCCCCGGACCACGAGGGTCTCGTGCGGGGCGCGGCGCGCGGCGGTGGGTACTCCAGGCACGGGTGACAGCCTAGGTGCCCCCACCGACAACGCCGACACGCCTGGCGCGCTGCCGGCTCACGGCGGCTACGCTGCCTGCCATGCCGACCAGTCCGGACGTCCTGGCGGAGCACACCCGCCGCCTCCTCAAGACCGCTGCCACGCTCACCGAGACGGACCTGCTCGCCCCCAGCCTGTGCGTGGGTTGGTCCCGAGCCCACGTCCTCTCGCACCTGGCCCGCAACGCCGAGGGCCTAACCCGGTTGGCTCGGGCGGCCGTGGACGGGACCGGCGAGACGATGTATGCCGGTGAGGCCGAGCGCTCCGCGGACATCGAGTCCTGGGCGCTGCTGCCACGCTCGGGTCTCCTCGACACGCTGGCCGCCACCGCCGCTGGGCTGGCCGATGCCCTGGCCCGGCTCCGCCCCGAGCACGACGAGATCCAGGTCGAGCGGACGCCGGGGGGCCGGCTGTTCGCCGCCCGCGCACTGCCGGGGCTTCGGCTCCGCGAGGTCGTCTACCACCATGTCGACCTCCTCGCGGGCTTCGGTTTCGACGACGTCGAGCCGGACCTCGTGGAGCGCTACCTGCGCAGCGAGACGGATGCGGCCCTGGCCCAGGACCACGAGGGTCGGGCGCAGGCACTGCTCCGGCTCGCCCGGGCTGCGGACCCGGCCCCACCGACGGTGAGCGCCGGATGACCACGCCGACGCGCTGGTACCCCGATCCGGCATACCGGGATGACGTCCACCCCGGCGACCCCACCTCGGTGCGGGAGCTGGACGGGCTCACCGTCCGCAAGATCACCGTCTCGGCGATGAACAACTGCGTCTACCTGCTGACCTGTGCTGCCACGGGAGAGCAGCTCCTGATCGACGCGGCCGACGACGTGGACCGCCTCACTGGCCTCGTCGCCGAGGGCAGCGGGCGGCTCGACCTCGTGGTGACGACGCACCAGCACTGGGACCACACTCGGGCGCTGGCGGTGCTGCTTCAGCGGCACCCGGCGCCCAGCGCGGCCGGCGAGGACGACGCCGACGCCTTGCCGGTGCCGCCGACGGTCCGGCTCCGGCACGGCGACGTGGTCACGGTTGGTCGGGCGCGGCTCGACGTCATCGCCTTGCGCGGTCACACGCCGGGTTCCGTCGCTTTGGCGTATGCCGAACCGGGAAATCGCACGCACCTGTTCACCGGCGACTCGCTCTTCCCCGGCGGGGTCGGCAACACGACGATGCCGGGTCAGTCCTTCTCGTCGCTCTATGCGGACGTGGTCGAGCGGGTGTTCGACCGATTCGGTGACAACACCTGGGTCTACCCCGGGCACGGGCGCGACACGGCGCTGGGAGTCGAACGGCCGTTCCTCCAGGAGTGGCGCGACCGCGGCTGGTAGGCGGGGCCCCTGGCGGCGGCGCGCGCTGCGCGCTGACCCTGAGGTTCTTGCCGCCCGGCGTCCGACCC
>ERZ795047.4057-NODE-4057-length-12581-cov-4.744212_pt1 | contig 12581 bp, 11 predicted proteins | sample MGYA00375131_ERZ795047 | MGnify/ENA primary metagenome ERZ795047 (study PRJEB30176, sample SAMN05720228) | activated sludge metagenome | isolation source: Anaerobic digester | place: Japan | collected 2015-05-20 ... | reverse complement strand
CGTCATCCAGATGACCGGATTCAGACCGAACAACGTCGCTAAGGCGCAACTGGACGAGATCGCGCTGAAGATGCAACAAGATCCACGGCTCCGCGCGACGATCACCGGTTACAACGACGATCGACCGAGCGAACGACAGTCTGAGAGAAACGGGATGCGTCGGGCCCAGGCCGCTCGCGACTACCTGGTCCGGCAGCACAAAATTCCTACCGACCGCATTGAAGTGCGTAGCGGTGGTGAGACCAACCCGATTGCCGACAATGCGACGGCAGCTGGTCGGACGCAGAATCGGCGAGTCGAGGTTGAATTGTTCGTTCCCTAGTAGTTGATTCTCGGGCGTGGCTCTTCATGAGCCCCGCCCGAATGTGCTTTCGAATACAAAGCTGTCATGGTGTAATAGAGGGCGGTGGACTGGGAACCACCGCCCTTTTTTTTTGGTTTTTTGTGCTGACTCGTGCTTTTGATTGCTATGCGCCGATTTTTCATCATCCGTACGCTGTTTATCGGATTCCTCGCGATATCAGGGTCGAACTGGCTTACAGCAGAACCCGGTATAGTCACTCTTGGTCCTTTCGGCGGAGATGTCCGCTCCCTGGCTGTCCATCCTGGAAAGCCCGACCGCTTTTTCCTCGGCACGGCTGACGGTCAAATTTATGTTTCCGAGAATCGCGGTGAACAATGGCGAAGGCTGCATCCCGGACTCGGCCGCCGGGATCTTGTAGTCGACAATCTTGTCTTCCACCCCGACAATCCTGATGTTCTCTATGCCGCGACCTGGGAGCTCAAGAGCAGCCAGGGCTGGCTTTTCCGCACAACCGACGGCGGAAAGAAATGGGAGAGTATTTCGCTCGGTTCTTACCACAGCGCTATCCGCGCTATGGCTATTGCGCCTTCCGATCCACACATAATAGCCCTTGGCATTGCGGAAGGTGTCATTATCAGCAAGGACAACGGACAAACATGGGAACGGATCTCGCGCGGGTACCGCAGCCTTTACAACGTTGAATCCATGGCGTTCGATCCGCAGGATTCACAGACGTTGTACGTCGGGACATGGCACCTGGGTTTCAAGACCACCAACCTCGGTAACAAGTGGGAAGAGATCCATGAAGGGATGACCTTCGACAGCGACATGTTTTCGTTGCTCGTGAATCCGAAAAACCCGCAAAATTTGTTCGCAAGCGCTTGCACTGGGATTTATCGGTCTGACAATGCTGGAGCAAGTTGGAGAAAACTGAGAAACGGGCTTCCAAAAGATGCGCATCGAGTGAGGACGCTCTCTCTCGATTACGTCAACCCGTCGATAATCTACGCCGGCACTACCGTCGGACTCTTCGCAAGCCGCGATGGAGGGGCCCGTTGGAGTCGGCTGATTCCCGGCGTAGTCGTTAACGCCATCGTGGTCCACCCAACTGACGACAGAATTGTCCTGGTAGGAACCGATGACGCGGGGGTGCTCAGAACGACGGACGGGGGACAATCCTTCGAGCCGGTCAATAACGGCTTCAGCCATCGCCAAGTCACTGATCTCGCCGTAAGTCCCAATGGAGAAGCCCTTTACGCCGCAATCGCGCTGGATCGTCATTACGGCGGGTTCTTCCGTTCTGTCGACAACGGGCACAGTTGGGAAAGCTACAACGAGGGGCTGGATCAGCTGGTCGACTCGGTCACCTGCATCCTGACACTGGATGCAGACACGGTAGTGATCGGAACCAGGCAGGGAGTGCTGGTGGGAAATCCCGGCGAAAAGCCGTGGAACCTGATCGCCTCGACAAAGAAGCTTCGGGTCCTCGATCTTGCGGCGGGACCTGAACCTGATATTGTCTACATTGCCGCGGAAACCGGTATTCTCGAACTCAGCCTCAAAACCCAGAAGCTGCGTCAACTCCAGATTCCTGTCTATCGGGGAAAGATCAACACCGTGTTGTTTGACCGCGAGTCCGGTAACCTGTTCGCAGGCGGCGACACCGGCGTCTTCAGATCCGGAGATGGGGGCGAGACATGGGCTATGAAGGTTCGCGGATTGCCTTACTCGCCAATTCATTCCCTGGAAAAGAGTAGCCTTGGGATCCTTTGTGGAACCAAGCAAGGCGTTTTCGTAACCAACAATTCCGGGGAATTGTGGGCGGGCGGCAAGGGGATCTTCCCGCTCGATATCGTCACTATCACCGCTAACCCGTCGAATCGCTCGGAGGTATTCGCTGCCGACGTCCTGGTTGGTTACCTCTTCATGAGCCGTGACGGAGGAATGAGCTGGGAAGTGCTCAATCCATTGGATACTCGTTCCCGTATCTCCAGCCTGGCTTTTGGCCCCGATGGGAAACTGTTCGCCGGCACTTTGTCCGAAGGAATCTACTTGATAGAGGAACTGCCGCCTTCGCAGCTTGCAGAAGGAGCGGAAACCGACGATTGACGATTCAATGCAATGAACATCCCCCTCTCTTACGGATATCTCCTGTTGGTTACGCTGGGAACGGGCCTCATCGTTCTTCTTTTGGTCGTATTTCGTCGCAACTTGGCAAATCGCGTGGTCGAGTGTCCGTTTCCCGCTGATACTCATCAGGTGCGAGAACACGAGTTCTATACCGAATTCCTAATGCCTTTGCTCGTGTTGGAACGCGATTACCCCTCGTTTATTGCAATCCTGAGCCAGGTTATATCTCGATTCCCGATCTCGCGGTTTACGGTCAATGACGATTTCCGTTCCGCGCTGGCTTATCTCCGGGAAGCAAGTTTTAACGGAGGCGATCCCAGGGAAATCTCAAACGTAATGTGCGTCATCGTAAACACGTTTGTAAACGACCCGGACGTAGAGTACGACCTTCGCTTGACGCTGCCTGACCTGCTGAACAAATTCCTGGACGAGATCTCCACGACAGGCGATAGGAGTAGGAGTGCCACACTTGTAAACTGAAACGGTTGCCTGAAGTCCCGAACCGCCAGCGGAACTATTTCATTGCGCCCGGCCAGTTTCCAGGGAAAAGAATCGTGTCGGGCAGTGTCGGGACCGCTGCCCGAATTTCTTCTAACAGATCGGCCGGCAGACAGCCGGCCGCTGCGATTCGCACATTCTCTTTCATCTGATCCAGCATTTCAACACCGACCAGTACGCCGGTCACCCCCGGAAGCGAAAGCCCGTAGCGCAATGCCATCTCGGTCATGGTCAACCCGGCGTCCGCAGCAATTTGCTCGAGTGCCCGACGCACCGGAATGACCTCCCTAAGGGCGGGAATGATTTCCGCCTCCGGCATGAGAAGCAGGCCTTGCAGGTAAACGCTGCGCACAAAGACAGCTAGACCCTTTTCGGCCGCGCGGGCCAAATCGCCAGCTCTCAAGATCCGCTGATCGAGCATGCTTGCGGCAACCTGGATTGCTTCGACTCCCGGAGTGGCAAGAACCTGCGGCATCTGATCCGGGGCGAGGACGGAAACGCCCGCGTGCCGAATCAACCCTTCCTCCTTCAGCTTCAGGAGGGCCTCCATGTACTTAATGTCGACGGTGTCATGGAACAAAACGACCGGCAGTTGCTCAAGCCTCAAATTCCGGAGCGAAGATTCGACAGAGTCGCGTATCCAGGCTTCTACGGCGCCAGACATCCGTTCGCCCGGCATCTTTTTCAAATGCCTAACCTTCGTAATGACCGTCGCTTTCTCCTTCAACCCGGTTGTTTCGAGCACGCGCCCCAGTACTTGTTCGCTTTCGCCATACATTGCGGCCGTGTCCAGCGTAGTCGCGCCATGTTCGATAGCGTAGCGGACGATATCGCACACTTCGTCGAACCCCGGCTGCCCGGCCCGATTGGCGATTCCATACCGAAGACCGAACTGAACCGTGCCCACCATTAATCGCGAGATGTGACATGTAAGCATAAGGGTTGAACCTGAGGACGTCCCGAGAAAGGCATGGGCCGATTCAAGCCGGGACTATTCGGGTTTTTGACAACCTATCGTGCAGTGCCCGACAATCCAGATCAAACAAGGCCATGGCCAGGCCGAAAATGGAGACGACAACCGGCAGAAAAAGCAGAACCCGCACCACCACAGAGGAAAACGAAGGTTCTTCCTCTTCTTCTCCTACCAGTCGAAGGCCAGTAACCGTCATCCCGGGCGTTCGACCATTGGCCCAGAAAAAGTAGAGGGAATTCAGCAAGTGGAACCCTACGGCGAGCGCTAACCAGGACCGCGTAGCCGCGCTCGAAAAAAAGTCGAGGTCCAATAACCAGGCAGCGGCAAGAACAAACAGAACTGCCGTGACGATTGGAAGAAGCAGGTCAAGCATCCCGGCCAGGATCCTGCTGAAGATGATTTCCCTTGATATCGGGCTCGGCTCCTCTTCGACACTCGCCTCGGGCTTGGCAACCTCGGTGGCAAATGGTTCGAGACTCAACACTTTTTGAGTGTATCCGGTGCTCTTCGTAGGAAAGTGTCGGGACGCGGGCGTGGGCACCGTGTCGTCGTCATTGAGTCGCGGGCCCGAGGGTTGATCGTCCAGGTCAGGCACCGTCGTACTCTTACTCGTCTCACTGCTGGCCAAGCCTGGCTCTTTCTTCTCGGAGAGGAAGACATCATCAATTCGGCGTTGAGCCTCTTTAATAGCGGTAAACGCCTCGCGCTGCTGCTCAAACTTCCTTTCGAGCTGCGAGCGCCATCGGGCAGCTTCTCTTTCAGCCGCTGTTGCGCCAGGGCTGGGGGGAACTGCAGGTTTTACAGGTCCAGGCTCGGCGTCTCCCGTGCGAAAGCTTGCCCTCGTTTCGTATCCGCAGGGACAACGGCGCGTGACCATGACCTTTCCACAGCGAGGACAAATCACGGAAAGTCATGTTAGCATAGCTCGGCCAGAACGACCATACGGTTCAGGCCGCGTGCAAACCGTCTGCTACGTGGCTCTTAACGCGGGAGGTTCCAATGTCCGACAAGTCTCAACTGCTTTCCGCCTCCATGATTGCGCTTCGTGACTGCATGGGCGCAAAGCCGGGAGAAAAGGCCCTGATTGTGACCGACGAAGCACTCCGCCCCATCGCCCATTCACTCTGGGAGGCGGCCCGGCAGCTTAACCTCGACGTTTTGATGATCGAGATGGTGCCGCGAAAGACCAACGGCGAAGAACCACCCTCGACAGTCGCCGCCTTGATGAAGGAGTTCCACCTGGTTCTGTGCCCCACTTCTAAATCCCTGACCCACACAGAAGCCCGCAGAGCGGCTTCGGCAAGCGGCGCCCGAATTGCCACGCTTCCCGGAGTCAGCGAGGAGATCATGATTCGTTGCATGAATGCGGACTACCTGGCGATCGCGCGGCGCACGCATGCGTTATGTGAGCTTATGAAGCAGACACGAATCGTGCGGGTAACGGCGCCCGCCGGCACAGATATCGTTCTGCCGATCAGCGGGCGAACCCCTCACGCGAGTTCCGGCCTTTTCAGAGAGCGCGGTCAATGGGGAAACTTGCCTACCGGCGAAGCATATCTCGCGCCACTGGAAGAGCAGTCCAGCGGCGTCGTGGTGGTCGACGGTTCCATGGCCGGAATTGGAAAGGTACAGACGCCAATCAAAATCACTGTCGAGAACGGCTATGCAAGTGACATTTCGGGAGGCGAGGAAGCAGATCGATTGCTGGAGTTACTCGCTCCGCACGGTCGTCCGGCTCGCAATGTTGCAGAATTCGGAATCGGTACCAATGACAAGGCGATTTTGTCGGGGAACATCCTCGAGGACGAAAAGGTTCAGGGGACGATCCACATTGCTTTCGGCGACAACAAGTCTATGGGAGGTTCCGTCCAAGTTCCCAGCCACCTGGACGGGCTAATCAAACAGCCGACCGTATGGTTCGATGAGCAGAAGGTGATGGAGAACGGAAGATTGTTGATTACTGTTTAAGGGAGGTCAAGAAGATGCGTAGCTGGTTTTCAATTGCTCTCGTTACTATCATGAGCCTGACCGTTCTGGCGGTCGCCCAGGAACAAGCAAGCTTTGACGGTCTCTACTTGAACCTTGGTAACCTGGCACGCCTTTCACGTGCCCAATCCCGGTCAATCAGCGCTGAGAACTTCACGGGAGAGAAAGGGAAGGGGGGAATGGCGACTGAGGGAACCGGGAAAAACGCCGCGCGCGACCTCGGACAGGGGTGGAAAGTGTCGCCTTCGATTCATATCCAGCCCGGGCAGACCTTCACTCTTGCCGAGATTCAAGGACCGGGTGCAATTCAGCACATCTGGATGACCCCGACGGGCAATTGGCGTTTTTCGATCCTGAGGATTTACTGGGACGGCGAGACCGAGCCTTCTGTCGAAGCCCCGGTTGGTGACTTTTTTGCTTGTGGCTGGGGGAAATACTCACAGATCTCCTCATTGGCTGTCTGCGTCAATCCGGGAAGCGCCTTTAACTGCTACTGGCTTATGCCGTTCAAGAAGTCATGCAAGATCACCATGGAAAACATCGACACGGAACGCATGACGCTTTACTACCAGATTGACTACACTCTGACCGACGTACCAGACGACGTCGGTTATTTTCATGCCCGATTCAACAGGATTAATCCCCTTCCCTACAAAACCGATTACGTCATCCTGGATGGTGTGAAAGGATGGGGACACTACGTGGGCACCTACCTGGCCTGGGGCGTAAACAATAACGGCTGGTGGGGTGAAGGGGAGATCAAATTCTTCATCGACGGCGATGACAAGTTCCCCACGATCTGCGGCACGGGCACGGAAGACTATTTCTGCGGTTCCTACAACTTTGAGAACCGAGAAACCAGGCAGTACCAGGAATTCACTACGCCATACTCCGGGCTATCTCAAGTAATCCGCCCGGACGGAGTCTACAATTCTCAGCAGCGGTTTGGAATGTATCGCTGGCACATCGTCGATCCGATCCGCTTTGAGAAGGACTTACGCGTTACTATTCAGGCACTCGGATGGCGTTCCGATGGCCGCTACCTTCCCTTGCGCGACGACATTGCTTCTGTGGCCTATTGGTACCAGACCGAGCCACATGCGCCTTTCCCAAAACTGCCTCACAAGGACGATCTCGAGATTCGTTAACGGTTGAAAGATAGAAGGGGAGTCACCCAGCCGCCTTGGCCAGGCAACTCCCCTTCGCCCTGCCATCGCTTCTTCCCGAAGCGGGCCCCACGCGCTTTTGTCTATGTGAATCAGTCGCTGATAGTTGGGGCCTCGTGCGTGATCCCTTAATCTTTTACTGCACTGAGTCCCGGGCCTTTTAGCACGCTTGTATCGATGGTTCCGTCCTTGATGTTGAAGATTCCCGGAAACCGGGACTCCCAGGCCTTGTTCGCGGCCGGGACGTACTGTCTGGCATTGGCTTCAATTGCCGCCACACCCGGGACATGAGCCGCCACCCCGGCGGAATGGATCAGGGATGCGCCCGGACAGGTCAAGTCTTGGACACAGAGGAACATCTTGTACTTTTGAGCGGCGGCGGCCATCAGCATCGCCTGACTCTGCCCCTTGCAGGCCTTCAGGGCGGCGCCCGTATATCCCATCTCCTTTGCCAGCAGCAGGCTTTCCAAGTCGGTGAGTGATTCGTCGATCACGACCGGGCGCAGCTTGGAAGCCTCGTGCATCACATTGGCCCGATCGCTGCGGAGGTCACGCCGAGTGGGTTGCTCGATGTACTGGATGCGATCAAAGCCGCTCGGGGCCCGCTCCCGCACTTGCCCCAGGAAGTCCATCAGGTATTTGACGTTCCGGCATTTCTCATTGAAGTCCAGAGAGTAATGCCACTTCTCGACCCCGCGTTTCTTCTGAGTCTCGGTCACTACCTGGTCAACACGCACGACTCGATTCACGTCCCAGTCCAGATCGTCACCGTTAAGCTTGATCTTGATGTGAGTCAAACCATTGTAGTGGATCCACTCGGGCAAGGTTTCAGGCAACCCGTCGTTCAACCTCTTCGGGATGTCTTCCTCGAGGATCGGATCTACAGCGCCGACCAGGTGATAGAGCGGCATACGCGGCTTAGGCGTTGAAAGGACGTATTGGTTCAGATATTCGCCTTTGAATTCAGCGCCCAAGTATCGAGAAAGATCGCTCGGCATAAATTCCCGACTGTACGTCTGGTAAGAACTGATGCCGTACAGTTTTCCAAAAGCGTCGTGCACTGCCGCGTCGAAAGGACTGGCAGTCACCTGCGTACACAACTTGGGAATCGGCTGTTTCAGATTCAAACGTTTGGATACGGCCTCCGCCGCCCGCAGGTACTCGGGTTCGAGAGACCAGTTGATGTCAATCGGATGTGCGAATTCGCGGTAACCAGACGTAATCTTCGCGATTTCACCGGCCAGGACCTTCATGGCGTTCAGAGTGGTTTCATAGCCCATGTCCGCCGAAGGGAACGACCAGACATTACCCAGGGGCATCGAACCAAAGCCTCGCGCCGTTTTTCCGTCGGCCGTCTTTACAGTGCAATTCACGTTGAGAAGCGTAACCCGGTCGACGACTGTGCCTCCAAATTTGAGCGGCGTTCGGTACAGGTAATCCTCAAATGCGTAATCCAGCTTCTCAATCGCTATTCCAGAAGCCTTGATCTTTGGCAGGAGCAAATTTAGCGCCGGGGCAACGGCTATCACTTCCAACATGCGGCGACGACTTATGGATCTCATTTTTCCTCCTCAGATCCGCAGGGCCAGGTTTGCTTGACCGAATTCACCTTCACTCAGGTCTAGTCAGGAATAGGCTTCCTGGATGCACTTTCGGAAAAAGTCGAGATCCCGCTGGGCGGCAACGAGCGTGTTATCCTGCCTCGCGCTCTTGGTCTTCCCCGGTATCTCGTACTCGATATGAACCGAAACCGGCCCTTGAAAACCCGCCTGGGCGAGTATCCGGCAAAATGACGGCCAGTCGACCATGCCTTCACCAAGCGGGCAGTTTGTTACTTGCCAGCCCTTCCCTGCGACCTTCTCCCAGTAAAAATCCTTGATCGCAATCATCTTAAGACGAGGAGTCACAAGCCGGGCCGAGACCTTCCAGCCTATTCCTCCCCCCTCGACAACCGCGTGACGGATATCGTAGTAATAGCCAAGCGCCGGCGAGTCGAGCTTTTCGATGATACCCGCCACGTCCCAGACCGGCCCCCCGACGTAGCCCGCGTGGTTGTGATAACCGATTTTAACGCCGTGCCGCTTGGCAAGTGCCGCCAGTCCGGAAAGACGACGCTCCACGTCGGCCAACTCACTCCTGATGTCTTTCAGTTCATACCGGTAGTAGCCCGGCTTGATAAACGGAACCTGAAGCCTCCCCGCCGTGGCGAGAATCGGTTCCGCAGCATCCTCGTCGGCCGATAGCAGCGCGGTGGTCAGCATCGGAAGTTTCACGCCGGACTCCCGGATTTTCCGGATAGCCGGTTCCAGTTCATCCTTGGCACGTTCAGGCAGGACGTGGCCGTTTGGGCGAACGGTTAAATCTATCCCGTCGAACCCAGCGGACTTTACGACCGGCCCAAGATCTTTCCAGTGAAGATCCGGAAGGTGTTTTGAAAAGAAGCAAATTGGGCCGCGGAAATTCCCTGAAACCGGTGCTTGATGGCCATGAACTCTGCCGAGAGTTAAAGCGCTCCCGGCGCCGACGATAAACGTCCTTCGCGTCACCTCATTCATGAAGGGATTATCACTGATAGAAGCAGAGCTTACAACAACGATGTAGATGTGGCGCTTCTGGTTTACGAATCCACGTAATCCGTGTAATCCCTCTTATCCGCGGGTCCGGGACGCCCACAAATAAAACGGATGGCGCGGATTACACGGATGATCTGCGGGCGGCTGGGCTGAGTAAGGCCGCGTCGCTCCGCTGAGAAACGCGGATCTGCTTCCGCTATAATCGGACCATGACCGATCGTTCGCTCGATTGGCTGAGGCAGAAGGACTATTTCACCGCCGCCGACGCGCAAGAGGCACTGACCCATGGAAAATCCATTCTTGCGTACTGCAAGTCGCAGATTCGTTGACCGGGACGAAATAATCGAAGTTGCGCGCCGTGCGGCGATACGCATGGCAGAAACCAGACCGGAGGTCCAAAGGGTGCTTCTTTTCGGCTCGTTTGCCAGGACGGACTACTCGGCCCGGAGCGACATAGATTTGTTGATCGTTTTGCGCACTCTGCCGAATCCTTCGTCACAGACTCGACCCCTTCCTGGCTGAAGCGCCTCCCTATCCGTGCGACGTTCTCGTTTACACTGAGAGCGAACTGGAGGCAGTGCTGATCGCGGGGGACCCCTTCATCACTCAGATCATCAGGGACGCCATAGAATTGTACCCGGCCGAAACACCCTTAAGGTTCGAGATCTCAATTAAAGTCTGCGCGCATCTGAAACAGTGATCAAAGGAATTCCGTCCGTTATTCCGGCTTAAGGATCACTTTCATCAGCCCCTGTTCCTTCGAACGTAACCGTTCGAACCAGGAAGCGCCTTCCTCTAAAGGAGCGATCGCACTGATCAGGAAATCGACATTCACTCGTCCTTGAGCAATCATATCGAGGCAGGCCGGGTACTCTCCCCTGGAAGCACAGCAGCCAAGGACGGTCAACTCTCGCGTCACTGCAGCCTGCAGCGGAAATTCAACGGCAGGAGCAAGATTTCCGACCAGTACGACTCTTCCACCCTTTCGTGCACAAGCGATCGCCATCTGGACAGCAGGCGAAATGCCCACCACTTCGAAAGCCATATCAGCACCCCGGTTCCCGGTCAGCCGGCGCACCTCGGCGACCACGTCCTGGCGGGAAGGATTCAAAGCCCCTTGGGCACCCAATTGGCGCGCCAATTCCAGCTTCCGGTCCTCGAGGTCAACAGCGATAATCTGGCCACAGCCAGATAATTTCAGGGCCTGGATAATCAACAAACCGATCATCCCCGATCCGACCACGACCGCGGCTTCGTGAAGCCTGACTTGTGCCCGGGCAACGGCGTGAAAGGCGATGGAACATGGTTCGACCATCGCGGCACGCTCGAAACTCAGTCCGTCAGGAAGGCGGTACAGCACTCGTTCGGGAACTGCCACGTACTGCGCAAAGGCGCCGTGAAGCCGGTACTCTTCACAGGAAACACCCAACACCCGGCGGTTGTCGCACAGGTTTATCTCGCCTCGACGACAGAAATAGCACGCCCCGCAATAAACAGTGGAATCGAAGGTCACCCGATCTCCCGGCCGAAAATCCCGGACGCCGTCCCCGACCGCAGTAATCACGCCGGCCGCTTCATGGCCCATGATAATCGGCGGAATTCGCCGGCCGGTGCTTCCGTCCATCCCATGGACGTCGCTGCCACAGATGCCACACGCCTTCACCCGGATCATGACCGCGTCGGTCGAGAGAGTCGGCTCGGAAACCTCGTCGTACACAATCTTGTTGTACTCTTTCAAAATCAGAGCTTTCATAGTCGCCACGGGAAAGATAACAGAAGGCTTGGCCCCAGCCTAGCCCGACTTTGACAACGCTCCCTTCCCTTGTTCAGAATTGATCAGGAGCATTAGAAGGAGTGTCTCCATGGCCAAACGAACAGTTCGAGTTCCGAACATCAGCTGTGATCATTGTGCAAATACCATAAAGAGAGAGTTGCGCGAATTGGACGGCATCAGCCTGGTCGAGGTGAATCCGACCACCAAAGAATTGTCCGTCGAATGGGGCGCTCCCGCCAGCTGGGAGGACGTCCGCCGCGTCCTTCATGAAATTAACTATCCTCCCGAAGAAACGTCCTAACAAGGGCAGTGGCAGTATGATTCAGCGTCAAGTCAGTTTTCCGATCGCTGGAATCTCTTGTTCGAACTGCGCCAGTACGCTGGAACGGAAACTGAGCGGAATTCCGGGAATCTCACATGTTTCTGTGAATCCGGCGAGTGAAAAGGCAACAGTCATCTTCGATCCTTCTGCCGTTCGCGAAGAAACCATCGTGCGTGCCATCCAGGAGGCGGGATATGACGTGATTTTGACCCGCCTCGAACTCCCAGTCACGGGGATGACCTGCGCCAACTGTTCTCAAGCCATAGAACGGGCACTCAAACGCAAGGTGCCTGGAGTGGTGAGAGCGAACGTGAATTTGGCCACAGAACGGGCAACCGTTGAATTCCTGCCGGGCGAAGTAAAGCGACAGGATATCGTAAAGGCGATTGAGAACGCAGGATACGGTGTTGTGGAAGCACCGCAGCGGGAGCTTGAGGACTATGAGAGGCTGGCTCGCGAACGAGAAGCCAGCCGTCAGAAGCATAAACTTGAAATCGGCGCGGCCCTTGCGTTCCCGCTTTTGATCCTCAGCATGGGACGAGACCTGGGTCTATTCGGCCAATGGGCGCACCTCACCTGGGTCAACTGGCTTTTCTTCCTGCTGGCGACCCCGGTTCAGTTCTATGTCGGCGCCGATTACTACGTGGGCGCTTATAAAGCTTTGCGCAACCGGGCGGCCAATATGGATGTTCTGATCGCAATGGGGTCCTCGGCCGCCTACGTTTACAGCGTTTTTGTAACCGTCGCCCTCACCGTAGGATATCTCGGCTGGGGAAGTCATGTTTATTACGAGACGGCCGCCCTGATCATTACGCTTATAAAGCTGGGTAAGCTCCTGGAGGCGCGCGCCAAAGT
>ERZ795047.4054-NODE-4054-length-12585-cov-4.703911_pt1 | contig 12585 bp, 8 predicted proteins | sample MGYA00375131_ERZ795047 | MGnify/ENA primary metagenome ERZ795047 (study PRJEB30176, sample SAMN05720228) | activated sludge metagenome | isolation source: Anaerobic digester | place: Japan | collected 2015-05-20 ... | reverse complement strand
CTGTTTGGGCCGGAGCCCGTGTTCGATGTGCCGCTGGACGTTCTCAATGACTACGATCGCATCATCTACCACCAGGCCGATTGCCAGAACGAGTCCAAACAGCGTGAGGGAGTTGATGGAGAAGTCGAACATCCGCAGGAAGACAAACGTTCCGATAAGGGAAACCGGGATTGCCGCCAGGGGAACGAGGCTCGCACGCCAGTCCTGAAGAAAGACGAAAACCACCAGCACGACTAGGGCAAAAGCAATTAAGAGTGTCTCGACCAGTTCGAGAAGCGATCTCTTGATGAACAGCGTCTCGTCACGGGTGACAAGATAATCCATATCGTCCGGGAATTGGGCCTTGAGACGCTCGAGAGCGGCGTCCACCCCATTGGCCACTTCGAGTGCATTTGCCTCGGGAAGCTGAAAAATCCCCATGACCACGCAGGGCTTCCCGTTAAGCCGCCCAAACGAGCTGTAGGACTGGGCGCCCAACTCCACCCTGGCAATATCGCCGATCCTGACCAGCGAACCGTTTTCATTGGCTCGCACAATGATGTCTTTGAACTCTGATTCCTCGGTGAGTCGTCCCTTGGAAAGAATCGAGTATTGGAACTGCTGATCCGCCGGAGAAGGGGCCGCCCCGATTTGCCCGGCCGCCGCCTGAATGTTCTGATCCCGGATCGCGCGAGTTACTTCATCGACCCCGATACCCATGCTGGCCATGCGATCCGGGTCAAGCCAGATCCGCATCCCGTAGTCGCGGGCTGTGAAGATGTTCACGTCGCCGACACCCGGCACGCGGGCCAGTTCGTCCTTCAAATAAATGCCGGCGTAGTTGCCCAGGAATACATCGTCGTAAGTCCCGTTCGGCGAAAAGAGGGCAATGACCATCAGCATGCTGGTCGAGCTTTTTCGCACTGAGACACCGCGCTGAACCACTTCTGAAGGGAGTTGAGGCGTGGCCAGGGCTACACGATTCTGGACATTAACGGCCGCAATGTCGGGATCTGTGCCGACCTTGAAGGTGACGGACAATTGATAGGAGCCGCTGTTTGAACTTGTCGAAGACATATAAATCATATCCTCGACACCGTTCACCTGCTGTTCGATAGGCGCGGCGACCGTCGCCTCGATCACTTCCGCGCTGGCGCCAGGATAGAAAGCGCTTACCTGGACCTGCGGCGGGCTGATCTCCGGGTACATTGAAATCGGAAGTTGTGTGATGGTGATGGCGCCGGCAAGCACAATCACCAGCGAGATCACTATCGCGAATTTGGGGCGAGAGATGAAGAAGTTACTGAGCAACGCCAGTTCCTCCTTGCTCGTCAGGCAGTGCCGCGACCGGGTTTACCTTGTTCCCGGGAATCACTTTCTGAATTCCGCCGGAGATCACTCGATCACCCTCGGTTAGCCCGTTCATAACGATCAAGTCAGTTCCGTACTCGCCGCCCACCTCAATGCGCCGAATCTGAGCCTTCTGTTCCTCATCCACCACGAAAACATACGGGCCGACCTGGTCGTTTTGAACGGCCGCTTGCGGGACTAGTAGACGATCGGTACTGCGACGTTCGGTTTGAATAACAGTCACAAACTGCCCCGGTCTCAGGAGCAAACGAGGGTTAGGGAAAGTAGCGCGAAGCATGATCGTGCCGGTTCCGCGGTCGACCTGATTGTCCTGGAAATCGATCCGGCCTTTGTGTGGAAATAACGCTCCGTCAACCAGTCGAATCGTCGGGACGAGTTCAGGAATAGTCAGGCCGCCCTTGCGGCCAGCCGCGACTTTTTCCTGCAGACGAAGGTAATCCCGTTCACTGATCGGAAATGAGACCCAAATCGGATCGAGCTTGACAATGGTGGCGAGCACACCTGTTTCAGGTCCGACTAGATTTCCGACATGGACAGAAGTGCGGCCGATTCGCCCGCTGATGGGGGCGCGTATCTCGGTATAACTGAGGTCAAGTCTTGCCTGGGTCAACCGCGCCCGCCGCTCTTTTAACAGCGCCGTCGCTTCGAGCACATTGCTGCGCGCCGCGTCCAGACTTGCTTTTGATGCTCCACCTTTCTCCGAGACGCTGTTCAGGCGCTCCAGAAACTTCTGCGCGTTTTCAAGCGCTGCTTCTGTTTGCGCCACGGCAGCCTCGGCCATTTCCACCGCGGCCCGATAAGGCTCCTGTTCAATGACGTAAAGCAAGTCTCCTTCCTTAACGTCACTTCCCTCTTCGAAGACTCGCCGCGTAAGAAAGCCGGTGACGCGCGCTCGAAGCTCTACAATTTCCACAGGTTCAGTTCTGCCAACATACTCGGTGCTGTCCGACACCGCCGCTCTGGTCACGGTTGTCACCGTCACGGAAGGAGGAGGTGGCGCGGGCGGGCCGGCTGCCTGCTGCGACGTGGCACAGCCAGAGAGAAGAAGCAGACAGAAGGTCCAGGATTTGCTGAAGTTCATGCTCGTAAACCTGATAAGTCCTTGTTTGATGAAGTTTAGTTAGCTGCTGCCGACTTTGCGCTTGAGGGTGTTTTAGGGGGCCGGGGCGTTTGTGGGACAGCCGACGCCCAGCCTCCGCCTAAGGCTTTATAAAGCCGGATCAACTCTGACGTCACGGCGCCGTCCGTCTGTGCGAGCTGGTCTTGAAACGACAGGAGCGAGCGTTGTGACTCGAGCACCGGCTGATAGTCCACCAGTCCTGCAATGTAATTTGCGCGGACGACCTCAACTGCCCGCTCGGCTGCCTCAACCGCCTCCTGGAGCGATCGCCGACGAATCTGTTGGTCGGCATAAGCCCGCAAGGCATTCTCTACTTCCTCCAGTGCCCGTAGAACTGTCGATTCGTATTCGGCAAGCGCCTGTTCCTGCCTGGCATTTTGAATCTCGACCCCTTGGCGCAGGCGGCCGGCGTCGAACAAGGTGTAAAAAGCGCTCGTTCCGAGTGAGCCAATCAAATTCCCGAGAGACAGCGGGTTACCCCGGGTAATGAATTCAAAACCGATCGTTCCGGGGAGGTTGAATGCCGGGTAACGGGCGGCGGTTGCGACTCCAATCGAAGCTGTGGTGGCAGCCAGAATTCGCTCCGCCCGCCTGACATCCGGTCTGCGACGCAAGGTCTCCGCCGGTACTCCGACTGCAACCTCCAGGGGCCCAACAGGAATTGGCGCTGGTGTCGCCAATTCCGCATCCAGTACTCCCGGGTTCTCGCCCAGCAGGACCGCCAGACGGTTCTTTGCCTGTTCGAGAGCGATCTCGAAAAGCGGCATTCGAGATCGAGTTTCCGCCACGGCGTAGCTTGCCTGATCCACGTCCAAACGGTTAGTTAGCCCTGCGTCGTACCGTTCTTGGGCAAGCCTCAGAGAATCCTCCTGGATCTTCAGGTTGTCGGTGGCAATCTTTAGCTGCAGCTGCGATTGCCTGACTTGCACGTAATTGATGGCGACCTCGGCGACTAATGTAACCAGGATGTCTCGCAGATCCTCCTGGGTCGCCTCGAGGGTGGCATCCGCTGATTCGATCGATCGACGGATGCCTCCGAAAACGTCCGCCTCCCATCCCGCATCGAATCCGGTGTTGAAAAGGCCGACTGATGCTCCTTGTCCCATTCGGTCTGATCCGCGTTGATAGCCGCTCAAACCGGAAGCTGTTATGGTAGGGTAGCGTTCCGATTGGGCAATGCCGAAGCGGGCGCGCGCTTCACGGATAGCGGCAGCCGCCTGCTTCAACTCGAGGTTCCCTCGCACGGCTCGTTCGATAAGCGATTGAAGGAGTGGATCGTTCAGGGTCGTCCACCAGGCGGCAAGGGTGTCATCGTCAATCACTGCTGCCGGTCGCAAACCGTCTGATGTCTTCGATTTCCAAGCTGGAGGCGGCGAAACTTCCGGAGGTTCATAGTTCGGTCCGACTGATCGGCAGGAAAACTGAAATACTAACGTCGCAATCAGTAATGACCAGAACAACTGCCCAGTTCTTTTCACACTTTCTCAAATCGTTGAGGAAATACGAGGTTTATATTAAAAAGGAACACTCTCCAAAATACCGAATCTTAACAAACCCACAGCCTGCGGAGCAAAAGGCAAATCCTGCTGGTACCGCGCATAACGCGGATAGTACTGATCACGCGGACGTTTTGGTATTCTCGTTCTTGGAATGTTCCATCTTATCAGGATTGTCTGTTGCCTTGTTGTCGTCTGTTCTTTCTGTCCGTCTGTGTGGGCGCAAGCCGGCCAGGCCGAGGAGCCGTCGCCTCCCCGGCTGGTTGTTCTGATGGTGATTGACGGGCTGGCTCAGCATCAACTCCTGCAAGCCGAGGGCAGGATGGGCAAGGGAGGCTTGAGTCAGATCCTGGATCGGGGCGCCTGGTTCACCAACGCTCACTACGGCTATGCTGCTACCTTCACGGCAGCTGGGCACGCCACAGTCGCAACCGGTGCTTATCCTTACCGTCACGGTATCATCGCCAACGACTGGATGGAGGGGAACAGACGCGTCTATTGCGTCGAAGATGCCCAGCACAAACATCTGGGAGAGGCGACACCCGAGCACGGCGGGACGTCTCCTCGAAACCTGCAATCCTGGACACTGGCCGATCACCTGCGCCTCGCGACCGGCTCCCTGGCAAAGGTAGTCGCAGTCTCACTCAAAGATCGAGGCGCGATCCTCCCTGCAGGTAAGACCGGTACGGCCTATTGGTACAGCTCGCAGTCAGGCCGTTTCGTTACCAGTAGTTACTATCGAAAGGACTACCCGGATTGGTGGCAGAAGTTTCACCGGGACGGCGCTTCAGACAAATGGTTTAGGAGTGTGTGGAGGCGGAGTGCGGAAGCAGACGTCTTTCCTTTCGCAGTTCCGGACGGACGGGATTGGCAGGTGGACTACAAAGGTTTTGGAACCCGGTTTCCCTTCAGCCTGGCAGGGAAAGCGGACCGGCCCGGGCCGGAATACTACTCGATCTTACCTCGCACGCCTTTCGGAGACGAGTACGCCCTCGAGTTTGCGAAAGCCGCCGTGGAAGGAGAGGGATTAGGCAAGAACCCAGGCGGCGTCCCGGACCTCCTTTGTGTCAGCTTATCGGCCCATGATTACATTAACCATGCCTTCGGTCCAGAAAGTATCCAGGCTTTTGATTACCTGGTGAAACTGAACGGGATGCTGAAGGAGTTCCTGGACTTTCTAAACCGGTCGGTCGGGCTCGGCAACGTGATCCTGGCGATAACCGCCGATCATGGTTTTGCTCCTTCGCCTGAATACTTGCACTCCCTGCAGGCTGAGACCGGGCGCGTGGACATGGCGCAATTGCAGGCCGAGTTGAATCGCTATCTTGATGAGCGCTTCTCCGAAGGCCCTTATGTCAAAGCCTGGTGGAGTCCGACCTTTTACCTGGACCGGGATCGGATGGGTGCGCGCAAACTAGTCCAGGTCGAAGTGGAGCTGGAAGCGGCACGCTGGTTGCGCAGCCAGCCTGGCATTGCTTGCGTCTATACGCGCACGCAGATCGAGAATGGGCAGCTTCCGGATACCCAGATAGCGCGGCAAATAACGCGGTCCTGGCACCCGTTGCGAAGCGGTGATCTCTTCGTGGTCGCCAATCCTTACTGGTACCTCCCCTCAATCCCCCAAGGCGATGTAAACGCGGCCACCCACGGGTCTCCTCACTCCTATGACACTCACGTGCCGATTGTCTTGCTCGGCCAAGCTATCAAGGCCGGTCGTTACCCGGGAAGAGTGGACGTGATCGATCTCGTCCCAACCCTGGCGCACCTTCTTTCGATCACGCCGCCGGACGGTGCCGAAGGGCGGGTTCTGACCGAGGCCCTGGAGGAGTGATTGTCCGGATCTATAATGCACAGCATATGAAAAGAACCTTTTTCGCGGTTGCACTCGTAATTTTTCTCCCCGCCCTGCCTGCCCAGGACCGGACCGCGCTGGATGATTACGTGGCTGCGCCCGACCCCTGCTATCACTACGAACTTGCACAGTCGATTCCCGGCCGAGGCTACACTACGTATATCCTCAATATGACTTCCCAGTCCTGGCTGACAAAAGCAGAGGTCACGGATCCTGTCTGGCGTCACTGGCTGGTGGTGGTAAAGCCCGACCGGGTGACTAGTCGCATCGGTCTGCTGTTCATCGGTGGGGGCAACAACGGCGAATCGATGCCGAAGTCCGACAATGCCAAACTGGTTTCGATTGCGCAAGCGACTGGAACAGTGGTGGCCGAATTGCGCCAAGTTCCCAATCAACCGCTCACGTTCGTGGAGGAAGGGAAGCCACGCCGGGAAGACAAGATGATCGCCTACGCGTGGGACAAATACCTCCGCACGGGCGACAGCAAATGGGCGCCGCGCCTGCCGATGACCAAAAGCGCCGTACGTGCCATGGACACGATCACCGCGTTTTGTTCCGGACTTGAGAATGGGTTGCGGATAGACCGTTTCGTCGTCGCCGGCGGCTCCAAACGAGGCTGGACGACGTGGACCACCGCGGTGGCGGACGAACGAGTCGTGGCAATCATACCTCTGGTGATCGATCTTCTGAATGTGGTTCCCTCCTTTGAGCATCATTTTCAGGCGTACGGGTTCTGGGCGCCCGCCATTCATGATTACCAGGACATGGGGATCATGGATAAATGGCTGGGGAGTAAGGAATTCGACGACTTAATGAAGCTGGTCGATCCCTACTCGTACCGACATCGCTTGACGCTGCCCAAGCTCATCATCAATGCCACCGGAGATCAGTTTTTCCTGCCCGACTCCTGGAAGTTCTATTGGGAAGATCTGAAAGGTGCTAAATACCTGCGCTATGTTCCCAACACCAATCATTCTTTGCGGAATTCCGACGCGGCCGAGACAGTGCTCGCCTTCTATCAGGCGATCGTGAACAACGCCCCGCTGCCAGAGTTTTCATGGAGAATCGAGGAGAATGGAATGATCGAGGTGACGAGCAAAAGCCAGCCAACCGCGGTTCTGTTATGGCAGGCGAACAATCCCAAGAGCCGGGATTTTCGGCTGGATACCATCGGGCCTGTCTGGAAAAGCTCGCCGGTTGCCCAGTCCGGGGAGGGAGAATACCGTGCTCGAGTCGAGCCCCCGTCCGAAGGCTGGACCGCCTATTTCATTGAAATGACATACCCGGGACCGGGCAAGGTTCCCTTGAAGTTCACAACCGGCGTCTGGGTTACTCCGACCACCCTGCCCTTCCGCTCCCCGATAAATGATCGCAAGCGCTAGGCGCCGCTCATGGGGACAGTCCCTCTGAGAGAGGAGTCCTGTGGACGTGCCAATGATCGAACAGAGCCGGTTGGGGACAGTGCTTTTAAGATTGGGGGAGAACCTGCCAGATGCCGCGTCTTTTATTGTGGCCAGACTCGGTTCTGCTGTCTGTCATTCGAACACGTGTCGTTTACCCGCTTTGGCGGGCTGATAGGGACAGTCCCTTTGAAAGACCCTCGCAATATCTCAAAACCAAGTGGTTAAGGCATTCTCCTTGTTTGCCTTTGCCAAGACCGGTGCCGTCGGGGCGCGTGCAGGCCGCTGATTGACTTCAGCCCCGGTTTCAGTAAGACTCTTTCCATTTGAGGATGTCATCCAATCTGTCGGACGTGATCACGTTTTACCGCTACGAATTGCGGGCGGCCCTTCGCGAGCGTTCGATCGTCATCAATACCCTGCTTATTCCGATCTTCATGTATCCCTTTCTTCTTTGGGCTATGTTCACGGGGATAATGTACGTGGCCGGTCAGGTTGAAGGACTGACTTCACGAGTGGCCGTAATCGGCGAGGTTGAGGGCCGCAGTGCCTTGGAGGAACTGGTGGCGAAAGACGATAAGCAGAAACTCCAGCCGCCGCTCCCGAAGACTAAGGCGCTCGAGCAGATCCGTTCTGGAGACCTTGACGTTCTCCTGGAACTCTCTCCGGTCGCCCCCGCGCCAGACTCTCCGCTTGGAAACTTCTCGGCCCGGATTTACTTTGATCGGTCCAAGGACCGGAGTCAGCAGGCCCGCGATCGTCTCGAGGAAACGTTGAATCGTTATCGCTCTCAATGGCTCGAGACTGAAGCGTCACGCCTAGGCGTGACCGGAGGCGAATGGCAAGGATTCCTCGTTGAACGCCAGAATGTTGCTACAGACCGCCAGATGGGACGCTTTATCCTCTCCACCATGCTCCCGCTGTTCCTCGTGATCATGATCGCGGTCGGTTGCTTTTACCCGGCCGTCGACTCGACTGCCGGTGAAAGAGAGCGCTCGACTTGGGAGACTTCCATGTCCACCGCTGCGTCGCGAGGGAGCATCCTAACGGCGAAATACCTTTATGTCGCGACGCTGGGCAGCGTGGCCGGGCTGATCAACGTGGCCGCCATGCTGGTGTCGGCCAAAGCCGTGCTCGCTCCCCTTACTCAGGAGATGGGAGAGAAGTTCGACTTCCGCATTCCGTTTGAGGCCTTGCCGGTGCTCGTCGTCGGCACGGTCCTGCTGGCCCTTTTCGTAGCCGCGGTCATGATGTTGCTGGCGTCGTTTGCCCGCACTTTTCGCGAAGGGCAATCGATGATCAGTCCCTTCTATATGGCGATCATCTTGCCGGTCGTCTTCGTTCGCACTGACTCCGAGTTCACAGCCGGCCAAGCATTGATCCCCATCGTTAATGTGACTAAGTTGTTTGCCCAGGTGATCAACGGCCAGATCCCCCTGGTCAATACCGTTCTGACCCTGTTTTCCGAGCTGATATGCATCTTTATCGTGTTGCGACTGGCAGCCGCCGTCATCCGTTTTGAAGATTTCATGATTGGTTCCTACCGTGGTAGCTTCGCGAAATTCGTCAGGGAAAGGTTCCTGGGGAATCGAAAAAGCCCGACTGGAGAAGTCAGATGATTCAATACCCTGTGGTGGTTAGCGGTTTGGCAAAAACCTTTTATGACGAATCTCGGGGAGAGATCAGGGCAGTCGATGAAGTCTGCTTTGAGTGCCGATCAGGCGAGATTTTTGGCCTGCTCGGCGCCAACGGCGCGGGAAAAACCACCACTCTTCGGCTGTTGGCTACCATTCTCGCGCCAACGGCCGGCACGGCTTCGGTCATGGGGCATGACATCCGGCAGGCGCCGGAACAAGTTCGCCGCAACCTGGGTTTTTATTCTGCGTCAACTGCCCTCTATCCGCGTCTGACCGCGCGCGAGACGCTCGAGTTTTTTGCGCGAATCAACCATTACCCCGACCACGGACGCGAGGCTCGGGTCGCGCATCTGATCGAACGATTTGGTCTTCAAAGCTATGCTAATGCCCGCGTGGACCGTCTTTCGAGCGGGATGAAGCAGAAGGTTTCAATTGCCCGGACAGTGGTTCACGATCCACCGGTCTTGATTTTCGATGAACCGACGGTCGGATTGGATGTGCTGAACGCTCTTGAGATGCAACAAGTGCTCGGCGAGTTCCGCGACGAAGGGAAGGCGATCATCTTCTCCACACACATCATGAGTGAAGCGGAACGGCTATGCGACCGCATCGCGATCATGCATAACGGCAGGATCCTCGCCTGCGATACGCTGGAAGGACTGCGCGCCAAGACCGGTTGCCGATACCTGGAGGACATCTTCGTCAAGTACGTCCGCGGCGAAGAATTAGTTGTCTAGCCCAAAGGACCAGAGAGCACAGAGGAGGCTCGAGCCGACACCAGTGCTCCCGGTGGTTCTGTGGCTAAATTCGTACAAGAAACATGCAACTCTTCAGCCAACCGCTGCGTGAATTTTACCGGCAGGAACTTCGAATGTTCCTCCGAGACCGCCGTGCCGTGGTTTTGTCAATCGTACTGCCGGTGGTGGTCATGCCGTTATTGATCTTTGGCTCTCACTGGGTGCACAAAAGGCGTGCAGCCGAACTGGAGAGTGCAACTCACCGGTACGTGGTCACCGGGCCGGAGGCCGCTCGTGCCAGGTCGATCATCAGCGAAGCGATCAGACAGGGTTGGGCGGCCGACAGTGACGGCGCTGACGACAAGGCGGGATTCAGGTTTGAAGAGATCCAGGTTTCCAATCCGCTTGAAAGCCTGTCCAACGAAACCCTGGATTTTTATATCGTGGCGCAACCTCACGTCGGCTCCGCGCCGGATGGGGGAGCTCAACCAGCCGAGACCGACCCGGAACTCGATGAGAAAGGGATCCTGAACGGACGTGAAAAGGCACCGGTCATCCGGGTTTACTTCAGAGGGGATCACGATTCTTCCCGACGAGGTGCCTTCCGGGTTCGGAACCTTCTGCTCAGAGCCCGTGAAGAGGCGCGCTACGCGCTGCTCCAAGAGCGCGGATTTTCCTTTGATCCGAAAGAACTCGCTGCAGTTGCAAGTCAGGATCTGGCAACCACGGACCAGGCGAGCGGGGTCTTCGTCGGGCGGTTCTTGACCCTGTTCCTGGTTTTCTTTCTGATGGTTGGAGGAGCAGCCGTGGCGATCGACAGCATTGCCGGTGAAAAGGAGCGGGGCACGCTGGAGACTCTTTTGACCACCTCGATTCGGCGCTCTGACATCATCGGTGCAAAAATGCTCTTGGTCCTGACGGTGTCCTTTGTCATCGCGGGACTTCAACTGATTAGCCTGCTGGTTTACCTAGGGCTCGACCTGGTTGACCTGCCTGAAGACCTGGCCGTGAGCATGTCCTTTGGACGCGCTTTGTTGCTTATCGTTCTTTACCTGCCGCTGATTTGTCTTGCCTCCGGCAGCCTCCTTCTGATCTCCGGGCTCGCCAAGACTTATAAAGAAGCGCAGTTGTACTTCACACCCCTGTTTTTCCTTTTTCTGCTTCCGTCCGTGGCGCCTCTCTTTCCGGGCCTGAAGCTTCGCTCAGCCATGGTTTTAGTGCCGGTGAGCAACATCAGTCTGGGAGTGAAGGAGATCCTGGTGGGCCGATACGACTGGCCAATGCTGCTACTTGCCTGGCTGGTCACCGCCGCCGCCGCTGTCTACGTAGGCCGAAAAATCGTCCATACACTTGCGACTGAAAAGCTGATTACGGCCAGTGATGTTGATGCGGCCGAGCTGCGCGGCGGTCCGGCTCTTTTCCCGAGGCATGTGCTCCGGTGGTTTGGCGTCGTATGGGTGATCTTGCTGGCGGTGGCGACCAATAGTGAGTCGATCCAGTCACTGTGGACTCAGGTTCTCTTTAACGTCGTCCTTCTCTTCTGCGGCACTTCGCTCTTCCTGATTCTTCGCTACAAGTTACCGGTTCGAGAGGCTTTGGCTCTCAGGCCGGTACATCCGGCTGTCTGGCCGGCGGTCCTGCTCGGGGCGCCGGCGTCCTTGGTGGTCGCTCATGGGGTTTTTCAGCTCGCGAATCTCTTCCTACCGGTCCCTCAAAGGCTTCTGGAGAGCTTCAGCCAGCAGGTCATTCCTCCTGGTTATCCTCTGTGGCTGCTTCTGCTGTTGGTCGCCGTTGTTCCCGGAATAGGAGAAGAATTAACATTTCGCGGCGTTTTGCTCTACGGTCTTCACCGGAAATATCACCCGGTCGTCTTGACCCTCGTGGTTGGAGCCATATTCGGATTCTTCCATGTGGCCCTTTTCAGACTTTTCCCCACCGCCTTCCTGGGCGTAGTCCTCACCGCCCTGACTCTTATGACTGGTTCAATCTTCCCGGCCATCGTTTGGCACGCTCTCAACAACGCAACCTCGGTCCTGTTGGCCATCAACCAGGCGAGCCCGGGCCGGCTGGGGAGAGGTGAAATGCTATTGTCGCTTTTCCTGCTCGGCATCGCGTTTCTGGTTATCTGGCGCGTCCGTACCCCTTACCCCGGCTTGAAATGGAATAGGCGTGACTACCGGAAAGGCCGCTGATCGTTCAAACAGAGGCGTCAATTCTCAATCACCAATTCCACTTGCCTTATCTGGTCTCCATTGATCTCAAGCACGAGGGCCGAAAGGGCCTGGTCGGATGTGATGCGAATTGTTCCCCGGAGCCCGCTGGCGGCCACCTCGGGAAACATTTCTGACAGGAAGCGTGCGAACTGGCCATGCGGAGCGATTTCGAACGGAAATGAGAAAATGGGATCTAAGGAACCCAGAGGGAAAAACTCAAACCGACCGAAGGTCGCCCTGAAGCGGTCCGTGTTTATCAACGCAAAGGCCAACAAACGCGCCTCGAATTCCTCGGAAAGCAGCCTGGCCCTGTGGAAGGGATCAAGGGGTGAGATGCGGAACTCCGACATCAGGGTCCCCGAGATGCTGAATCGACGAATCAGGGCGACGATATTCACTGTTCCTGGCGTCTCAATCAACAGAAAACCGGTGCGCAACGGGCGTCCAAGCAACTCCCGGAAGTTGAAAAACCGCAATGGAGTGAACGGTCCGGCGAAAATTGGTTGCCCGAACACGTTGAATCCCAGGAAGCTCCCAAAACCAAACCCGAAACCGAATCCGAACTGGTGCAGGAACGTGCCGCGCGGGTCAAAGACCCTCACAATTCCTTGGGTTGTGGTGAAAACCGGCCGGTCAACAAGCAGAGTCGTCTGCCAAACCGACTGGCCGTCGAATCCATCAACGAATTGGGGAATCCAGGCAACGCCGCCCTGGGCAGCGGCCGGTTGATTGAAGGCGAGAAGGCAAAACAGGAGAGAAGCGAGCGTCATGACCTTGGTG
>ERZ795047.4045-NODE-4045-length-12610-cov-4.676941_pt1 | contig 12610 bp, 14 predicted proteins | sample MGYA00375131_ERZ795047 | MGnify/ENA primary metagenome ERZ795047 (study PRJEB30176, sample SAMN05720228) | activated sludge metagenome | isolation source: Anaerobic digester | place: Japan | collected 2015-05-20 ... | reverse complement strand
ATCGTGCTGATCGCCAACGCGCCGGCCCGCCTGGTCGATGCCGGCCCGGGCCTGCCTGCCGCCGTACTCGCCGCAGCGGCGGTCGCCCTCGCGGGAGCGAATGCCCTGTTCAAGCACGCACTCGGCAGGTTCATCAGGCACTGGTGAGCTATCGGTCGTGGAGGCGCATCTCGGGCAGGCAGACAAAATCCTGCTCAGCGAAGTGGGCATTAAACGTGAAGGCCCTCGTGATCCCCAGTCGCCTCATAATGATGAAACTGGTGCAATCGACGAGGCTCAGGCTCCGGCGATTCGCGGTTAGGAGAGCGGTCTCTGCCGAATCGTGCGCGGTGCGGTCAACCCATTCGACGTCCATCATCGGACAGATGCACTCCCGGAACGCCCGCAGGGCCTCCATCCCGAGTCGCCTCTGAACAAGGGCCGCGGCCTCAACCGCAATGTAATTGCTGCATACAAGGGGCGTTTCGTCGCGGAGTAGCCCTTCCCACACGCGCCATGCCGCATCATGATTGACGTCATTCGAACTGAGTAGGGCGAAGAGCGCCGAAGTATCGACGAAAACGCTCATCATAGGAAGTCCTCCGCCAGGTACTTGTCGTGATTCACCGATATGTCAGTCTCAGCGGACCTGAACTTCCCCGCAATCGAAAGAGCCCGCCGAACGCGCTCCTCGCGACTGATACTGCCCCGACCGGCCAGAACCATGTCGGCGCCGCGCCTAATCAGCTCCGCAACCGACACCCCCTCCGCGCTGGCCATTGCCCGCAAGCCCTCGATCTGCTCCTCTGTGAGCTGCACCTGCATGCGGATCATGAGCATCCCCCTTCAGTGAGTCTTTCCTCCTATGGTATCATGATATCACATACTGATGTCTCTGGACATAGCTCGCCATCTGAATTGCACACCGAATTGCACACCGCGCTGACACAATCTGGCTGTGTGGTATAATCGTCTCGAAGACCAGCGGTCGAGAGGAGGCAGAGCGCAATGGACTCGCACGGTTTCGACCAGTATCTTGAGCACGAAGATCGGATCGTTGCGCAGCGGGAGAAGGATCTCGCCGCGCACAAGGAGCGTCTCGCCCGGCAGGCCGCTCGGCTCACCGAGGTCCTGAGCGCCCTCGGGGCAAGGCGCATCTGGGTCTTCGGCTCTTTCGCGAGAGGCTGTGTACGCTCTGATTCGGACCTGGACATGGCTGTGGAGGGCCTGCCATACTCACAGGATCAGCTACTAGGAATAGCCGAGCAATCGCTAGGCGGCGGGCTGGCTCTTGACCTGGTACCTTGGGAGGCTGCAGGCGCCCTGCTGCAAGAGCGCATCCTGTCGGAAGGGAGGGTTCTTTATGAGCGCGAGGAGTGAGCGCGCGTGTGAGCTGCGCGGTCTTCTTGTAGACATGCGCACAGACATGAAAGCCATAGATCGGCTTTTCCGTGCCGCGGATCACGCGAAGGTAGCTTCGCTCGATCGTGGTTCTGACGACATGATTGTGTGGGCACGAGAGTGGCTCAGGTTCTCGACGGCTACTTGACGCGTGCCGACGACTGGCATCGGCGCCTTCTTCTCAGCATGAGTGAACCCTTGGAGGGCGTGCGGCCGGCAGTCCTGACTGAATGCACTTTCGTGTGGCTAGATGAACTGCGCCGTTTTCGCCATCTCTTTCGACATGCCTACGGCGCAGAGCTTGATCGCGAGCGAGTGAAGGATCTGGTCATCCAGACCCTGGAGATGCGGTCAACACTGGATGAGGAGCTATGCCGACTGGATGCATTCGTCGAAGCCTTGGTGAAGCGCCACGAAGAGCAGGATACGTGATAGACAAGCGCGTCTTCCCGATTGCTTCGGGCGTGTGGGGTCCGACCGCACGGAGACCACTGCAATGACTATGGCAGCATCCGCGCCAGCGCCCCGGCGACGAATATGGCTGGGAGCATGTTGCCCACGTGAACCTTCTTCACGTCAAGTGTATTCAGGCCGATCCCTACGATCAGGAGCCCGCCCACTGCGCCCATCTCGGTCATGACGGCATCGCTCAGAAAACCTTTCACAGCTGCAGCGGCAAGTGTGAGACCACCCTGGTACACCAGGATTGTAAGAGCGGAGAGGGCGACTCCTATGCCCATGGTGGCGCCAAATGCGATGGAGCAGAATCCGTCCATCAGGGCCTTGGTCATCAGGATCCGATAATCGCCGGATAGTCCGTCCTCTATGGAGCCTATGATGCTCATAGGCCCAACGCAGTAGAGCAGACTCGCCGCCAGGAAGCCATTGGCCAGACCCGAACCGCCCTTCGCGAATCGTCGCTCGATTCCGACAGCGACGATTTCGAGGTGACCCTCGATATCCAGCGCCGTTCCTATAGCTGTGCCGATCACTATGGCAAACAGTGCTACCAGCACGTTGCGAGTCTCGGCGGCCATTTTGAAGCCTATGAACACCGTGAAGATGCCGAGCCCCTGAATGATAGCCTGCGACATCCTCTCGGGCATGCGCTTCCCCACCGCCAGGCCGACCGCGGTGCCCGCGACCACTGTAGCTGCGTTTATTAGCGTTCCTGTCATGGCAGTACCTGTATCCTTCCTCTGATTGCAGCGTCCCAGTCCAGAAGATCAATGGGACGAAGGGACCTGGAACACTCCATACGGATCGAGCAGGACGACCCCTTCGGTGAGCGCCGCCTTCAGTAATCTCATCCCTCTTCGACCTGCCGGCCTACTCCATGCGCCAGCTCGATGACGCGCTCGCAGGCTCGGAGCGCCTCGCCCGAAGCGGCGCTATCGTAGTAATCGTGCGGATTCCCGGAGGGATATGCATAGGGGTAACGCGGTGGATTGTAGTGTCGGTCCAGCAGTCGGGCATCTGTCATGAAGTCTTCGTATGTCTCGACTCCAATCTCCCTCAGCCGCTCCGACAGGCTGACAATAGAATGCCCTATCGCCGGAACGCCCAGGCCGTGAAGTATCGCTTTCACCGCATACTCCCCGGCCTGCTGCGCCTTGAAGCAACACCAGTTGTGGAAGTCATGGTCGGCATCGACCCGAGCGGACGCAAGTGTGTTGGCTGCTTGAGCCATCCAACGCCGATATCCACTCCAATCGAAACAGACCGGCTCCGCCATCGTCCTCCTCCTCCCGCCTACGTTCATTCTCCACTCTGCAGCAAATACCTACTGCCGAATTCCATTGCCCGCATCACTGGAAAGGATATGAGTCTTGCTCATGCGGCGAACACCTCGCGCGGGGGTATGCCTACGCTCGGAGTCGCCGGCTGTTGGCGAAAACGGCTGCGAGCAGGCTATTAGGCAAACCCACGTCTAGCAGGGAGTTAGCGAGCCCGTAAGAATTGTGCCCGGTTTTCCGCCGGCCCTGCTCAGAATGTGCTCGGTTTTGACGGGCCGGGGACTCGACCCAGACGAATTGGGTTTTTTTATGGTCTCAAGCGCCCGTCCGGAGGTCTTTACGGGGAGACGCGGGAGACGTCAAGAGACAACCATATTATGTGAACCGCATCTACCTGCGGATTTACGAGGGGTCTGGCTCCAGAAAAAGGAGGCGCCGCTGCCGGCGCGAATTCTGACAAATGGCCCCCGCCAAACCGGGCAGGATCTGAACAGGTAGCGCGGAAAACCTGTTCAGATCTGAACAGGGATGCAGCATGCCCCAGGACCTTGCCGGAAGACGCATCTGGAAGGTGAACGCACACCAAACGCGAATATCGGATCATGAATGCTATGGCAAAGTCCGACAGGGAAGGTGATGGAATGCTCGATCTGCTTAAGGCGGCAGTTTCGGGAGCCGCCGGATACGCGGAGATACGGTATCACAAGCGTGAACAGACGTCCATTGAGGCCAAAAACGGCAGACTGGCCCGGGTGGAGCGACGCACGCTCGCAGGCGCCGGAGTCAGGTGCCTCATGGACGGGTGCTGGGGATTCGTCTCCACCACCGACGTGACGCCGGGCGGCCTGCGAAAGGCCATTTCCGAGGCGGTGGAGGCAGCACAAATAGGCGCCGAGCTGCGCCGCGAAAAGGCTGTCCTCGCCCCGGCGAAGCTCGCCCAGGGAGAGTTCGTCTACTATGACTCAGCGGGCGAACCCAGTATCGGGGAGAAGATCCAGGCAGTCATGGCCGCCGAGAAGCGTGTTCGCGAGCGCTCGTCCCTGATTGTGGCAAGCTCAGTGAGATACCTGCAGTATGAGGATGAGAAGTACATAGTCACCAGCGACGGGGCGGCCGCCCACATTCTCGACAACAAGCCCAGTTTCCACGTCATAGCCACCGCCGGCAGGGGCGACCAGCTTGAGATGGCCATCAAGAGCTGGGGCGTCACAGGCTCATGGAAGGACCTGTTGGACAAGACCAGTCTGGACAAAGCGACCAACGACGCCGCAGATCTGGCCGTGCGCAAACTCGGCGCAGGCTACGTCCGGGGCGGCCAGTACACCGTGATCCTCGACCCCATGCTTGTGGGGGTGCTTTCGCACGAGGCCATAGGGCATACAGTGGAAGCCGACTTCGTCCAGGCCGGGTCGGTAGTGCAGGGCAAGATCGGCCAGAAGGTCGCGTCCGATATGATCACCATGGTAGACGATGGCACTATGGCAGGGGCCGCCGGCATGGTTCTCGCAGACGACGAAGGTGTTCTGGGCCAGCGCACCGTCATCATAGACCGCGGCATTCTCCGCGACTACCTGCACAGCCGCGAGTCGGCCCAAACCTTCGGGGCCGAACCGCACGGCAATGCTCGTGCCTTCACGTACGGTGACGAGCCCCTGATCCGCATGACAAACACATGCATACTGCCGGGGACAGACAATCTGGATCAGATGATCGCGGGCATCGACGACGGCCTGCTTCTCCGAGAAATGGGCACCGGCGGCGGGCAAGCTGACTCCACAGCCGAGTTCATGTTCGGAGTGGCCGAAGGCTACGTTATCAACCACGGCAAGCTCGGAGAGCTGGTCAAGGGCATAACCATCTCAGGGCAGGCCTTCGAAGTGCTGCAGAGCGTAGACGCGGTCTCGTCAGACTTCGTTTGCAGCCTTGGCGCAGGCCATTGTGGTAAGTGGCAGCCGGCCAAGGTCGACTCCGGAGGCCCTTACCTGCGCTGCCGGGTCACTGTTGGAGGACGACATGAGTAGAGGAGCGAATGGTTCGATGCATCTCGATCTGTGCGACGATCTAGTCCGGCGCGCTCTGGCCCAAGGCGCAGCCGATGCGGAAGTGTTCTACAGAAAAGTCAGGAAGCTTGAGGCCATGTTCGAGAAGAACGACCTCCAGGTTCCCAAGGGCGACACGTACGAGGGAGTGGGGATACGAGTGCTGCTCGGCGGATCGAACGGCGCTAGGCTGGGTTTCGCGGCTACCAACCTTCTCACGCCCGAGTCGCTAGAGAATGCCCTTTCCGCCGCCATCGCCATAGCCCATGCGTCGCCCGAGGACGCAAACCACTCCCTCCCCGAGCCCGCGCCCGCTAAGCCAGTTCTCGGCATCTATGATCAGTCCGCTGAGGAGCTTACCCTCCGAGACGCGCTGGATCAAGGCCGTCTCATGCTGGAAGCGGCACGCGGCGCCGACCCGAGAGTGACTCTGGATTCAGCGATGTACACCATAGAGGTCTCGGAGAAAGCCATCGTAAGCTCCCGGGGAGTCCGCCTCTCCGAGAAGCGCAGCTTATTCGTATGTCAGGCCATGGCGTTCGCCCGCGATGGCGAAACCGTGTCATCCTTCGACATGGAAGTCGGCGCGTCGAGCCGGATGTCCGGCATGGATCCAGCCGCTCTAGGCCGACGCTTGGGCGAAAAGGTCGTCGCCACTTTAGGGGCGACGACCATACCCAGTTTTAGGGGCGCTGTGATCATCGCTCCCTACGCAGGAATGGACTTGATCGTCTCCCCTATCACGTTCTCGTCTGATGCAGAGAATGTCCAGACCGGCCGGTCCAAGTGGAAAGGGATGCTTGGGGCACAGGTTCTGTCGCCGCTACTCTCTGTAATCGATGACCCGTCGATTCCCGGAGGCGCGAGCTCAACCGCCTTCGACAGGGAGGGGGTACCGGCGCGCCGACTAGAGCTCGTAAAAGACGGCGTGCTCAATCACTATCTCTACAACTGCTACACCGCCCGAAAGGACGGCGTCGCCTCGAACGGACGCGCCGCAGGGACCGATCAGAATACGCCGTCTATCGCTCCGACCAACTTCGCTATCGCCCCTGGCGAACGTTCACTCGACGAGATGATGGCCGCATGCTCCAAGGGGCTCATCGTGAACAGGTTCTCTGGAAACCTGGACGAGGTGAGCGGGGATTTCTCCGGCGTGGTCAAGGGCGGCTACTACGTCGAGGCGGGCAAGATCGTCTGCCCCGTCCGGGAAGCGATGATCGCCGGAAATATCTATGACCTGCTCCGGCAGGTGACCGGCGTATCGCGCGAGAGTGTCGAGATAGCCGACATCAGGCTTCCGTATGTCCAGTTCGACGGGTGCTCCGTCACTGGAAAGCAGTAGGTCGAATACTGCCCGATCAGCGGTAGCCCGAGATTTTCTGACACAGCGGTCATGGGGATCGAAGGAAAGGGCGCGGATTTGCAGAATCATCGCTCATCAGTCTCGTCAGGCGTAAGCCAATTTGAGGAGGCGATTTCATGAAGCGGATTCTTGCTCTGTGCACTCTGGCAATAACGCTCGCGTCCTTTCCTCTCTCCATAGCCTGCGGCGCCCCAATGACGATAGTCTTCAACAACGGCTCTATGGTCACATACGACACTGACGAGATCAAGTCGATCACGTTCTCCGGCACATCCGCCACACCCGTAGCATCACCTTACGGGCCACCGTTTGCTATCGTTCAACCGGATATAATGGAGGACTTCCAGAACGGTCTGGGCAATCGGTGGGATCCTGTCGCTGTGGTAGGAGGCGACTTAGGAAGGTTCGCCAGATTCGAGTCAGGGAAACTCATCGTCAACGTGCCCCAGGGCAACTCGTGGGGAAAGACCGGCATCCAGTCCAAGCAGCCCATATTCACTGTTGACCGATCGTTTGCAGCGCAGCCAGGCTTGATACTGATCAAGACCGATCCAGCGCTCACAACGGGATTTGTGGTCACACTCGCCTCTAGCTGGCACAACGATGTGTGGGTCCTTCAGACCGTGTGGGTGCATGTCGTCAGCGCGACTGACGAGGGCGAGGGTTCCGTCGTGTTCATCAACACCCAGGGCCCCGAGAAGTACGGAAGCGACGGCCTCCTTCCGATCAAACCTGTGAAAGCGCCTGAGTGGGTCGGGCTCAAGGTGTACCCTGGCAAGGTGGCGCTCCAGGTGTCGGGCATGGATAGCCCCGCAGTAATCGATATGGGCTGGATCAGCGAAGGGACACCGGTGTATCTGCAGGTATTCTCGCACCCTCGCGCGGAAGGCGGGCCTGCCGCCGTGGCTATCGATCAGATCCAGGTGGGCAGATAGACTGCCCGTCCGCTCCGCCGGTTCAGTCCGCAATTGGAGGTGTAGCCCTATGTCTCGGAGACAAGTCGCGCTGGCAGTCGCACTCCTGGTAGTAGTAGGCGCCTGTGGAACCTGTGGGGCCGCTCCACAGGGGCTCTGGATGCAATGGATTCTTGACCCGTCTCACGTGTCGAGCAATACACTGATCGCACTTCACGGCCTGCCCGGCAAGACCGATGGCCCTATGGACTGGATCGACGGACCCGACGGCAAGTGGTACCGGATGGACGGTTCTTCAAACCATTTCGTCATCTACTCAGGAGCGACTAGCGGTCTTGCTTTGCCATCGAGCGCCATCACCGTCGAAGCCTGGGCAATGGTCTCAGAGTCGGCGAACTGGGCCGGCCTCGCGAGCTTCATACAAGACAATGGAAGCTACGAACGCGGCTGGATGCTGGGCTGTCTCGACGGTCGGTTCATGTTCGGCCTGGCCTCGCTCGGAGATCGCAAAGTGACAGACCCCTATCCTTCATACCTGACGTACATGAAGGCTGACGGCCCTTACGAGATAGGCAAGTGGTACCACGTGGTAGGGGTGTACGACGGAACAACGATGAGGCTCTATGTGGATGGCCGGCTCGCGGCAGAGTCCAAAGACCAGCACGGCGTCATTTGCCAGCCTGACCAGGGCGTACTCGCCATAGGCGCATATGTGGACAATGACGAGCGCCATAACCTGCCCGGAGCCATACGCGAGGTGCGTATCTATAGCCGAGCGCTGACCGCCGACGAAGTGGCGTCATCGATGCCGGGATCAGTAGTGGTCTCCCCAGACGCCGACGCAGCACAGGGCATTCCCGTACGCCTGCTGATGCTCGACGGTTCTGCCATTGAAGGCTTCCTCGTCGGCGCCTACGGTATGGACCTGCTCGTAGCTAAGGGCTCGGCCACAGTGCAGAGGATCGACTCCCGGCAGGTGGGTTCTGTTCTGATGTGGCCCAAGTGACGGGCTTCTTCAAGCTGTCTCGTTCTTCTTGGAGACCAGTGAAGGGGCGGGTCTATCCCGCCCCTCGTCTTCTGTACAGCCTCTCCGTACAGCTCCTCCTCAGAGTGTGCGCAATATCCTCTCGTCCAGCCGCCGCACCATAGACCTGCATACGGGCTCGAAATGCTTCAGCCAGAACCGGCATGCCTCTACATTCGTTGCCTCGAATTCCACTGAGCACCGTACAAATCCTTCTCCGAGTGCCCATTCCATGACGGCTGAGAGCAACGACTTGGCAATACCCATGCTCCTGTATTCAGGCTTCACGTAGGCGCCGTTCACGGCGAATTTCTTCTCTCCATTGACTATCCAGGCGGTTCCATCCTCGACCGGTGCTACCTTCATGTACCCCACGGCTTCGCCGCCGTGCCATGCCATCCATGCAAGATTCCCCGGCTGCCTCAACGTATTGCCAAGTTCAGCCGGGCTTTCGGGCTCGAGGTATGGTTTGAACGCAGGCGATTTGGCCACATGCCGATTGTGTCCATCTACGAGAGGTAGCCAGACCGGTATGTCTTCTTCCCGTATCGCGGTGATCCGGATTCCCTCCGGCGCCCTCACATCTATGGGCTCAACAGCGCGAACGGCATCGACACATATGCTCCCAAAGCCATTCCAGACGAAAGCGTCCTGTGCCTCGCGGGCATAGTTCAGGAAATAGACAGCATGAGTGAGGCATCCGTCGTCGACCCATTTCTGCCCTAACGCCTGATACATCAGGCGGTGGGTTTCGAAGGATTCCTGGTTCGTCGACGCATGTGCCCATTCCGGACACAAGGCTCCTTTGTGGACCCCCAGAAACTCGTCGATGTAAAACCCCGTCATGTAAGCAATCATCTTGCCGCTGCCAAACACTGCTACACCGGGGTGCTTTTCTAGACACCATTTCAGCATGGGCAGTACTCTTTCCGTACTCGCGTTACTACCGTCAAGTATGGGTACCGCTTCACGTTGATAGCGATAAGTGGCAGCAAAGAGTTCACAAGCTTCTTCCAGATGACACTGTTTCAAATCAGCAACTCGCATATAGCCACTCCCTCAGACCCTGCCCGGCCCACATTGCGCACACGTTTACCTGGCCTTCTCAATCACGACAGGAGACCCGATCTGTGCCCCAAAGGCCGCCTTGGCGTCATCCATGTTGATAGAGATCTCCACCCAGTCCGTACTGGCGATGAAGATAAGGTGGTCGCCTTCAGGAACATCGCCGTATGTATTCACGAACTTGCTGGGAATCGTCTTACCGCCCACAGTCACCAGGGCTGTGTCTCCATATGTCAGCCCCAGCTCAGCCAGGAGGTCACGACCGATGTTGGCCTGCAGGTTCCCGTACTGGTCAACCAGCACGATCTCTCCGTATGCCTTTCCGTTCTCAACGCGCGCCGCCTTGATGTCGAGCAGGATCAGCTCATCCGCCACGGGTCCAACCTCCGCAAACTTGCGGCCCGCCGCCAGGTTGGCGGCCGTGGGCGTGAAGATGTCGCGCCCATGGAAAGAGTACGATGTGGGCCCGGGGCGCATGAACGCTCGGTTGGTTATGGTTCGAACCTCCTCGACTCCGAACTCCTGCATGACCATGGTGAATATCCCGTTGTCCGGGCCGATGAAGAACCTGCCGTCTGCCGTCCGGACAGCTATGGGGCGCCTCTCAGTGCCCACCCCAGGGTCCACGACCGCCACGAATACTGTGCCGGACGGGAACTCCCTGGCCGCAAGGAGCAGGGTAACCGCACCTTCCATGATGTTGTACGGCTCGATCTCGTGGGTGATATCCGCGAGGCGTGCCTCCGGGAATACCGAATAAGCCACGCCCTTGGCGGCCCCCACGTAGAAATCGCGAGTGCCCCAATCCGTGAGGAATGCGATAATGCCGCAAGTATCGCGCTCGGCAGGGCTCGCCGCCATGGCCCGAGCAGGCCCCAATGCGCAGACCGACAAAGCCACAGACACCGCCAGGATAGTCCAGAGGTATCTTGCTCGTCTCGTAGTCACAGGCATCTCCTCCCTGTAAATGATCGCCCCGCCCTCCCAGATCGGGCCAGGCTTCTGCCAATCTTCTTTGTTCAACATAGCGCTCGGGCATTCCTTCTGTACGTACGTAACAGTCTGTCCTCACGGGCCTGGGTCCTGGGAAGGCCCCCTGGGAAGTGATGCGGGCCGAGCCCAGCATGTGGTAGAATAGTGACGAGCTGAGAAAACGAACCGACACGTTGTGGAGGTTGGTCGAAATGCACCTCTCGAATGAGCATGCTAAGGAACTCATCCGCATTGCCCGGAAGCATGGAGCAATGAGTGTCTGCATCTTCGGTTCGTACGCGCGTGGTGACGCAGATCGCGAAAGCGACCTTGATGTTCTTGTTGAGTTTGAGCACGGGAGATCGCTCTTTGATCTGGTTCGCCTAGAACGAGAACTTAGGGATGCGCTTGGCGTTGATGTTGATGTAGTGACCCCGAATAGCCTGCACCCCATCATCCGCGAGCGCGTCATGGAGGAAAGGGTGCCGCTACTATGATTCGCTCACGTGATGTTCGCCCCTACCTAGAGGACATTGCTGATAGCATTGCACGGATTGGACGCTACACTGCGAAATGAGCCCATCCCCATGGGTACTCGCGGTTTCGGGCATAGACGAAGCGAAGCGGAGCCCGGCAGCAGGAAAGCGTAGCCAGGAAAAGCGTAGCGGCGGGCCAAGGGGGGAGTGGGACAATCTGGGTGTCGCGTTTTCGAACACGTGACAAAAGGCCAGGCAGTCCGGCAGGTCTCAGAGTCAGCCGTGCCGGGAGCGAAGCATCCCATCGGGCGATCCCGTCATCCACTTAGGCCTTCATCATCAAGGGAGGAAGCTGCCATTGCCGTTCCGGCAGCGGCTTATGCAGGATTGCCGGCGCCGGAAGTCGAACTCGTCGCCGAACTACTCGTTTGGGGGAGCCTCAGATGCCGTCTATTCACCGCATTCAGTGGTTTGATGCCCACGTCAGGACAGGCAGATATCCAAGCGCCAGGTCATTGGCGGAACGCTTTGAGATCTCACACCGGCAGGCACAACGCGATATTGAGTACATGCGCGACTCGCTGGGAGCTCCGCTTGAGTATTGCGCCTCGCGCCGAGGCTACCGGTACATCGAGGACACATTCGCCCTGCCGAGCCTGGTAGTGACGGCCAGGGAGGGTGCTACCCTCGCGGCTCTGGCGTCGCAGTACAGCGACATCGCCCGACTGGCGTTCGTCTCGGAAGGCCGGTTCGGAGCCAGGTACGCCGAGATGGCCAATGTCCTTCGCCGTCTTGGAGAAGCTGCGGTCACTGACGAGCCGACTGAGGCTGCCTCGAGCGACGGGCACGACCGAGCGCTCCATCTTCCCCAGCCCATTCCGTACACCGCTCGGCTTGTGCCCGTAGGAAGTCTGCATGGGCGCCTGCCTGCGGGACTAGAGCCATATTTCGGATCCGCAGATGATGACGGTAGCCTAGTTTTCACGTTCCCCGACGCCAGCGCGTTCCTGTCTGCCCTGCTCTCCGCGGGCATAGCGTTTCGAGTTCAGAGCCCAGCCTGGCTCCGCCGGCGCTTGCTTGCGGCAGCCGATGAGCTCGCTGAGGCAAACTGCGACCGCCCCGCGAGCGACAGCGAATCAGCACAGTATGACATCCCATGTCGCACCGCCCCTGCTACACTCAATGTGTCGCACACATCAAAATCGCTTCGCGGAGGTGCTCCGGGGATGAGAAACTCGACAGGCGCTCGCCTCACTCCTTCATGGACTTCTTATGTTGGGGCAGCCCACGGCGTGCTGAAAGCAGCCGGCATGATCGACCTCAGTATGAGCCAGATGATGGGAATGACAGGTATCGGTTTTCACTTCATCGTGCACGAGGAATGTTGCCCATCGTCGGTGACGGTGTATGACTGGATGTCGGAGCATCAGCAAGCCATGGCCAGGATCGGAGTTTTCGCTGAGCCCAACATGGCCGAACCGGGCACGCCCACATACGACGCCGCGCGTCGGCACACGATTCACCGAATCCGAGAGTCAATCGACCGGGGAGTCGGAGCCATACTTTGGGGGGTCGACACCGGGGAGTTCGGGGTGGCGTACGGGTATGATGACGACGATCAAGTCTTGCTGGTCTCGG